>Ga0163217_1028600_pt1 | contig 18706 bp, 13 predicted proteins | sample SynspAceP_FD_185933 | JGI IMG/M metagenome (GOLD analysis project Ga0163217, IMG submission 185933) | Saline lake microbial communities from Ace Lake in Antarctica - Synechococcus sp. Ace-P (PacBio error correction) | ecosystem: Environmental > Aquatic > Non-marine Saline and Alkaline > Saline ...
GAGAGAGATGAAAGTAGACCGCAGACCTAAACAGAAGCCTAACGTATACAAGTGAGCCTAATGCCAACCGCGAAAACTTTTCAAGCAATTTTGCATGACTTCCACGGCTTTGTTTTTTAAATGGTTACGGGCCAAACCGCGGTTTTAACGCATAACCAGACGCAACAGCTTGAGACTTTTCTACGCGGGCAAAAGGCTTAATGCGCCTTAAAGCAGGGTTTCCCTTGGAAAACATTCTTGGGCTTTGTTCCCCAAAAAGTCCATCAAAGCAAACTAAATGGTAAACCCAACGGTCCGCCTAAAAAACGCCCTGTAGACGGACATGTTATTTTAAACCCGGTTTTTGGCTTGGACAAAATCCTTAACCTTAGGTAATTGAATCCAAAAAAAACGGACACGCGCTATGTTGGTGTCCGTTCTCTATTAAATCCTCTGCGGGACCGGAAATTACTACCCCTAAAAAAACCACGTCCATTTTAATCCATCAACGCGTCCTTTTTTGATGCGCACGACAAATATTCGCACCATAATGAGCGTTAGCGTTGGATTTTGCTTCCTTCCATAACCACCAATAAAACACCACCGCAACACACGCAGACGTTTTGCAATATTAAATGCAAGGTGAGGATCGTTTGCAAAAATAACGCCCCCATTTGGTCGCAATCACAGGCACCAAAAGCCTGTAAACACAGCCGGCCAACGAAGCACTAAGGTGAGGCAACACCGCGTACCAAAGTGCGTGGGGGGAAGCCCAAATCCAGACATGAATGCGCCAGAGATCACCGGCCAAACAACAATCCCCTTCTGTACTTCGCACTTTTAAAACCCCCCCCTTTTCGTTTAATTAAAATAAAGGCTAATGGCAATCAATAGCATCGGTATGGTTCGGACAAAGTTTCGAGGTGGTCGCAAACGCGGTTTAGACGAGATTTTCCACGCATGTATATAAGCCCCCGAAAATACAGCGAATACCCGTAACTCATCGAAATAAAAGCCAACAAGAGAAGGCGATGACAAAGTAGGAAACAACCAAATACCGCAAAACCAGCAACGCCACCAGTAGTCAAACCATTCCATAGACGGCCAGTTTCTGAACACGCCAAACAGCGGAATAAGATCAGTGTATAGCTGAACAGCACCAAAAAGAATCAAGGCGCCAATGCTGTTTTCCAATGTGACATAAGGCCATAGAAAAGCCCCATGCGCATAAATAACAGTGAAAGCCGGCCGACAGCCAACTGCCTTCTAGCCAAATCATTTTTGATCGAGGTGTTTTTTTTGTTTTAAAAAACTTGAAAAAAACACCAGTAACGCCAACGTGGCTTGCGCCACTAAGCCGTCCGCCACATCGTAAAATCTAGCAGAATCAATTTAAGCCATCAGCAAGGGCCAATCGACATAAACCGAGTTCGCCGCGAAAGCGAACAAAGAAAGAAGAATAATGAATATAAACGTAGCAAACTTGTCATCAATTTGTTCAACAGCCCAGTTAACCTAGGTCAAGCAACCTCATCAGGAAAGGCTTACTTTACGCACTGGCAACCAGATTTGGCAAAGACTAATACTAACGTCCACCAGTCACTTATGATGGACCTAAAAAATGGAATCTACTGACTAGACTTTAATATTCAACAGATTTAGATGGCACATTACTCGACATCACACTTTATATTACAGCTTTAAAGCAGCAACAATCCGCGTTAACTGTCGCTAAAGACTTTTCCATTCCTTGCATCATCAATACAAGCAAGACATTCAGCGAGCTTCTCCTCCTTAGAAAAGGATCTTAATCACCAAGACCCTTTTTATCGTTGAAATGGTTCCGCGCATCTATATTCCTAAAAAAAAAAAATTTTTGGCACGGCTCCGCCTGACGATAGACGAGCCATTAGAAGATGCGGTGAATAATTGTTAAAAGCCTTTTGGGCAAAACGTGACAGATTGATCGAACTCCACTCAACGACAAACAAGAACGACTAGCACATTTTAAAACGCTTCAGCGACATGACGGGCAAGAACTGATGTCAATCACAGGCTTAAGTGAAGCAAGCGCCAAACAAGCCATGCAGCGAGAGTTCACCGAACCCATGCTATGGACAGACTCCTCATCTTCGCGCTAAATCATTTTTAGAGAGCAACCTTGCGCAGTTTGAATATACAAATTCCAAAAAGGCGGCCGGTTTTTTCCCCATTTAATTGGGAAACACTGCGACAAAGGCCAAAACGCCATGCCTGTGGTATAAAAGAGGTGTATAGGACACAAGTGACGAAAGCCCATTACCAGACCATGGCCTTAAGGCGATGGGAAAATGAACGTTGCATGCCTGGAGTAGAGCCGATATTCCGGTGGTGATTTCGCTCACCTGTTCATGGCGCCTCCTGAGTTCAAATCGGCAGGCGACGCCTTGCTTTAGTGACGCGTATGGACCCGAGGGCTGGGCTTCAAGCGACATTTAATGCCTAACCAAGCAAGGTAATTTTGTAACACGCAAAAAAAAGATATACGCAAACAGCATTATTTTTATAGCATATTTAGGAGAATTATCATGGGCGATTTTCATGCAAAACGGCATTATCACGAACGCTTCTAAATTTGGCGCACCGCCCGCTAGAAGAAATGGAAGCAGAGCTGTTGCGAGTTTGCAAAACGCGACCTATGTCTCTGATTCTGCTTGTCTGTACTCGAAACTAGAAACAGACGCCCATGCCTAATATTTAAAACATTTGGCAACAAGTCCTTAACTTGTCTGGAATCTCATCGGATTCGACAGAGCAACAGAATGAACAATACAAACACGCGCTTGAATTTTTCGTGTTTTGGCCACAAAACTACAAAGTAACTGTGGAAAGCGAATGGCCCTCTCGTTTAAGAGAAATAGACAGCGTCCTAAAAAAGGTGAACACCTTTCTCCTTCTGACCCAGGTAAAGGCCGCAACGTTTGGTTTTGTAATGGGCCTACAACTTAGGTCCGCCGGCAAGCGGAATCCATTTGCTATGCACGACTGCGATATTGTGACGTAACGACAGAGAGCTGCTCGCTCGTCTTATTTACCCCTGTTGCCAACCCAAATTTTAAGCTACGAATTCTGTAAAGGCCTTTTATGGCACGCGCCGCCAATGGAAAAAATGAATGGCCCGAGGTCAGTCGTTTATAGTGACACCTCCTGCCTGTGTTCACTCAAAAAAAGTCTTTGGGCATTTGATTATTTGGATTATTTGAACAGTTACCGCTACCCTCTAGCAGGCGAGTTTTTCCTTCCGCCGCGATGTGATGACCGATTTGCGGCATACACAGCGATTGGGGATTAGAGATTGGCGTATTAGTGAAATGTTACCGACTATTCCGACAAAACCGTTTATGTCAGGTCGTATATCGCCGACATTTACGATCATAAACACCAAGACTTATCGCCGACAATGACGATGGCGGCTTGTCTAAAATGTCGATCGACATCACCAAAGCCAATTTTTTTAGAAAGCTGGCACAATGGTAACGATTTTTAATCAGAAACGTTCCCCCCCCCCGCCCCCCCCGGAAAAAAACCGGATTTCCAAAGGCCCAAAAAACCCCCCCCCCCCCCTTTTAAAAAAAAACCTACCGTGGTGGCCGTTGGGGAATTTATTGAAAACCTATCGCAATGAAACGCCAGAAAATCACACGACTGAAGCTAGATGTTCACGGCTGGCCGAAGAGCTAAGCGGTTGAGTTGTTTTGGCCGGCAACATCATGAAAGCGGGTAATCAGTATTTAGAGAACCCAATGGAAACGCTTTTATTCCGAGCCTTGAACCGCGTGTAAGTGCTTTTCCTGGGGTTATGACGCAACTGCACAAGCGGTTGATTAGATATGGCCGAGTTCGGTCCCTAAAATAATTGGTTTTTCGACTAGGCTAAACAACACAGCATTGTTTTTCAACCCATTAACAAAACAGACAGGCAGGTAAACCATGGGAAAATGCACCTTTGTCGCCTCTAGAACAGCGACTTAATTGCTCTCTGCAGACCATTTATCCGACTTTACGACACCAAAGAGCTGGCTGAAAGTGCTTAACGCTTTTCACCTAGATCCGACGGCAACAGAATCACCGAACCCCATAGAACTTATGGAATCAATCTGACAATTATAAATTAATTAACCTATGCTAGACACCTTGCGCAGAAAAGAAGAAGCGCCTTTAGAAACACTGCATAAATTTGTAATAGAGCAATTGTCCGACTCCAATTTCTTCTGCGGTTCACTGCTGCCAATTTTTCCCCGTTACAGCTCGACGATGGTTTTAGTGTGATGATTACACGACGGTCCAATCCTTCGTGTGGAAAGTGGGACCAATGTGTCCGAATCTTTCAAAAGATTCCAAAGTCATGGGCGACTTGGTCATTAATCACTGCTCAAGCTCGAAGTTTTTATGGTTTGAGAACTACTAAAGCAGGTGTGAACCCCGGGCCAGTTTTTTTTATGAGGGACCCAAGCGCTGATTTGAGCGCCGCTTGTTTCGTCCTAGAACCTCGTCACTACTCAGAGAATGCAAACCAAAAATGGCTGAAAAACACGTTTTGGTGTACGTTTTTAGCCACGACCAAGTTGATTTAAAATTTTGAAAACCGCAGAACGTTCTGCTGGAATTTCTAACGCATCATTCATTTGTAATCTAGAAAAGGCATTCGCTGTCCGCTTAGACGCGGTGGGCCTTTCTATGGAAGGTCCTGGCACAAGCTGTAATTAACCTACGCTCAAACCATGAATCATTCGCTTATTTAAGGCTATGATCGAACATTACGCCACAGAATCCGTCATTATCACCGGAAACCACATACCATCAAGTAAAACTTAACTTATTTTGGTAACGCCAACGAAGCGCATTTGAATCTAGACTTTTTTCATTACCGCCTTTGCTTATTTAACAGCCATTGTCACGGGAATTGTAGCCTTTTAAAACAATGGCTCATGAGCATGGCAACAGCTCAGCAAGGCACCACTTTACCTGAACTTTGTGGCGTCACACGACGGTATAGGTTTACGCCTACAGAGGGCCTGCTTTCTGAAATGGGAGCTGGAAACGTTTAATCAATCACCATGAAACCGCTTTGGTGGGAACAATCAGGTTCGCGTACTACACCGCAAGGCGAAGCCAAAACCTTATGAGAATCAACATAAGCCTGGTGGAATGCCTTGGTCCTGGTTTTCCGCGCACAAGGCCCAGATCATGGCAAATTTTGCCCCGTTTTCCTTTGCGCAGTGGGTGGTCAAATGATGGCGCTAGAAGGCCGTGGCCTGCCTTTTAATTCACAGTTTTTATTTGGTAACAGAAAATGATTTTTTGGATCGAGTGAATAACACGGGCCCGCATTATTCGCTGCAATCAACCGTCATATTTGGGACATGGAAGAGTTGAGCACGTTTTTAAATACACCAACACATCATCAAAAAAGTGTTTCAGAGTGTCCACCAATTAAGCTCAAATACGGCCGTGCTCAACCTGCTTTCCACCCGAATGCGACTTCAGTATATTTTGCACATGGGAGAAAACTTATTTGCTTTTTGGCGTCAAAAGTTGGACCGAAAGACAAAGCCTGTTTGCGGTGTACAAACATGACGGATGCAGCGCACAACATTTTTAACTTGTCAAGACTTAACGCTTATTGCCGAACGATGATTGGACAGATTTGGTTCAGAGCAAGTATACGAAGACCGTTTAGGAAAAGTCACTTGATGCCCCTAAACCAATTTGTTTGGCTTGGGGCAAAATAAGAAAGGCAAAATAAAAAGCAGCGCTTAGCACGCATAAAAATGTCCGCCCTATGTGAGGGGCGCATTTTTTAATTACCAAATGACAAACAACAGCAATAAATTTAGTGACTCACCGTTTTAGAAAAAAACATTAATCACTACGAACACCAGTAACAATCAATGACAAATACGAAACCTAAGCGGCCATATCGAGTTTTTCATTTGGCAAATAGATTAGCCGAACAACGAAATTTAAAACCACGCCCAACGCAGACCCAAATGGCGTAAGTACACCAGTCGCATCGAGCGCATCAACTATGGTTAGTAGATAAAAAGACACACCATAACGCAACAACAAGCAGACACTTGGTTCCCAATTTAGTGAAAGATGTCCGAGCGCTTTTTAAATTGCCCGTCGTCGCGAATCACTTCGGCAAAGTAATGGCCTAAGACAACAAAAATATACGTCATAAATCTCTCTAAATGGGCCAGTAAAATACACTATTTAATCTGCCAAGTTTTTCTTCTGTCTCAATACTCTCAAGATCAACGTTCTTCCAGCCAAAAACCACCGTCTGAATTGCGCCCCAAGTGGACGCAATAAATACCACGCGTGCGTTATGAGTTCTTCATGGCTACCCTGCCTCGACTACGTTACCTTTGTCTAAGACAATAAGAACGATCCATGGCCAGCAATGGTCGACAATCTATGAGCAATAGCGAAATAACCCGTTTTGGCCTTGCATTAAATTTTGTACAGAACTGTCTTGAATCGCCGGCTTCCACTTCGGAATCCAACGCGGATGGTCGCTTCATCCAACACTAATAGAAGGCGCAAATCTTTCAACAAGACCCGTGCAAATCGCAATACGCTGACGCTGTCCACTCGAAAGCTTAATGCCACGCTCTCCTACCATGGATCGTAACCAGCATTGGCCAAATGGATCGGTTTAAGGTTTGTATAAACTCATGCGCTTCGGCATTTTTTTTGCCGCGGTGATCATTTCTTCTTTCAGTGGCGTCTGGTCGGCCGTAAAGTAAGTTCTCTCGAACCGTTCGGTGTAGCAAGGATGTGTCTTGAGTCACCATGCGATTTGAGCACGGTAAAGAATCTGTTTTAACACCTTTGATGTCTTGCCCGTCAATTTCGAATTTGACCGGGATTCAATATCATAGAAAACGCATTCAATAAATTCACTATGGTCGTTTCGCCTGCACCAGAACGCCGACTAATCCGACTTTCTCGCCGCCTTTAATCGATAAGACAAGGTTTTTCAATCACCTTACTGTCTTGCTTGCCATAGTGAAAATTCACTGCGTCATATTCCATCATACCGTGCGTTACGGATAAATGCAGGTGCGTTTGCGTATCTTCTATCTCAATGGCCGTGACGGGTTTTCATGCCATCATTCACCATGCCCAATGTTTTCAAAACAAGGCAACTCACTTTCCCACATGATCCATTGCGCCATATACCAATTTTAAGCGAAGCGCCAAACTGACCGCGAATGGCAATCGCACCCACGCTGATAATACTTGTCGCGTCCACAACCAAATAGACAACGCCGCGATTGCAAACGTCAAATACATAGTTTACAGGTTTGCACGCCTAACACTTAACATTGTGACTAAGCGCAATTTGCTTTATAAACCGTCTGTAAAAAACCATTTCCATACCCATCTTTCAGCGTATTCCGCTTCACGCTCGTGATGTGAAAAAAGTTTTACGCGTCGAAATATTTGCTGTAGCCTATCAACCACTACGCCCGTCATGGGTAGAGCGAGCATGCGGCTTTGATCTGCGGAATATTAATTTGAGTTTTGGGACCAATAGAGTTGCAGGAATTATATAACAAGCAACCAAACCAACATTGGAATCATCAGTCGATTAATCCGCATTAGCAATCAACACATAATCATGGAAATAAAGTAACACGCCGATATAAGAACCAATACATCGAGCAGCTTCATGCACGGTTTCAACGTAACTGCCAGGAGGTTTTGCATCAACTTTTAGTGGAAATACGTCGGCAAATTCCCATCTGAAAAAAAGACATGCTCTGACGCAAAATATAATGATGCGACACACCATCTAATTCGCATCGGGTAATTGCCTAATAAGGTCCTGATGAAATAATGGCGGAAATGCCACAAACGTCACAATGGCATGGCCACCAGAAATCCATCAAAGACATCCACAATAATGGCGAGCCTTCTCAGAAAAAAGGTTTTTTGGGTCCTTTGTAATCAGCCAATCTACCAGCTGGCCCATAAAACTAAACAAGGTTACTTCAAGAAAATAAGCGGAATAGTCGCCGGGTGAAGAACGACATCCAGTAAAAAGTGGGTAGTTCTACGCCTTTTGAATAATAGCGAACAGAATGCGAGCAGTTTTTAGGGGAATTGTTATGCTTTCTATATCGGATAAGCCGATACCATTTTTCAAAAAAAGTAACATAAGTATTCCTTATTAAGACCCTAAAATGTGACACTGCTCAGAAGATAAAACACAACGAGAAAATAGAGCGAGAGATCTGTAAAAAAGCGATCCATTGTTTGATTAACCAAAAGAGGCAAAATTGAACCAACGTTTCCCTAATTGAACACAGAAAAGATCCACATCTCAAATTGCATAGCCATAAAGCTTTACTTAGTGTTTTTGCACAATTAAAGCCGCGGAGATAAACAAACCGATTATAATTACCCCGCAATACAAATATGCTTCCTAATTTATTGCAAACAATTCCGCGATTAATCCTTCAAATTAAGCCATTGGTCATAAACTTACTTTTCTATTGTTTTAGTTTTTCTGCGTCATTTTGTAATGGGCTGACACCGCTAGCAATTGGATGCGTTCCTGCCAAGTATTTCGCAACGCAGTAGCAAAAAGCCCCTAAGATACGGGATATTAAAGCCTGATACAAATGACGCTGAGTATGTATTTACTGGTGTTTGTTTTTTGCAGATTCCTTTTTGGGCCGATATCTGATGCTATCGGACGACCGTTAAACGTCGTTGTTGCGGGTCTTGGTATTTTTGCTTATTGGGTAGCTTCCTTTGTGCTATTGCACAGCGCTATGAATGCTAATGGGTTGGCCGAGCGGTTCAAGGCTTTCGGCGGTGTGCCGTGGCCGTTAAGCGTTACCGCCCTTGTCAAAGACGGTATGTCGATAAATCAAGTTTTGCCAAAAACAATGTCGATGATCATGCTCGTCATGGCGCCTGGGCAGCCATGGCCGCGCCCTATTCTAGGCGGGGCCTATCTTAACTTTTGGAGCATGGCAATTATATTTTCGTTTTCTTCTTGGGCATATTTAGCCATGTATCTCCATGGTGTTATTTTTACGCACGCATCCCCTGAGACATTGCCTCCCGACAAAGCGCACTCCTTTCTCTTTCTTAAAATGCCTCGCGTAACTATGGCAAACTGGTTTTAAAAACGCGTCTGGTGATGGGCCCCCCCCCCCTTTATTGGTTGCTTCCTCTGCCCTTTTTATTTCGCGGGAATGATGAGTTCCATTACGGGTTCATCTTTTGTCTATATTGATCTATGATATTGATCCTGCTAATTTTTAGGATTTTTAGTGGGCGTAAAATGTTCTCATGAATGATGTTGCCGCACTATTAAATGGACGATACGTTAGAAAACTAGGGACTGAAAGTACTATCAAAGTATGCCATTTACGCTCCTTGATCGGCCTCAGCGTTGATGATTTTAACTGACTTTTTTTGACCATCCACACTCCTTTTATCATTATTACGAGCATGTTATTTATTGGCCAATGGGAATACTGGGCAGTGGTTCACATGGCTGGCCGCACTGAAAAACGCAGGCAACCAAAAATGGCAGTGTCACGGCATTAGCGGGTAACGTCTGCGATTCGCTTGGGAGCGGTAGGAGGCGCTGTTTGTCACGTATCCTCCACAACGGTACATTCGTCCCGATGGCTGGTACTATTGCGACCTGCGGTATAATTTCCCTTTATTATCTTCAAGGTCACAAGTAGCGTTACGCTAGACCACGCATTAGAAGACTAATTTTACCCATAAATCTACAGTACGGAGTTCCAATGCTAAGCACGCAAAACGCTGATTGAGAAAAATCAAACACACACCAGAACAAGTTACAATTTAAGAAAGTCATTGAATGTTATCCGAGCGTGAATACGAATTTCACCGCGCGGCTTTTACTAATGGTAAAACAAAACCAATGCCAATTAATGAAAATAATATGGTTCCTTGTAAAGCTTTTCTCTTTTGCATCCATGCATGAATTAACCGAAACACAAACGTTTGCATTATTTTGGGTGATTTTTTACGTGTTGATGTATTAGAAAATCCAACTGCAAACGATCATCAAACATTCGACCAAGTTTCATTGAGAATGGCTGGAATGGTATTGCCCTTCACAGGCAACGGCTTTAGTCAATAAAAACTGATTAAAAGGGTCACAAAGGCCTATAACAATAAACTTGTGAACCCAGTCCATTACGAAAAAGTCCTTTTAATAAACGTCTTAATTGTTGAACTTCCCAACTTAAAAATGGCGATAGTGCCAAATACAAATAAGCAATGAGGTGGTTTATGGAACAGTTTGGCATTTGTCCTAGACGGAAACCCTACTTAATGCGGCAATCACGGCTTTCGATTACACACTAACGAAACCCTCGATCGCTTAAATCTGCAGGGGTTTTTCTATACTGTCGCCACGGCCGCACTCATTTTGCCGCGATGGCTTGTATTTGAGGAGCAATCAATTTCAAATTGGGCAATTTTTCAAAAATGGTGTCGAATGGTGGGAACCTCAAAACCAGTACCGTCAACAGAAACTACTTGTTCTCAGAGCGACATTCTTGACTTGCTCTCTCGTTTGAAGAAAATGACGTCACGTCCATTCATTTTCTTAGAAGATGATGGATCACATCGAGTTCCTAAACCATTCGCCCCTACAAGGTCACTAAGCGATCACATCCGCCCACGAACTAGGTAACCATAAAAAAAACATGAGCCTTCACCCTTTGTCCGAGCTCACTCATAACGCAAAGAATGCCCAATATCAGCGCGAATGGGACAACCCAGAATTTATCGACAACATCATCAAGACAGCCAAGAAAACACAGTCATTTAACCGCGTATTCGGGCGTGGTAATTTAACCATCCAGACGCTTCTGGTTGGATATTCATCACGTAACGTGTGTAAAGGTTCGGCTGCTGATGGAACTAAAAGGCAGAAATTGGTGCCGAAAAGGTTAATCGTGTTTGGTGATGGGCGCAATGATTTAAATCTATGTTTTCAGCATCGATGAAGCGTTTGCAACAGCAATGCTTTGATTCACGTGAAAGAGGCTCGCAACGAATGTCATCGTCATCATGACGAACGATTGTGTGGCAAGGTTACTTAAGAAAAGGTATAATTGTGACTTAAGAGAAAGGGGTTTATTTCTATTTATTCCTCCTCCATTAACTAAAAGGACAATAATCAACCTTTACGCAAATGATCATAATGTTCCATGATTTTGTTACCAGAATAATTAGTTTGGAGAAAAAATGCCATGTTTGAATTTTTTACTCTTCATTGCCCGCCTGTGCAGCAAATTTGCTTTCTTGGTAGCCAATATCCAGAAACACGCCAGCGCAATCAAAAGAAACGCTTAAACCGATCAAAAATTGGCGTGAAAGTAAAAAATGCGCCGCCCTGTGCCTCGTTCAGAAGCGTCATTACTAAATTCTTCTAATTGACCCTAAAGATTGCAGATTGATGTAATCACTCAATCTGGAATTTTGTAATTAATGCCCATATTCTTTCAGCTTATTTGCTATCGCGCTGTGACTCATACCAACCGCTTTTGCCAACGCCTCGTACTCGGGAATTTTGGGTAAAGGTTCTTAGCAGGTTCGCCTCCCATTGTTTTAAGTGTTAATCTCCAATGAAATCATTGAATTAATTCCAAACTCGCCAATAGTGGATAGACTCTGGCACATCAAAATCATCAAGCTGTCCATTCGCCTTACCCTTCAATGTCAACAACGCCTGTAAACAGATTTTATTTTGTAGCTCTTTTAAAATTTCCCGCCAATGATACAGTGGCCAATTTAGTCAGTGCGCTTTTCGAATACGGGTTGGTATCGGTAATCGATAACGTTCAGTTTGCTCCAAATAACTTGTTGAACGCAATCCATCGATATCTTCTCTACGCTCCCTAAGGGTGGCAATAGCAAGATGCAAAGTGACGCTAAAGCAATAAAGGCTCTTAATTTAATGTCGTAAACGGAGCCGCCGAAGTTGTTGCCGACTTAAAGGAAGACAGACTGATCAAAACGCACACTGGCATCAAACTTGCTTGACAACACTCGGTTTGTTCGAGTAAAGCCAATTGGCCAATCCAACCTGTACCTGTTCATCTAGATACTCATATCGTTAATTACAAACCTCCATGACAAGGCAATCTAGCTCACAATAGCATCGCCATGTTCATGTCTGCTTGCTGACGAATAATGAGCTGAGCTTTCTGGGTCCACTTGCTGTTTATGCCAATACTGAAATAAAGGCTTCGATGAAATCTCCGCTTTCCTGTTCCCAGCTTCTCTCCCGTGTACGAAGCAACGGCACGCCATTCCGCAAAGGCCTTTTGCCGTCGGCTAAAGTGGCGTCTCATCGCCTCGCTTTTTTATGAACAGCGGATTGGAAGTATATTTCTAAATGGCATTCAAGGCGTTAGGCGGCCTGTTTCAAAACTCGCTGTTTGACGAATCTAGCGTAATTCAAGATTTTTAAATAAATGACCGTTCCGCTGGGTTTTCAAATACATCTCATCGGACACAAAGAAGGGTTTTCTGTCTAAGCAGTAAACGTTTTATTTTCGAAATTCGAATCCGTTACTCATCCCCTTTTGGATTTCGCCCACGTCTCTTTAGAAAACTGATTCCTTTTTTAATGAATTGTCCTTGGTAATGGCTTATGCCAATAGGTTCTGCAATCGAAAACATTCGGTCACTCGCCGCTAGCTCAGTGACGCATAGTGATTTTCCGCCTTTAGTGCCACCGAAATGACACCATCCGGTAAAGGCTTCTAATAAGGTATAAAGACGCATTAATGCTCCCTTTCAAAGGAGTAAAATGACGTTTTTACATCCTTCACAACTCTCCAAAACGGCGAATTTCTGCAAGCAAGAGCTGCAATTGAAGAAAAGAATTATCTAAAAAACACAGTAAAAATACAACGTCGCCTTTGTATCCATTTCCACTAAACGCAATATCGATTTGATGCGGTATGAATAAGTCGAGGATTTCACGCACCATGGGCGATTCTTATTCTTCGCACTGTGTATTTCTACCTCATGCTTCCTCTCTCACGCAGCGAACGCGAATAATTCGGAACGCATTAACTTCTCTTTTGAAACTCAATAATAAATAAATTTTTGCTGTGGTGGCAAACGTCTCATATAGCGGTAATACAAAGCGCCCCTAACACCCCTGCGGTAATAGCCCAGTTTGAGGCAACACGGATCTCAGGAAGAGGCAGCATACTTATGGGACGCCAAGGTACTTTCAAGACGGTCAATTAAAGCCGCTAAAACAGGGCGCGGGCAAAACGCCCCCACCAATGAGAACCGCTTCAGGATCGGTTAAACGCAATGACGGAAGCCAAGCGCCGGCGTGACTTCCTAATGCTACTTCGGCCGCCCAACTGATTTATAAGCCCTGCGTACTGAGTAATTGCATGGCCAACCTTCCATTGTCAGGCCACAAGCGACTTGAATTTGCCATTAGAAATCGACGTAATGAGGACAGGGACAACGCTTCAGAATCCATTTACGCAATGTTGCCAGTCGCCGCTTGGAATTAAACCAAAACTGCCCCGCTTTACCAATGCCGCGCCAAAATAGCATTCACCCGGTGTCAATTAGCCACCAAACTAACACCACAAGCCAGTACTCTGACAAAAAAGATAAAGAAGTGTCTTTTAGGCGAATCTGATTGCAAAGCAGCAAACTCACTGGTTGCGCGCCGCCACCGCGTCCGTTTTTCACAGAAGCAGCTTACAACCGGTTAATTCCGCTAACCATGATTCAAAAGCATCTGACTGCCTATTTTAATGCGGCTTTTAAGCCCGTCAAGATTGGCTCTTTGGTCTGAGTCGGTGACCAATGGGGGGGGGGGTATCCAACCAAGAGTCCATAATAATCAGGTCTAGCGAGCCTATGCCTTGAACCTTACTCCAACTTGCTCGCAGTGTTGCTTTTCACTTCTTCGATATAGGTCTTGGCGATTTTTTAGGCCAGTTTCTCAGAGGGAAAAGACACCTCTTCCGTTCTAATAACAAAACACAGGCGCCATAAAATCCAGCATGCGCCGCACTGATATGATCCCGGTCAACATTGATCCCAGTCCATAAGCGCCCGCTCTCATTAATCTCAGGCTTAATGGAAGGCTGTCCGCGACGACGCGGTCACCTTACCCACAATAGTAAAGTAAACTGCCGTTTCAAGTAAAGAGACGTATCACCGAAATAGTCCTGTGTACTCAACCCTGTGCGCTCAGCAATACTCAACCGAGAAATTTCTGGTGTTGCCGAACCATGGAGAATGATCCGTTCTTTATAAAACACGGCTTTGGTTTCAGAGGTATACCTGACGATTTCATACAACTCAGCCCTCATATTTAAGCTTCTGTAACCTAACGATGAATATTTAATAAATCTTATTGATTTAATAATATACAGCTCATAAGATGAGTTAGCGCTCCACAAAATAGCCGATCTCCGCTAGCAAAAATTAAACAGGCTCTTTGCCTTAAACAGGCAAAGCCGCCTACAAAGGAACGACATTATGCCACTTTTCCAGCGTTTCAATCTGGCCAATTTTTTAACAGCCCATATTCAGTCCTACTATGGCGTTTTTATCACCCAAACTGCATTGACCTTGGACGGTTGGAATTCTTTTTCAAATTCTTCAAAGACAACGGCGACATTTACGACACGATACTCGTCAACCTTGTTAAGCAAAAAGCACACGCTTATTTTCATATGCAAAAGCGTAATCAAGCAGAAGAGGCAACACACAGAACAAACAAACAAGGCCTACCTAGAAGCAACTCGTCATGGATTGGCTATTTTGAGAGAGCGCCATCTTCGTAAACATGGCGGTTAATGTTTGGTTACTAAACAAAGATCAAAACCTAGATGAGACCAATCACTGCTACGGGCTTGCTTTGTCCTGCTCGCTACGCCACACCGCTTAATAAAGCTGGCGTAGAAGAAAAAGCCAAAACCTTGGATTAAAGAACCCTTCGATCTAATGGAGTTTGCATTTCTGGGATGCTGAGTTTGACTTATACAAAGATGAAAATTTCCAGCGATTGCAAACCGTTTTCAGAACTACGCGCGGGCAAAAAGCCAAATATGCACAGCTGCGAAGCACTTCTTGCGCCTATGATGCATACACAAGCACCCCATTAATCTTGAACGGGCCACTTTACTTACTCGCTAGCAATAATTTTGCTTTACGCCAAGCCGCTCTAGCGGGTGGTGAGATTTGGGAACACTACACCAAACGGTGGCAGGTTCGACCTGGAACTACATCTCGCAAGACCCAAAACATTTATTTCGCCCCTTGGGGAATTCCAACGCAGGCCATCAGAACGGAATGGGCAAAACTGTTACTTTAATTCACCCAGCGCTCAACCGCTCGAATGCTAAATCGCCCAACTGCAAAAAACTAGTTCGACAACCGCATGGGATAAATCTTGGGGAAAGAAACCAATGGTGGACTTTGTTTACGGTTACGACCTAAAGGCCATACATTTGTGACGGTGATAAATAATTTTTGGGTACAAGCAGAATCCTTCGCTGCAAGCGGCTATGTTAGCAATAATGACCAACCCGAACAGCACTATTGGGACAAATATCAACAACTTTGGCAATACAGCTTGGTCCACACATGGTTGAATCATCAATAACGGTGCTTGGTTTCGGTAATTTTAACTCAACAACCAAGCCTTTGACGACTGCAAAAGCCCTGCTGGAAAAACCGAACTATCACACCAATGGGCGCTTGCTATGAAGTCATAGAGCAACTTTCTAATCGCCTTGATTTCTTACTCATAAACTGGAGATCATTCTATTCATTATAACAAATGAAAGTATGAATGGCAGGCCCCTAAGTTAGTGGAGCACGGGCCTCTTCCTTTATGCAGTAGAACAAAATAGAATCTTAATTTTACTTCGTTATTTAGACTCCCTTATTACGGGAAGCAAAAACGTTAACCCACGCCGCCACCAACTTGGTATCCACTATCAGCAGCCATGAGTAACGGATTAACGTCGTTAAGAGACCTTAATTTTTCATGACCCTTATTAGTAAGAACCAGCGATGGCATGATGCCTACTGCTTTTTGGCATTCAGCCTAACCAACCAGCGCGTACAAAGCATCTTACAATCGGTAGATAGTGCTTCACCTTGGACAAGCTTTGGAAGCAGAATCACCTCTTCCGGAAACGAAGAAAAAAGCGAAAAAAGGGGGAAAAAAAAAAAAAAAAGTAATTTCGCATCAAGGCCCAGTGACTACGCCCGAAGCGACTCTGAATTCCCACCGCTTAATGAAGAAACTTTCAAGATGAAAGACCAAACGTCATACTGGAATGTCATGATCAAGTGATGTGGGAGCTTCAAATGATGTAGAAAAAGGCAAAGTCGATTTTGGTCATCATCGATTCCGAGACTCTGCGCAGTCCTTCCATCAAAGTCTGTTTGGGTTGACGCATTTTTTCTGCTTGGGGGCGCAGCCGATTCAGACATTGCCAAAAATTTTTCTTTAGAACGTAACTTGGCTTCTCGTCAAGCGTAATGGGTTAAGCAAAAACCGTTTTGGGTGTTGGTTGTTGGCATCCAGCCCGAAGAAGTTGCCAAAAATTAGGGTTTGGGTAGAACGCTTCTCTGCGGGATTAGGTTTAAGCGTAAAATATTCGTTTATTCACGCAGAAAACCTATAAACGTTGCCATGAGAGCGCCAGAGCACTTGGCTTAATCGCCACACTGCCATCACTGGCGACAGCGATTGATGAATAGACAACAACGCGCGTGGTGGGGTATTACCGCCGCCTCGACATTCCCACAGTGGAAATTGAAAATGTTAATGGAGCCCTTTGTTTTACAGCATGATCCCGGGGCATATTTGGATACGCTCAACCCATTGCAGGGTGTGGCGAAAACAATTGCTGAAAACAACAACTTGTAGTTCGCAACTGCATAGTCCCAGAATCAAAAACGAAAACTCTCGGTTTCGTTTTTTGTTTTTAATAACGAGTATCTTAACAAGCACCTTTCTACATGTTATTCCAGGCTTTCAGGCGGGACTCTTCTGAGCACTAGAAACGGTCACCTTCTAAGTCTTTAATGTGACCATTGCCTAAGCTGTAACACCACGTGAACATGCAGTCTGGCCGATACGCCATGCGTTTTGAACAATGCTGCTTTGACATACGTTTAGCACACTTGCTCCATCCACATTTAATTCAACGAATACGATCAAATCGAAACCTGCTCATCTTCTACTCGCCATCAATTTCTTTCCTGTGGAGGCGGTAAACGTGCTTTTATATGGCGCAATCCAATTTGTTGATTCATACCGTGTTCTCTGTGCCCTCGCCGCGTTGATTCCACCGACGCCCATAAATGACCCACCACCATAATATGCTTAACTTTCAGCACAATGCGACAGCAAATTGAATCACAGACCAAGCAATTAAGTCGGTATGTTTACGACTTACATTTTCCGCGATATTAAACGGTGGACAAGACTTCACCTGGTAAAAAGATCTACTATTGGTTCGCAGGAACACGGGCTATCAAGCACAGCCAATCCAAAGGTATTCTGGCATTTGCTGCTTTGATAACGTAGAAAAAAAATCAGGGTCTTCTTTGTAACCTTAGCCGCCACCTCTCTATTTTTAACTAAAAGTTTCATCTAGTTATTAAGTACATAATCTACTATCCCAATTTTTTTTGCGATACCAGCGGAATTTTAAATATCTGCGGGTAAGGTTGATAGAGTTAAGTTGTTTAACGGCTTCTCGACCGTCGTAGACGCCTTATGGATTATGAGGCGTCATAACTTAATAATTGGTTCGATTTCTGTTTGAGAATTCAGTGTAAAAACATAGTCTCCAGCCTTCCTCCAACACCAATCGAACCCTCTACTCCTTCAGAGAAAGTTGCTTGTAATCATGAATAAGAGGGGTAAAGTATTTTCCGTAAACTCGATAAATGATCAGGTCCCAGATTCCCACCAGTAGAGCAAACCTGTTTCCGTTCAGTACCGCGAAAATTCCACCTAAAAACAGGGAAGCAAATAAGCATAAGAGGCCATCAAAGCGTTCACATTGGCACAGGCAAGCTGGCGTTTAACTTTCCCACTAACCAACTCACGCCTTTGTCACGCTTAGCTCGCCGCGGTAAATAGCCCACTTAAGAAATTCTAAACCCAGTGGCGTTCCATACTAATATCTTGATCCAGGCAAGCTTTGCCCATTTCATTAAGATAATAAGCCCTCTCCACATCCTGGCATCGAGATACGAACGCCATTAACGCAAATTTCACTTTTTTTCGCAGAGGATAAAAATTGTTTTAACAATAGGAAAATACGTGCTGCAGATTTTTAAAGAAGTTTTGCCGTGCGGCTACATCTCTTTACTATCACCAGGATCTTTAGAACGTTTATTTTGCACGCGGAAGAAGGTTCACGGGATAACCGGTTTTTGCTAGATCAATAGGTATGCCCATCGTTCAACACTTTAAGCTTCGTTTCAACAACCGGCTTAGCGGTGCAGCATCTATCGGACAAGAAAGGTTTTCGAGCGTCGACACAAGGTACCCATAGTTTATTGATTTCACTTGATGCTGTAAGGGATAAACCTACTAATTGACAGCACAATATAAAAATGTCAAAAACAAGAAACATGCAGATTGCATGATTTT
>Ga0163217_1111350_pt1 | contig 18702 bp, 10 predicted proteins | sample SynspAceP_FD_185933 | JGI IMG/M metagenome (GOLD analysis project Ga0163217, IMG submission 185933) | Saline lake microbial communities from Ace Lake in Antarctica - Synechococcus sp. Ace-P (PacBio error correction) | ecosystem: Environmental > Aquatic > Non-marine Saline and Alkaline > Saline ...
CCCAGGAGAAAAGGGGGAAGAAAAAAATAATACATTTTTAAACCTTTGAAAAATTTTTTAATTCAGTAACTCCCCTATAAAATTATTTAAAAAAGGATGCCCCTATGTAAAGTTAAGCAACCCTTTCTATAAGTTCATTTGAAAATCTTAATCCCGAAAGCCTTTCGAATCTAGATTTAAATTTTTTAAAACAATTCAAAGTTGTTTGTTTTTTTGTCCCCAGAAGGCATTTACAGCTTTTTTTGGGAAAACTAGTTTTAAGCCCCATCTTAAATATTGGAAGGCCACAAAATAAAAACGTGCCACTCCTTTATTTGCTAATTCCAAACCCCAAGAACGTAAAAACCTAAGTAACAAAAAAAATGGCAAACAAAATTGGAAGTAAAAAGACCTTTTTAAGGCAGGTGTACATTTTGGCCACCTTACAAGAAAATGAACCCGAACATGCTTTCCCTTACATCTACAAATGGAGCGTAACGGTAATTCAAACGTTATCCAATCTTAACAAAAAACAGTCAAAAATTAGAAGAACTAAATGAGCTTTAAAAAAATAGCAAGCATCAGTAGAAAAATTCTTTTCGTTGGAACTAAAAAGCAAGCAAAAGATTAGTCGTTTTTCTTGAAAAAGTAATCAAAGTAAACATGCCTAAATCACAGAAAGATGGCCAGGTGGAATGGGTAACCAACTTTGTAACTATTCGTAAGGCTTGTTAAGAAAATGGCTACTATTGAATAGAATGAAAAAAGATGGTAACGTTCCTTTAACCTATCTAAGAAAAGAACGTCTTCAAGTGGAAAATCGTTTTACGTGCAAAATTAGAAAAAGAACTTAAGGTTCTATTTCTGAAAATGACACGTTTAACCAGGTGCTTTATTTATTGTCGATACGATGCGTGAGCACATTGCCGTAAAGAAGCTATGAAATTAAAAATCCAATTTTCGCTATGGCAAGATACCAACTCTGACGCGATTAATTTAGATTATATTATTCCATTAACGATGATGCTTCCAAAATCTAATCGAGGCCTATATTAACACACGTTGTACTGAACGCTATGCTGAAGGTTTATCTGAGCGTAAATCAGAGAAACAATCAGGAAAGAAGGTGGCGATGAAGAAAAAGCTCCAAAAAAGAAAAAAGCTGAAGTAAAAGAAGTTTGCTAGAAGGATGAGGAAAGCCAAAGTAGAGGCTCCAGCTAAAAAAAGGGCTGAGTTTCAAGCCAGATGGACTTTCACAAAAGTTGAAGGTATTGTCCAAAAATTTCTACCTCAAATAATTTCAAGATTCAGCATTAACCACTTTTGGCTATAAGCAGCAAAATCAGAAAGATGATCTAAAAGAAATTTTAGAAGAAGCTGTCTAAATTTGTATCCAAAAATCCCTGCTTCATGGGCCAAACAAGCAAAAATGGCGGCTGAGAAGGAAAATGGGACGAAATTAAAAAGAGTGGCAAGATAAGGCCAAAGGTGGTATCGAGAATATCTTCCAAACCCTATTGGAACTTAAAAAGCTATACGACCATCTTCTTAAAGAGAGCTAAAAAATAATACTAATTTAAGATTCCGCTGAGGCGGAATTAATAAAAAAGAAATAAAGATGTAAAAATTACCGCCGCAGAAGTAAAATAAATTTAAGACAAGCGACTGGAGCTGGAATGATGGATTGCAAAAAAGCTTTTAAGTTTGAAGCTGAAGGAGATTTGACAAAGTATCGATGTACTTCCGTAAAAAGCCAAAAAAGTTGCAGTAAACAAAAAGAAGCAGATAGAGAAAACACAGAAGGTGGCCGCTATTGCAAAAGTTAATGGCAGACCACACTTCTGGGGTGCCATTGTTTTAGGTTTGTGAAACTGATTTAGTGGGTAAAAACGAAACTTTGTAAGCCCTAGCTACGAACTTTGCTGAAAAGCACTTCATTTTGATACTAAAGAAGCCTTTTTAAAGCATCTTTGTATTTTGGTGGCATGACAGGTTTTGCTGGAGAATTAGTAGAACAAACTGTGTTTATTGGTGAATTTTATATTATCTAGACATTTACTGCCTTTAGGAAAAATTAGAAGCAACCTTATGTTGGGAGCTATTGTGCATATCAATCAAATTTGCGGCTTTATGTAAGGTTAACTTGCAAGAACGAAGAAGTCGGTAAAGATGTAGGCAATGCAGAATTGCTGTATGGCCGCTACTACTTATCTTAACAAGGATTTTTGACGCTGATTTTGTTTGCCTTCAGAAACTGAAGCTTAGAATCGGCTGTCATTGGAAAAAGAGATGAGAAACTAGGAAGATTAGGTAAAACACTTAAAATGTTCCATTATATTTCTAATGAGTCATTAAAGCCCAGAGGTTATGGCTAAAAGCTGAAAGGAAGCTGCAAAAGCTGAATTAAAAGCTGAAGGAAAACCTGCAGCAAATTTGGGAATAAATATTTTTACCAGGAAAAATGGAACGTTTTATTTCTGATAATACTACTTTAGATCAGGAAACAATGTTTTTAGTCAGAATTTTATTAAAGATGAACAAAATAAATAGTTAAGCACGTAATGTATCCTCTGGCACAAGATGGTCCCTAGCAGAACTTCGTTTACAACGTGTACCTTAGGATAATTATCAAACAAAATACATATTTAAAAAAAGCCGTTTTACTTCCTTCAGTAAAACGGCTTTTTTTAATTTACAACAGCTGTATTCGAGCCTCATGAGCCATAAAAAAACTTCTATTTGTAACATCCTTTTTGAACCCCACCCTAGACTAGCCTAACAGAACAGAAATAAAACGGCCACATACGCACCTAAATCGAAAGTCATTTAGCTAGGCTTGCTTTCTTTAAAACAAAAAACGATCCCGAATCTTGAAGACCGTCTTTCTTTTATATAATATTTATAATACCTTAATTTATCCCTTTCATCCAGCTTCTCGTAAGGCTAATTGCGCTGTGTAGCGTCTGACTGGTACAATGGTTTTTGTATTCAAGGTTGGTGTACCAACTTTCCCATTCAAGTTAGCTCCGCATTATCAACGCATATAACCATGGGTAAATTTCTTTTTCTGGCGTCCACCAAAACTCTGACAATATAGGCCGAAATGCTTTTCTAAAAGTGATACGCGCACCATCTATACTTTTAATCACATCACCACCTGCACCCACAGATCTACTAAAAAATATTCAAATTCTATACCTCACGAACATATATAGCATCATTATTCCCTGCATCAAACATCTATAAAGGAACTTGTTCCTTGTAAAAGTACCGCTTTGCCTCCACCTAGTCCCATTTCCTAACCTACTTTTAAGCCTAAATACGTAAGTGTAATCAAAATAGGTTCTTCTCCTACATGAGTTTCAAAAAAACAGCCAACTTTGATCAGGTCATACCTTACACTTCAGCAACAAATCAGCATCTTTAAAGGTTTGTTTTTCATTCACCGTACCTACTCGATAAATTCTTTAACAACCAGAGCACGCCTTTTCTCCATTACTAAAATCTTGTAAACTAATGTCAAGAGCCATATTAATTAATGCCCCCTTTTCATAGGACGTACGTAATTGCTTTGTAGGGCCTTCCAATACATTTTTTAACTCATCGTGGTAAAGACATACCGTCATCAATAGCTTTGGCATTATTTATTTAGCCCAATTATGCGAATTATAAAAATCAGCCTCTTCAAATTAAACTTGTTGAATTTGAAAAAGATTAGCAAGATACTCATGTGGTAACCTCATACATCCAAAGATGTTGCGACATTTTAGGGTCGTTAAAATCAAAAGTACTTAAATTTCTTCAAAATGCAACTTAAAAGGCGTTACGATATGAAAAAAACTCGTGCGAACACATCCACCATCGCTTTCTAATCGCTCCTATCCATTGCTCTGGTAAAACAACACTGTAGACGTAATGGTGTTCTTAACGCCAAAACCGTTGGCGTCATTTTCTATTTTAGATAAGTACAATAAAATAGTATATTGCTTGGTGTAATTTATAGTAACTAAAATGCCTTTTGAGCCGTCATCATATTTTTAACATGCCTCCTCTTTTTAATATCACATAGCTTTATAAACAGCCCGTCGGAGAATTAACGATCAAATTCCAAGTAATACCACTAAACTTCAAGAAGTAACTACATCGATTTCGCATATAGAATAGGGTTATCTGTCACTTCAAAATAACGCGATGGCGTAAAAATGCTATCTTCATCACTCTTTATAGCTGCAACTATTTAATTGCTTTTTAAAGATGTTGTGGCTGTTAAATTTGCCGTTTTTTTTATAAAAATTTCATAGGCTGCTTCTTCTAAGTTTTTCAAAATAGCCTACAAACGCATGAGAAGATTTAGCATAAATTTTCTCTCTTTCCAAGATATTAAGTTCCTGCTGGAGAAAATACAGCCTCTTCCTGTTCCGCTTCCGTAATCATACCGTGTCGTTTACATAGTACGATATTCGAATCTAAACTTTTTACCGTTACGATTATCCATGTATTCCTCATCCGTTTTAGAAACACTTAATTCCAGCCCACCTTTATAAATCAAAAGCTTTAAACTCTCGATATACTTCCGTATTAATCTGTGCTATAGGTCCCAGGCACAGTTTTTGGAATATAAAAAGACACTTCCCAATCGCTTGTAATGACCCTGGATCTAAAGCCAATTACTTTAAATCATCAATTGACCATTCACTAAGTCCATATGCACTTTTTATTGCTGCTTATCCGCAGACTTTAAATAATTCTTTTGTTATCCCACACTTACAAGCATACCAGTAGTGAGAGGAGAATGAAGCTACTTTTTCATTGATGCTATTCTTTTTATATTCATATCTAATAAGCTTAACTTATTTTTAAGGCAAGATTATAAAATATAAATTAGATGACTTTACTTTCAGAAAGATTTAAGCAGATAAATTATTAGTAATATCGGCTATTGTCATAATTTTTTTTTTGATTATTTTTGCTAGAGCCCTTAACGAATCAAAATAATGAACCATAAAAGTTTATACGTGTTTTACTGATGTGGTCAAGAAATGTAGGGACGCACTCATTTTTTATTATGCCGCAGCGGAAACATTACAAAATAGTTTTACCTTCTTTAAAAGGGGGAAAGAGACATAGCCAAAGGCAAGCCGGCGAAAATTATTTAAATAAACACAAACATGGCATTAAAAACGGAATTCTTTAAAATTGAGTGAGAAGCCTTAATGGGAGAAAAAAGCAATTATGGCATTGATCCCGCTAGGTTTATCTGAGTACGGCCGAGAAAATTAAAACAGGTTGGTCGACAAAGGTTATTGAGGCTAGCGCATAAGTTTATAGGAGGTGGGAACATTTTTAAGAGACTCCTCTGGAGCTAGTAATGGTACAATGGATTCGGTTGTTCAGGTGACAATATGGGAATGTTAAGCGACTGTGATCAATGGCCTTGCCCTACAAAGTGCCTTAGAAGAAAAAAAGGGAATTCAAACGAGATTAACAATCTGCCATATAATCAAATTTAATGAGGTAGCAGAGCCTTTTATTCTTGCATGCGCGCCATGCCGACACTTGGAAAAAGGAGGGTCCGTTATTTTTGGGGATGGCACAGGAAACCCCTTAATTTTACCAACAGATTCAGTCGCTTGTATTGCGTGCCAATATGAAATTTGAAGCTGATGTTTTATTTTAAAAAGGAACCCGTGTTGATGGTATTTATATACTTCGGATCCAGAAAAAGATAAACAGCGACAAAATTTGACACCCATTTTCTTTTAAAGAAGTACTTAGGCAAGGCTTAATAGTTATGGATACACCGCCTTTACCTAAGTCAAGAAAAATGAATTACCTATTGTAGTTTTCGAATATGAATAAAAAGGCAATTTATTGCGATTAGTTTCAGGAGAAAATATTGGTACTGTTTGTTGATAATTAGGCCATTTTAATTATAGTTAGCTATTGTTTTTAAAATTTAGCAATACAAAATGAAGAAGAAATTTACTTTATATTAGATAGCACAAAAGAAAGTCATGAACGGGTCATTGACCAATTAGATAAAGGCCTCAACAAAAATTAGAAGCAGTAAAGCAAACCCTATTATGGCTGTCAAGTGTAATGGTCGATTACTATGTTCACAACACCCTTAAAGCCAAGTAAGCCAACAGTGGCAACCCCGAAATGCCGGAGAACCTTGACCGTGCAGCCTTGGGAAAAAAAGATGCTTCAAGAAATTGAAAAAGCCATTCCAACTAGCGAACCTAGGTTTTAAACCCCATGAACAATGGTGATTTATCATTATAAGTGTTCCACCATTACCGAAGAGCGCAGAACAAAGACTTTAGCGAAACAAGCCAAATGGAGAAGCCGAAGACGCTAAAATCGGAATTAGAAATGCACGGCAGAGGCCAATAAAGAAATTAGGGGGTCTTGATGAATGCCTCAGAAGATTTAAAAGAGAATGCAGACGCCGATGTGCAAAGAATTAACAAATAATTTTACAAGAAAAATTGAAGAGGTTTTAGCTGTTAAAGAAGCTGAAATATAAAGTTTAAAAATCTTTGGAGTACAATTAAGTAAAAAAGCAGCCATGGCCTGCCTTTTTTTATTCCTAAGCCCTCTTTTTATTATTTATGAGGTATTCAGAGGCGTGTTTTATGTAAATACACATAAATCATTTTCTACCTTTGCAAGAATGTAAAATAGAGCATGGTTTACAAAATAACGAGGGTTTTTGGGCAAAAACTGCCAAACATTATTCTTAGAAAATAGAATAATAATTCTTTTTAATCATTACGGGTATTACCATTTTTTTAGCCTTACATGGGAATAAAATGCGTTTTTTTCTAGCTCACAAGCTAAACCTATTACCAGATCATCACGAAGTAAATGTACAATACCAATCCTTTCTAAAAACCGTTTGGTGAAGAAGGCAATAATTGTGGTTTTAACTATAAAGACAGTAGCTATTAACTCCTGAAAAAGTTTAAACCGCTGAATAAATTAAGTAAGCAAATTAGGATGCTTTCCAGAAGTAGATTTTGTGTTATCAACCGATATTAACAAGAATTAGTAAAAGAGCACCGAAACAAGAGTTTTGTCCTAAACCCTTTATAAATGAAGAATTAGAGACCAAGGGCCAAATTGGACAGTTTAGCAATCCACTTGTTTTCAATGATTTACCTTTTATGAAGATTTACTGGTCAACAAGGAAACAGAAACAATCCGAACCCTCGTTTATTTAAGATAAGATATCATCATAACATCCGTCGAAAAAGAATTTTATTTTAGAGATTTACAAAGTTTAATAGAGGTTTTTTTTGAGAAGAAACAAAAATGAATGTATAGTATCTGGTATGCCTATATCAGAAACGATGAATTCTCAAAGCATCAATCAATGAAATAAGTAAATTTAATCCTCGCTGCTTTAGGGTAACTTCACTATTTTTTCTTGTTTTTTTAGAAGCTAGGGCGACGTTAATATCCATTGTGCGTTGTGATTATTGGGGTGATTGTGGGGCCTTTGGTATTTTTAGGCCTCTACAATACGAGATTACAGTTTTTAAACTGCGTTTAACCTCCTTGATTATTGTTTATTGGAATCCTAACTGTATTTTTTAATAAACAAATACCAGCAAGAGGTTAAAAAACACGGTAATCAGGCACTTTCTTTACAGCGGGTTTTATCTCGAAAATTGGAACGCCTCCTTGATGACCAATATACCTACTGCGTCAGGTTTTGCCCGACGTTTATTATCCACAGATAGTCAACTTTTAAAGGAATTTGGAATTGTAGCTTCTATGCAATATCGTCTTGAAATATTTGTGCTTTCCTTTACTAGTCATATCCGATTGGTGTTCCTATAGCTTTATGCCTTGCCAAAAACGAAGCATTTAAAACACCTGAAACAAAAAATTGGATTGATGGCTTGTAAATTGATGGAGCAACAATTGTTCGTGAAAAAAGAATATCGGTTTATGTGGTTTCTATAGTTTCTTTTGGTGGTGTGAGTATTTATCGGTATTGATCAATTGATATTCAAGGAAGTCTATTGAAGACATGCCCCAAGAATGCAGAATTCTTCAAGATATTCGTTTTTTGAAGAAGAGTTTGACGGTATTATGCCCGTTGAAATTGTAGTAGAAAATACCAAAAGAAAAAAAATGGAGTACTTAAAGGGCTCCCACATTAAAAAATTTGAATGATAAAGCCAAGTGTCATGAAATCCTGAATATCAAGACCTGTTTTTCTGTGGTCGTATTTGGTAAAGTATTCCAAACAAGCTTCTATAACGGCATTCCTAAATACTACCAATTACCTACCAGTCAAGAAAATACGTTTATCATGGATGGTGGCTAGAAATGCAGATAACGGTAATTTATTGAAGAGTTTTGTCGATTCTACCGGACCAAACAGGCACGGATTACTACGTTTTATGAAAGACGTAAAAACCGATAGAAATGGAAGCCATTGAAAGCCAAGCTTCAAGAAAACATTTCCAAGATTTTTCCATCAGATCGTTTTAATGTATATATGACGGGTAGTGCCCCATTTTTTAAAGGAACCAGTATCTGTCAATAACCTAATTTTATCTTTTAGCAAATTACCATAAGACTTATTGGCAATTATTATGGCGTATTTGTTTCGCTCGTTTTAGGATGATCATTATTTCATTAATTCCGAACTTGTTGCCTTTGTCATCCCGCAGGCTTGAATGGGCTTATGTAGGCGTCCCCATAACCTCGACTATTTTGGTGTTTAGTATTGCTTTTGGTATTTCTGTTGATGATACCATTCACTTTCTCGCCAAGTATGCAAGAGTTAACGCTAATCAATGGCGATTAAAAAATCGGTAATACGCAGCAACTAGGGAAACAGCGTCAGTATGTTTTTACACCCTCCATTGTATTATTCTTTTGGAATTCTCAGTCTTTGCCATTTCTAAGCTTTGGTGGTACTGTGGCATTATGGTACTTTAGTTTCCGCAACTTACTTTTTGCCAATGTTATTAATTTACATTTTATTAACCCTCTTTATTACTTTCATTAGAACGTAACATTGCCAATAAAAGGTTTAAAGAACCACAAATAGATATTTTACCAAAAATGAGGAATTAGAATAAAAACCAAAAAATAGCTACCTCTAAAATATGCAAATTTTAATCAAAAGGCTATCTTTTGCGCCTATAAACACCATAAAACACATGAAATCGAATAGCATAAAAGAATTATTTTCTACAAGAACAATCTACACTAGTAGAGAGCTGGGTCAATAACCCGATATCACATATGTTCTATATGTATATATGCGACTCACTGATAAGACGGGAGTGGCGTCATAACACAAACAACGGAGGAGACGGCTAGATGATCATAGATGATCGGGAGCGTAGTTCGTAACTTACCGCTGCCAATGGAGTGCTATTTCCGTGATGGGATATAGAGAGTATGTATATCCGATGCAATAAATTTTTCATATTGATCGCATGTGTGACCACACTGAGCCCCTCTGGTAAGATAGAGTGTTTTGTAGAAAAATAATTCTTTTATGCTATTCGATTTCAATGTGTTTTATGGTGTTTATATGTATATGTATACCCTTTTTTGATAAAATTGATATTTTTAGAGAGGAGCTATTCTTTTGGTTTTTTATTCTAATTCCTCATTTTTGGTAAATATATCTATTTTTGTGGTTCTTTAATACCTTTTATGGCAATGTTACGTTTAATGAAAGTAATAAAGAGGGTAATAAAATTAAATTAGATAACATGGCAAAAGTAAAGGTTTTTGCGGAAACTATAAGTACTAAATGCCACAGTACACCAAAGCTAGAACATTGGCAAAAGACTGAGAATCCAAAGAATAATCAATGGAGGTGGTAAAACATACTGACGCTGTTTCCCGTAGTGCTGGCGTACAGATTTTTTAATTCGCCATTGATTGGCGTAAACTTCTTCCTATACTTGGCAAGAAGAGGAGAGGAAAGTGAATGGGTTATCAAACAGAAATCCAAAAGCAATACTAAACACAAAATAGTCGAAGGTTTTATGGGGACGCCCTACATAGCCCATCAAGCCTGCGGTGATGACTAAAGGCCAACAAGTTCGAATTAAATGAAAATAAATGATCATCCTAAACGAGCGAAAACAAATACGCCATAATAATGCAATAAGTCCTATGCTAATGCTAAAGATAAAATTAGGTTATTGACCAGATTACTTTTGGTTCCTTTAAAAAAATGAGGCACTACCCGTCATATATACATTAAAACGATCTGAATGGAAAAATCTTGGAAATGTTTCTTGAAGCTTGCTCAATGGCTTCCATCTATCGGTTTTTAACGTCTTTCATAACGTAGTAATCCGTGCTGTTTGTCCGGTAAATCGACAAAACTCTTTCAATAAATACCTACTGCCGATTTTTCTAGCCACATCCATGATACAACGTATTTTCTTGAACTGGTAGGTAATTTGGTAGTATAATTCTAGGAATGCCGTTATAGAGAGGCTTGTTTGGAAATACTTTACCAAATCGACCACAGAAACAGTTCTGATAATTCAGGAATTTTCATGAACAATTGGGCTAATTCCATCAATTTTTTTTAATGGTGGGAAGCTTTAGTACTCCATTTTTTCTTTTGGTATCTACACAAATTTTCAACGGCATAATACCGTCAACTCTTCTTCAAAAAACGAATATCTGAAAGAATTCATGCATTCTTGGCATGTCTTCAATAGGACTTCCTGACATAATCCAATTGATAAATACCGATAATACTCAGCACCAAAAGAAACTATAGAAACCACATAAACGATATTCTTTTTTCACGAAAATTGTGCCCATCCATTTACCAAAGCCATCAATCCATTTTGTTCAGGTGTTTTAAATGCTCGTTTTTTGGCAAAGGCATAAACTATAGAACAATCGGTATGAGCTAGTAGAGAAAATAGCCACAAATATTCCAACGATATTGATAGAAGCTACAAATTCCAAATTCCCTAAAAGTTGACTATCTGTGTAATAAACGTCGGCAAACCTGACGCAGTAGTAATATTTGGTCATCAAGGTGCGTTTCCAAATTTTTCGAAGATAACCCGCTGTAAAGAAAGTGCCCTGATACCGTGTTTTTTAAACATCTTGCTGGTATTTGTTTCTTAAAAAAATACAGTTAGGAATTCAAATAACAATAATCAAAGGAGGAATTAACGCAGTTAAAACTGTAATCTCGTATTGTAAGAGCCCTAAATACCAAAAGGCCACATCACCCCAATAATCACAAGCACATTGGATATTAACGTGGCCGCTAAAGCTCATAAAAAACAGAAAAAATATAAGTGAAGTTACCCCTAAAGCAGCGAGGATAAATTTACTTATTTCATTGATGATGCTTTGAGAATTCATCGTTCCTGATATAGGGCATACCAGAACGTATACAATTCATTTTGTTTCTTCCTCAAAAACCTCTATTAAAACTTTGTATCTTCTAAAATAAAATCTGTTCGAGCGGATGTAATTGATGATTATCTTTATCTAAATAACGAGGTTCGGATTGTTTTTGTTTCTTGTTGTACAGTAAATCTTCATAAAAAGGTAAATCATTGAACAAGTGGGAATGAAAACCTGTCAATTTGCCCTTGGTCTCTAGATTGCTTCATATAAGGGGTTTTTAGGACAAACCTTGTTTCAGGGTGTCTTTACTAATTCCCTTGTAAATTATCGGTTGATAACACAAAATCTACTTCTGGAAAAGCATCTAATTGCTTACTTAATTTATTACAGCGGGTTAAACTTTTCAGGGGTAAATAAGCTACTGTCTTTAAATAGCTAAAACACAATAATTGCCTTCTTCACCAAGTGTTTTTAGAAAAGGATTGGTATTGTCATTTACTTCCGTGATGATCTGGTAATAGGTTAGCTTTGTGAGCTGAAAAACGCATTTTATCCCATGTAAGGGCTAAAAAATGGTAATACCCGTAAGATTAAAAGAATTTTCTATTCTATTTCTAAGAATATGTTTGCAGTTTTTGCCCAAGAAACCCTTCGTTATTTTTGTAACCATGCTCTAATTTTTAACTATTCTTGCAAAGGTAGAAAAAATGATTAGTGTATTTCATAAAACCACGCCTCTTGAATACCTCATAAATAATAAAAAAGAGAGGATTAGGATAAAAAAAGCAGCGCGCCAATGGCTGCTTTTTACTTAATTGTACTCAAAGAATTTTTAAACTTTCATTATTTCGCTTCTTTAACAGCTAAAACCTCTTCAATTTTTCTTGTAAATTATTTGTTAATTCTTGCACATCGGCTCGCATTCTCTTTAAATCTTCTGAGGCAATCAATCAAGACCCCTAATTTCTTTATTGGGCCTCTGCCGTGCATTTCTAATTCCGATTTTAGCGTCTTCACTTCTCCTTTGGCTGTTTCGCTAAAGTCTTTTCTGCGCTCTTCGGTTAATGGTGGAACACTTATAATGATAAAATCACCACTTGTTCATGGGTTAAAACCTAGGTTGCTAGTTTGAATGGCTTTTCAATTTCTTGAAGCATCTTTTTTCCCAAGGCTGCACGTCAAGGTTCTCGCATCTGGGGTTGCCACGTTGGGCTACTTTGGGCTTAAGGGTGTTTGTGAAACATAGTAAATCACCATTACACCTTGAACAGCATAAAGGGTTTGCTTTACCTGCTCTAATTTTTTGTGAAGGCCTTATTAAATGGTCAATGGACCGCGTTCATGCTTTCTTTTGTGATATCTAAATAAAATGTAATTTCTTCGTTCATTGTATGCTAAATTTTAAAAAATGCTAACTAATAAATTAATGCCTAAATTATCAACACAGTACCAATATTTTTCTCCTGAAACTAATCGCAATACAATTGCCTTTTTATTCATATTCGAAAACTACAATAGGTAATTCATTTTCTTGACTTAAGGTAAAGGCGGTGGTATCCATAACATTTAAAGCCTTTGCTAAGTACATGCTTTAAAAGAAATGGTGGTCAAATTTTGGTCGCTGTTTATTGATCTTCTTTCTGGATTCGAAGTATAAAAACCATCCAACACGGGTTCCTTTTAAAATAACAATCACTTCAATTTATTTCTTAGGCACGCATACAGCCGGCTGAATCTGTGGTAAATAGGGGTTTTCCTGTGCCTCCCCCAAAAATTAACGACCCTTCCCTTTTCCAAGTGCGCATGGCGCGCCTGCGGATAAAAGGCTCTGGCTACCTCATTAATTTGTATGGGCAGATTGTAACTCGTTTTGAATTCCTTTTTTCTTCTAAGCACTTTGGAAAGGGCAAGCATTGTCACAGTCGCTAACAATTCCATATGATCCACCTTGAACACGATCCATAGCCATTACTAGCTACAGAGAGTCCTCCTAAAATGTTTCCAACCTCTAATAACTATGGTATCCTCAATACCTTTGTCGACCACCTTGTTTATTTCCTCGGCGTACTCAGATAACCTAGCGGGGATCAATGCCAATATGGCTTTTCTCCATTAAGGCTTCTCCACTCAAATTTTTAAAAAGAAATTCGTTTGTAATGCATAGTTTGTGTTTAATTTAAATAATTTTCCGCCGGCTGGCCCTTTGGCTATTTTCTTTACCCCCTTTTTAAAGAAGGTAAAACTATTTGGTAATAGTTTCCGCTGGCGGCATAATAAAAAATGAGTGGTCCCTAACATTTCCTTGACCCATCAGTAAAACACGTATAAACTTTTAATGGTTCACTTTAATGTTTGATTCGTTAAAGCTCTAGCAAAAATAATCAAAAAAAATTATGACAATAGCCGATATACTATAATTTCTTATTGCTAAATCTTTCTGAAAAAGTAAAGTCATCTAAATTTATATTTTATAAATCTTGCCTAAAAAATAAGTTAAGCCTTATTAGATATGAAATATAAAAAGAATAGATCAAATGAAAAAAAGTTAGTTCATTTCTCTCACTAACTGGTATTGACTTGTAAGTTGTGGGATAACAAAGAATATAAAAGTCCTGCGGATAAAAAGCAGGCAATAAAAGTGCAATATGGACTTAGTGAATGTCATGATGATAAAGCTTTAGTTGCTTTTAGATCAGGGGTCAAATTTACAAGCGGATGAAGTGTCTTTTATATCCCAAAAACTGTGCCCTGGAACCTATAGACAGATAATTACGGAAAGTATATCGAGAGTTTTTTAAAGCTTTTGATTATAAAGTGCTGAATTAAGTGTTTCTAAAAACGGATGAGAATACATGATAATCAGTAACGGGTAAAGTTTAGAATCGAATAATCGTACTAATGTAAGACACGTTATGATACGGAGCGGAAACAGGAAGAGCTGTATTTTCTCCAAGCAGGAACTAATATCTTGAAAGGAAAATTTTTATGCTGAAAATCTCAATGGTTTGTAGGCTATTTTGAAAAACCTTAGAAGAGCAGCCTATGAAATTTTTAAAAAAACCGGCAAATTTTAACAGCCACAACATTCTTTAAAGCGCATTACATAGTGCCGCTATAAGAGTGATTGAAGATGCATTTTTTAACGCATCGCGTAATTTTTGAAGTGACAGATAACCCTGAATTCCTATATGCGAAATCAGATGTAGTTACTTTTGAGGTTAGGGATTACTGTTGAATTTGAGCGTATTATTCTCCGACGGGTGTTTATAAAGCTAGTGATTTAAAAGAGAGCAATGTTAAATATGATGACGGCTCAAAAGCATTTTTAGGTACTATAAATAGCACCAAGCAAATATACTTATTTTATTGTAACTTATCTAAAATAGAAAATGACGCCAACGGTTGGCGCTTAGAACACCATACGTCTACAGTGGTTTGTTTTAACCAGAGCAAATGGATAAGGAGCGATAAGAAACAAGCGATGGTGATGTTGTTTTCGCACGAGTTTTTTTCATATCGTAACGCCCTTAAGTGTTGCATTCTGAAGAATTAAAGTACTTTGATTTAACGCACCCTAAAATGTCGCAACATCCTTTTGGATGTATGGAAAGTACCATCAGAGTATTTTGCTAATCTTTTGCAAAATTCAACAAGGTTTAATTGAAGAGGCTGATTTTATAAATCGCATAAGGGTAAAATAAATAATGCCAAAAAGCTAATGATGACCAGTATTTTTTTCACCACGAGAAAGTAAAAATGTATTGGAAGAGCCCTAACAGCAAATTTACGGTAACGTCTATGAAAAGGGGGCATTATTAATATGCTCTTGACATTAGTTTACGAGATTTAATAATGGAGAAAAAGGCGTGCTCTGGTTGTTAAAGAATTAACATCGAGGTGGTACGTGAAAACAAACCTTCTTTAAAGATGCTGATTTGTTTTTGCTGAAGTGGAAGTAATGACCTATCCAGAAGTTGGCTTGTTTTTTTGAAACTCATGTACTGGGTAGAAGAACCTATTGATTACACTACGTATTAGCTAAAGTAGGTTTAAAGAAAATGGGTACTAAGGTGGAGCCAAAGCGGTTACTTTTTTAAACAAGGACAAGTTTCCTTTTAATAGATGTTGATGCAGAGAAATAATGATGCTATATATGTTCGTAGGTAGCTATCACGATCAGATGTTTATTTTGCCACGTGATGTACATCCATAGGCGTGTGTGAATTTGTATATAAGTATATATATATAGTACACGAGATGTGTGTCTAGACTATGGAGAAATATGTATAGTAGGATATTGGTCAGAGGTTTTGGGATTGGACGCCAAGAAAAAAGAAATTACCATGTGTATATGCGTGATAATGCGGAGGCTAACTTTGAATGGGAAAGGTTGGTATCACCAACCTTGAATAAAAAACCATGTACAGTTAGAACGCTACCAACAAGCGCAATTAGCCTTACGAGAGCCTGGATGAAAGGGTATACAGGAGAAGAGGTATAAATATATAGTATAGCTAGAAGCATGAAGCGGCGGCCTGCTATCAGAGAGAGTGTAGTCGAGTCGAATATTGCTGTGAGATGTAGGAGTGTTTTAAGAGAAGTCAGGATAGTACAGCTCACTGAGAGCGAACTAGAGATGCTTATAGGCCATTTCTTCTGTTAGGCTAGTCCCCAGGGGTGGGTCAAAAGGATGGTACAAATAGAAGTTTTTTAACTGGCTCATGAGGCTCGATACCAGTTGTTGTAAGAATAAAAAAGTCCGTTTTACCTGAGAAGTTAAAAACGGCTTTTTAAATAATGTTATTTTGTTGATATTAATCCTAAGGTAAACACGTTTTAAACGAATTACTGCCTAGACACATCTTGTGCAAAGATAACATACGTAAGCTAACATTTATTTTGTCATCTTTATAAAATTCTGATCTAAATAAACATTGTTCCTGATCTAGAAGTAGTAGTTATAGAAATAAAACGTTCCATTTTTCCTGGTAAAATTTTTATCCCAAATTTGCTCAGTTTTCCTTCAGCTTATTAAATTGCAAGCTTTTTGCAGCTTCTTCAGCTTATTAGCCAATTAACCTCTGGGCTTAAATTGACTCATAGAAATATAATTGAGGGACATTTTTTAAGTGTTTTAGCCTAAATCTTCCTAGTTCTCATTCTCTTTTTCAATGACAGCGAGATTCTAGCTTCAGTTTTCTGAAGCAACAAAATCAGCGGTCAAAATCCTTGTAAGAGTAAAGTAGTAGCGCCATAAGAAGCAAATTTGCATTGCTACATCTTCTACCGAGGACTTCTGTTCTTTGAAGTAAACCTACTAAACCCCAATTTTGTTGATAATGCACATAGCTTCTCACATAAGGTAGCCTTCTAATTTTCAAAGGCAGTAATGTCTAGTTTTTTCACACCAAATAGACACCAGTTTGTTCTACTAATTTCTCAGGCACTGTCATGCACCAAAATAATGCTAAAGGCTTCTTTAAAGGTATCAAAATGAATAGCCTTTTTCTTCAGCAAGTTCGTTAGCTAAGGCTAACACAAAGTTTCGTTATTTTACCAGAAATCAGTTTCAGCAACCCTAAAACAATGGCGAACCCATGAAGTGTGGTCTGCATTAACTTTTGCAATAGCGGCACCTTCTGTAGGTTTTCGATCTATCCTGCTCTTTTTGCTTGGCAACTTTTTGGCCTTTTTTACGAGTACATCGATGAGCTTGTCAAATCTGACCCTCAGCTCAACTAAAGCATTTTGCTATATCCACCATTCCAGCTCCAGTCGCCTTGTCTTAATTTATATTACTTCTGCGCGGCGGTAATCTTTTTAACATCTTTTATTCTTTTTATAATTCCCGCCTCAGCGGGAATCTTAAATAGGATTATTTTTTTAAGCTCATGCTTAAGAAAGAGGTCGTAATAGCTTTTTAGTCCATAGGGGTTGAAGACCTTTCTTGATACCACCCTATTGGCGCCTTATCTGCACTCTTTTAAATTTTTTCCCGTCCTCCCCCCCACAAAAAAAAAATCTTTTCCCTTCAGGCCGCCATCTTTTTGCTTCTGTTGGTTTCTGAGATAGAGTAGCTAGGTTATTATTAGTGTATACAAATTGACCAGCTTGTCTTCCTAAATATTTCTTTTAGAATACTTGGCTGAGCTGGCTAATTTGCAAAAGTGGTAATGCCTGAATCTTGAAATATTTTGAGAAATTTTTTGGACCAAACCTTCAACTTTTGTTAAGTCATCTGCTTTGAACCTCAGCCTTTTTCTAGCTGGAGCCTCTACTTTGGCTTCCTCAATCCTTCCTTAGCAACGTTACTCAGCTTTTTCCTTTTTTTGGAGCTTTTTCTCAATCGCCACCTTCTTTCCTGATTGTTTCTCTGATTTACGCTCCAGATAACTTCAGAATAGCGTCCAGTAACCGTGTGTTAATATAGCCAACCCCTCGATAGATTTTTGAAGCATCATCGTGTAGATGGAATAACATGCGATCAAGTATGCGAGACGAGGATTCGAGGTGCGCAGAGTACACAGGCACTTATATCCTTTAGAGCACTCCGGCATATCGCAAGGTACGCACCATCGAGTGTCGGTATGCGACGAGACGACTATCTCTTGTATATTGAGTGTCTCTTGAGATCTCTATGTAGTACGAGAGAGCCTGATACGCATTAAGATCACATTGAACCGTTCTTTCTTAGATAAGCGTTAAGACGTACATCTTTTTTCATTCTATCAAATAGGAGCCATTTTCTTAAACAGCCTTACGAATAGTTACAAGTTGGTTAACATTCACCTGGCCATCTTCTGTGGTGTACGGCATGTTTACTTTGATACTTTTTCCAGACACGAATATCTTTTGCTTGCTTTTTTAGTCCGCAACGAAAGGCACATGTTTCTAACCTGATGCTGCTTTTTTTTTAAAGCTTCATTAGGCTTTTATTCTAATGTTCTAAAGCGGTAAAGAATGATAAGTGAATACCGTTTACCGCTCCATGTAGAGTAAGGAGCCATGTTCGGGTTTCCATTATTCTTTGTAAGTGGCCAAAATGTACGCACCTGCCTTCTAAAAGGTCTTTTTACTTCAATTTTGGTTTGCCATTTTTTGTACTTAGTTTACGTTTCTGTTGATTAGCAATAAAGGAGTGGCACGTTTTTTTTGTGGCCTCCATATTTAGATGCTAACACTAGTTTTTCCAAAAAGCTGTTATGCCTTCTGGACAAAACAACTTGATTTTTAAAATTTTATATCTAGATTCCGAGTCTTCGGATTAGATTTTCCAATGAACTTATAAAAGGTGCTACTTACATAGCAACCTTTAATATTATAGAGTACTGAATAAAATTCAGTAATGTTATT
>Ga0163217_1049818_pt1 | contig 18698 bp, 25 predicted proteins | sample SynspAceP_FD_185933 | JGI IMG/M metagenome (GOLD analysis project Ga0163217, IMG submission 185933) | Saline lake microbial communities from Ace Lake in Antarctica - Synechococcus sp. Ace-P (PacBio error correction) | ecosystem: Environmental > Aquatic > Non-marine Saline and Alkaline > Saline ...
CGCCTCCCAGGTGCAGTTCGCCTTGAGCGCGAGGCCCATAACATCACAAGACCCCGCAAGCGGAATTGCCCAACCCAACGGGGCCCCCAAATAATCTGCGCGTAACCCAGCAGGGTTTGCGATCAGCATTGCATTTCCGCGACTGGCCCTCGGTGGCTTGTGGAGATGAAATTCCCGCAAAAGCAAGGATTTCATCAGCCGCCAAGACATTTGCCAACGTCACAGAGTGCGGCCATCAAAGGACGGCGCAAACCGTGGAACCGAGCGCAACAAAGCGAGCAGAGCTGGTTTTTCAAACGTGCAAAGCGCCTTGGACCCGCTTTGGTGTGACCCAGAAAACGCTGGGCCAGTGATTCGCTGCCGACTTTTTCCTGCGCATCGGGCCGTCACACCCACATTCCGCAAAGTAGAATAACCGACGCAGCCTGAAGGCTTTGTTTTAGCTTCTGTGATAAAATCCCTAACCCGGCCGCACCGCGCGGGTGCTGATCGTTGCTCAAGTCCATCTCTCATATGCTGAACACAAGGGATTCATCACATGTGCACACACGCCGTGAATCTCGCACACGTGTAGGAAGGTTACGCAGCAAGATTTGCGCCAGATCTCCGCTGTATATTGTCTCACGCGTCGCGGGCGGAAATAACGCGTCGGTCATTATGAGGCGCGTTCATCGGGTGTTGTGTGTCTGGGCTTCCTTTGGTTTGGGCGGAGAGACTCGATATTAACGAATTCATATGGGCTGCTAACTCCAATCGGTTTGGTGCGTGAATAAAGGGAGTGCGCACGCGCTACGCAAGATCAGGCGTCCGCTGGCCAGCCCTGTCGGATCACGGCAATAGCGTTTTGGGAATTGGGATCATCATGGGACTCCTCACATCAAATGTGTCGGGCGTTCCCAACATTTCTGTGCACCAGTCGCGGCGGCCAGGCGCGTTTGGCTAGACAAGGCTAAACCTGATGGATAATAATAGGGCAGGTCATCCGACCAGTTCTTATAGTGCGAGAGACAGGATGGCACCAAGTAGGCATAGTGGCTATGAGCACTTCGCCTGATGAGTTAGATGGCGAATTTACCGCTGCGGGGCATAAAAAATACCCCGCCCGCAGCCGCAGGGCCCACGGGGGTATTAGATCTTGGTTCGGCGCTCAGATAATGAACGCAGTCAGGGTTCAAGGTGTTACTGCGACTTCATCTCGTCGTAAGCAGAAGCCACGAAGTGATGGCATAGCACAAGTACAGCATGAAACCACGGTGAACGGCGAAACCGTCGAGATACAAGAGCCAATGACTAGCAACGATTTGAGCCGCCTGCCGAAGCAGCAGCACGGATCGGCGACCGCACCTGTCGAGATGCACCAGAACAACGCCGCAGGAGTCGACTTTGCCGCACTGCCGTGATCGTGTCCGATCACAGCGCGTAGGATCGTGAACTGGTCTGCAGTCTGCCGTAGGAGCGAGCCCGGAGTCCGAACAGGTCCACAAAGAACACGAAATGACAGGCACAATTGCGATCAGCGATGGATCCCGCGAGGGCAGCGCATCAAGCATCGCGAACAGTATGAGCGTCGCATCTAAGCGAGCTTCGTGCAGATCTTTGAGAGCGCAGCGGTGTAAGCCGTCCGCAATGTCAACCACTTTGTGTGCGTCCGATCGCAATGCCACCTCCGCGCTGAAGGAGGAGTCGAGGGGGCCAAATAGTCGCGATGGACCACGCTTGGGGATTAGCAAAACGCAGGTGAGGAATTCTCGCAAGTATGCGGAACGGCCACGTTGCTTACGCGGGCGATAAACCATACCCCGCGACGAAGGCGACCACTGGATCCACCATGCCCGTAGAACGATTTCCAGAGCCGTGTGGCATAAAAGTTCACGAGTTCTTCACGGGGCCAACGGGGTTGGACAGGCAAGGCAGGTAAATTCGGCATAATGCCACCAGTGATTGACCCAAACGGTCGACAAGGATCGCCCATGTCCGCCCCAACCAAGAAGACGAACACCAGCAGCAGGAACGCCAGCCTCATGTTGATCTGGACAGGATTTTGGACGCGCGTCCAAGCCGCGCAGCAAGATTACTGTGCAAATCGCGGTGATACCGGTAATCCAACAGAACCTGAGCCGTAGGGCCGACCTGGCAGGACCCAAAGAGCTCGTTCAGACCCGCCGTTGCTTGCGTGAGCACCCAGACCCCAGGAAATCGCCAAGCCAAAGAAGCGTGCAAATACCGCAAGGAATAGTCGACTCAAGGTGCCCGGCCAGCCCAAACACGTTCGCCCAAGTCGGGTAACGCAGAGCGGATGGTCAGGGGGAAGACCCTTGTTTATAGCTGAACCAACGCCACGCCAGACCCAGGACGGCCAATGATCGCCCAAGATGCAGACCCCAGTGATAAGATCGTTGCCGACATGCCCAGGAACGTGTTCGCTTCGACCCTGGAGTCGATATGACAGCGCACCCAAAGTGCCCAATCGCACATGGCGCGCCGAGCGAGAGAGCGATGTGCACTCCGCCCATAGAGCTTGAGAAATGCGACAGCGGGGAGACACCAATAGAACATCCAGACGCGATGCCCATGCCCCGCTGCGAATAGCATCGGAGAGACCACACCCAACAAGTAGGCATATGAGCTCCGTGGGAATCGCATCCGCACCGCCAAGACGACACGACCCAAGGCGTGACAGATCAGCAATCAGGCACAGAAAATTACAAACACGTTGCCGCAGAGATAAAGAACCATCAAAGCTCCTTTGTCTATCTGAGAAAACAGCCCAGGTGAAACAATGCGCCCGACGTGAACGGGCATGTCTGAGCGTGTAGAAAACAAATGAGCCGATTGATGATCACACGCCCGAGATTCGCAAAAGCACCGGTTCGTGATGTCAAAGCCAGAGAAAGGGCCCGACGCGGCGCTTCTTTGGGTTGTCTTGGGCGCAGTCCACACACACACGGCAGCCGGTCTCTCGTCGGGTAGTCGGGATACCCCGGCGTACGTGTGCATCGTCATGAGAATGCACTCCAGTTCTAACAGTATATGCGACCCGGAACATAGCGCAAACTCCGACAAAACAGCCACCGAGTACGGGTCGGACTTAAAGGCGAGAGAGTCAATGGTTTAAGGTTTCTTTGAAAGGCAAGGCTAGACGAGAGAGGGGTCATGGAGCGGTATAACGGTTTTTAACACTTGCGGATTTACCGCCGAATATGTGTATAATACTCCCTGTTTGGTGGTGCCAGACGTTTTCGCGGCGGCGGTTCCTGACGTGTCGCGCCGCCAAATCCGTCTGAACGAAGGGGGCAAACAGCACGGCGGATAGCCCTCTATCCAATAGATACCGCCCCTAATCCGTCGATGCCCCCGAGCCCACCTGCTGCGCAAATGAAAACGCCGCAGCGGTCAGCGGGTCACGATAGGTCCCATAGACAATTTTTTCATCATGGGGGATGAACAATGAAAGTTACAAACACACACTGCCAATCTACATCGAGCCGCCACTGATGGCCGTCCACCGCTGCAGCGCTGATAGTTTTCATGCCTCTCGGGGCCGGTCGGCCAATGCAAGCGATATTTCGGTTTACCGCCATGCAATCCGCGGGACCAGGGGCAGAATTCAAACTAGCGCCACAAGGTCCAGCCCAAAGCCAGGCTCGTACCCACCACAGCAGCCGCAGCAGGGTTCCTTTCAGGCGTTTCAGCGGTGTCAGCCAACTGCGGCTTGACCTCAAAAAGCCCTCATTGCTTTGGGACCGAGGCCGGCCCCCAAAGGGTACGACGCCGTGCAGTACGGGGCCAAGCGCCTTGCCGCCAGCAGCGCCCGACACAGATGACCATCGGCGAAATCTATCGCTGGATCGACCGTACACACCGGACAGCAACACGCCATTTGGAGCGGTAGCAAAAGTTCAATACCTGCACGCCTGCGAGCCTTGGTGCGTCAGGCAGGCTCAGCAAACAGACCTGCTTTTACGCCAAAGCTGCAAGGACGGGTGGCGGATATTCTCTTGGTCCGATTGCAGGGTCGTGGTCCCTTCAAGAAGGGCGAGATCAGCCGCCACCGCTTGATGGAAAACCTGCGCGTGACAATTCTCTTGTGAGGAGCCTTAGAGGCGTTTCCCACTGGTCGTGTGCTTTAGCGATGCGGCGGATCACGCTATTATCAGCGGCATATGCCGGCAATAAGGCGGTCATTTCATGAACAGTTTTGACGCCGTTCATGCGAAAGCATTTCGCGACCTAAACGCAAGTTGATATCCCGCGCGATAGGGGCCTTGTTCCGGGCGGATAGCCGTCGGCCCCCAATAGGACGGAGTCTGGTGTCCGCGATGGGCGGAAGAATCCGGGAAAAACGGGTGGAAAGTCCTGAGCCACGTGCCCAATCGCTGTAATGGGGATGGTTTGCGCCCTAGGACACTGGAGATGATCCGGAAGGAGTGCAGACCAGAGCGCCCTAAGTCAGAAGACCGGCCAGACAGTACAAGCTTGCCGGCCCTCCGCGTGGACAGCGAGGAGATAGGCGGCAGAAAGTATGGGGAGATAGTAGACGACGAGTTGCGCTGACAATCGGTCAACCGCGCTGGCACCGGCCCGACCCTCTATCACGTCAGATCCGCGAGATGAACGTGGCGCTCGACACGCGCGTGTACATGGCAAATCTTTTACTGTCCGCCGTGATGTGCCGCGATCAGTTCTTGCCATCGCGATAGAATTCGCGCGCGTGATCAGCAGAGGAGCGCGAGGAGCGCGTTATCTTAACGCGCACGTCGGTCGGCCCTGTCACAACCGTGGAATTTCATCGTGAATCGGGACGGCGCGATCAGTTGCGGCCTTCAAAACCAGACGAGGAGCCGCCGTGTTTCGAGGGGATCGGCAGACGCCTACCGGTGCTCAAGCTCGAAGGGCATAACGCAAGGCTCCGTCAATATATGCGTACCTGTGATTCGCTGCCCAAGCCCGTGGTGAACAGCAGCGGCCGGCAAGTGGTACTGGGCCGCACCCACAATCAAAGAGTCATGGACCTTTTAAAAGGCACCGACGCCGGGATGGCGCGGATATATGTCTCCACAAAATGCGTGCGTGCTTCCGGCCGGGCAGCCGTACATAGCCGGCAGAGATGGCATATTCGAGAGAGGCGCAAATGGGGTGGGTCAGCGTGTTCCACGATGCGGATTTGCGGCAGCTTGTCTGGGTTAGGTCCACCCGACCGCATAAAGAGATCGTCGGCTACCTGTGCTGGGGCACGCCGTCTGACGAGATGTATCTAAACGCGCCGAGCTTGAGGGTGAAGGGCTGGAAGTAAGCGGCTCCCGTGGACGAATGATCTTGACGCTAAATGGCAGGGTGAACCCTAGGCGGGTATGTCCCACCTGTTGTCATAGGACACGTCGCATATTGACAAAACTGGCGGAACTTTTGCCGTTCCATGAGTCCCCGCTCTGAGATCCCTGCGTATGTCGCGCGGGCGCTAACAGAGGCCTGAATCGGTGACTTCGCAGTCGACATTCTGTTGATTTTACCTATTGAGGTAAAGACTTAGCCTTCATCTGAGATTAACCCTGCAGGTGAGCTCAGATGACGCCGAACTTTATTGTCAAAGAAAAACTGCCTACCGCTCTCAGTTTTCCCCACGCCGGACTGGTCACTGATCGCGGCCAAAGCACAATCTCAAGCGCATCAGACCAATGCTGTAGTCCGATCCAACGTTTCCGGTGCGTTCTGGTGTTCGCCAACAGCGATTGTCAATTACAAGGTTACCTTGGCCTTCTGTGTCGTGGGGCAAGAATTTTTGAGGCCATCGGCCTTCGTGGTAAAGCTTTTCTCAAGCGCGCCTTTGGTCTGAACACGTGCCTTCGAGCCCGGGCTTTTACGGCGCGCCTGATGCTCTATGCGGCTTTCTTGTTCGATCTGGCCGCTCAATTGAACCAAGAATTGCTCTCGAGCACCAATCAACGGAGCAAGCCCATTGATTTGGCACCGCTGGCTTGTTGGACCGTACAACGCCCCAGGTCGAGATATTCGAGATACCGATTTGGACTGTATGTGACAAATCTAGACAAAAGAGAGAGGGCTGGTGGGGCGTACCTACGAATGGCGTGGACCGGCTACTGCCCTTTTGCGGTGTACTGGGCATTTGGGTATTGCCCTGGAGTTAGGGCAGCGGGGGTGTGAGCATTCTGCAAATCCGAGAGTGAATACAACCTTGGAGCGCGCCTGCCGATGGCAGCGCAGCCTTGTGCCTACACGCTTTGTTGGAGTTAGGCGCGCAGATGGAGCTTTTTTGCTCCTTGAAGCTGATGCAGGAAATAAGCGTATGCAAGCAAAAATTAACGCATGGCGCGCGAGATTGCCATTCATCATCAAGTGGAACACCGCGCCGCGCAACCGGTGGAGGAACAATTGCCTGCCGCAAGAAGGCGCTGACCCGAGACGCGTGGGGGTGGGATGCATCGCACTGGTAAGCGTGAAGTGCGTCTGGCAGGAGAGCCTCTGATTTTGGTCAATGTCGGCAGTCAGGCCAACCCGGCACGCCGGGTCTAACCGTCTTGACCCGAGAGGACCATTGAACAAGCATGGCAAACACTTTGCTGCTGCCCTTGAAGTATATGCCCGGAGGTTGGGACCCCCACACTGCCCAGCGGCGCAAATTGATCCGGCTGAGGTCATTAACGCTGTACTGCGAGCATGCCACGCATGAGCAGTTTTTCAATTCGGGTTCAATGACCGACATGGACTGGAGCGTCTGCCCCCTCTGGCAAGTTTTGATACAAACTACTAGTGTGCAATTGGGCGCCGTTGCGAAATATTGCTGCGCATGATGGGCCAATAACACGCTCAAGCGGCCAGATGCGCTGTTCCCGATCATGTTGCCAAAGTCGCAGGCGCATCAAAACGGTGAAAATGCACGAGATGATGTCAAGGCCGCTTCGCATGATCAAGCCAATGCGGGCGCTGTTCCTGGCCTTGGGGGCAGAATGACAGCGGTTTTGCAGTGTTTGAGCGCGCAAAAACACGCAGCTCAGAGCAACAATAGCGAAACATAGCGGCCCACACCCCTGAAACATCCGTTGTGTCTGTGGCAATCAGGCAGGTAGAGCCCGTGGCAGAACGAGCCCCAGGGGCTATATTCCGGCCTAAAAAACCGCTGCATGTGGGCCTGTTTAGTGTAAACGACGAGATAGACAGGGACGCTACGAGATTTTTGCGGCGGCATTGTGAAAATCGAGGCCCGTAAAATGGGTTGGCAAGGGGTTAGGTCACTCGATTTCCAGGAAGGATTATTTCAAATGGGCGGTATCCCATTATCTCGTAGGCTTGTTGGTTGTTGTCCATGGCGGTTCTTTCGCTCATTCGGCCTTAGCGTAATTAATGCCGGGGAGGCAATTAACATGAATACGACACCTGTACTGAACAAACACCGAACGGAATCATATGTCGACTGGCCTGCAATTTTCGCAGGTCCGTTGTCGCTGGTGGCCATTGGCCTGTTGCTGACCAGCTTTGGCAGCGGCGCTTGGCTGGTCGTCGATCACGCTTGGACGGGAACAGACAAATTCTTTGCCACACTTTGAACTGTGCTGACGGCGCTGTGGCTGGTGATCCGCTGATGCGTCTTACCTTAGCAGGGGGGCTATATCGCTGGCCGTATGCCGCCGCCGTTTGAAAGCGCTACGGAAGACGAAGTGACCTGCCACGTGGACGCATCAATGGTCTGGTTGTTTGGGCCTCGGGTCGGTTATCACTTATCACTGCCGTTATGCCTGTCCACTGCCTTTAATTTGCCGCCAAAATCACCGCAGGCAATGTTGCTGCTGGTGCAAGGCAAAAGCAAGCCGGTACTGTTGTCTGAAGCTGCGGGCTCTGCGCTGGGGCGGTGCTGCAGCTGGTCTGGCTGATGCTGGGCTGGTGCGGCAAATTCCGGACGAAACGCAAAGAATGAATCCGACCGACTATCTGTCGATACCAGCCTTTTGCGTCCAAATCAGGTTTAACGGCCGACCACCGCTGATCGCAGAAGAGCTGCACAGCAGACAGCCAGCATCAATGGCAAATGTCTACCGCAAGGGTGAAGTGAGCGAAGAGGATCGGACCTATCTTGCCGGTGGCGTCGCGCCACTACCGATCTGAACACAAGCACAGGCGGAAGAAAGCGTGGGTCGATACGGTCGTGACCGAAGCTCAGGAAGCCCGCGAACAAGAGGCCGAAGAGGCAATCGCGCAGCCAAGGCTGAAGCCGAGCAAGCTGCTGAAGCGGCGAAAGAAGCTGCAATCCGACGCCAGCTACAGGCGGCCCGGTAACGCGGCCATTCTGACAGCCTTCGTTCTGGCTGCTGCGTCCGTTTGAATCGCGGTGTCGCATCGGTTGCAGGGTCTGTCCAACGGTGGCCCCGTGCACCGCGACCACGGCCGCTTGTTTGCCGTCCCTGACATACCGCGGTTAATCCGCATAACGTGAAAAATTGAAAACCCCGGCTGCATACAAGTGGTCGGGGTTTTTTATTCATCGGCGATTCGCGAGACGTGTGCACGGCACGGATACAGTAGCCGGTCAGCGGACGTCGATCAGATGGGCACTGAGCTGCGAAAGCCCAAACAGAGGCAAAGGCAATAAGATATGATCCCATTAAGGGGATCTGGGTTGCTGAAGGGGAGGATTGAACTCCCCGACCTCGTCCATTACCATGACGCGCTCTACAACTGAGCCTACTCCAGCACTGTGGCGGTGGATTAGCCGCATTTCGCAATAATGGTGCAAGCCGCAACCTGGAACCATATCGTTCGCTACGCTAGACAATCGGAACACTCAAGGATACCGCCCCTCAAAAAGCCGCCAAAACCCAAATGAATTGCGGGAAGACAGGTAAAAGGCCGCGCTGAAAGCCAATTGGGCCGACGCAAGCACAAGCGCGTGCGCGCAGCGACAAAACCCAAGCGACGACGCGCAGAATGATAGCACGCAGACAGATACGGCCCACGACCGGCCGAAAGCAAGCGGAAGGCTGAAGGAGTGGGATTCTATTGTGGTCAAAGGCGGCGGTGACTGTCCGGACAAAATTCCGATTGCGGGGGCCAAGAACGCTTGTCTGAACGGTTGATGCCCGCGACCTTCTGTCCGAAGAGCCGCTGAACGCTGACCAACGCGCCGTTCGCCTGTCCGATATTCGCACGATGACCGAATTGCTGCGGTTCCTGGCGCAGAGGTGACGTCGATGCAAGGAACGGTCAGGTTCTGGCGATGTCCATGCCAACGGAAGAAGATCAACACAACGCGCCGAATATGACAATCGTGCGCAAGATCGGGGCGTCGAACCTTGTGCTGGCTCCGCTGTGGCCCGCGAAGGGCACGCGCTAAGGTGTCATTGCCCGGGGGTGCGCGATCGGTGCGGCGTCGATGGACATTCACACTGAATTGGTCTTGCGCTGATGGGCGCTGAAATCGACCTGCGCGAGCGGGTATCTGCATGCCAGGCGCGAGGCGGGGCATTGGAAAAGGTGCGTTATCGACTTTCCGTTGGCCTCTGTCGGGCCACGGAAAACATTTCAATGATGGCCGCACGTTTGGCCAAAGGGGAACGACGGTGATTAACAACGCGCCGCGAGCCCAGATCGTGGACCTTGCCGACTGCCTGCGCGCTATGGGCGCACAGATGACGGCGACGGCACGCATGGCCGATTCGAGATTTATGGCGTGGACCGTCTGCATGGTGCCACCCAACCGGGTTTGTGACCGACCGGATCGCAACTGGGCACCTATATGCCTTGCCCCCCGGCGATGTGCGGTGGCGAAAGTCGAACCTGCTTGGCGGGCTGCTCAACTGCCTGCTATCGGCCTTTTGTGAAAAGCTGGATGCAGCAGGATCGATGTGACCGAGCCGACAGGGGGCTCAAGGTCGCGCGCGCAAATGGTGTAATCAGCGCAGTTGATGTGACGACCGAAACTTTCCCGGGCTTTTCCAAACCGACCCTGTCAGGCGCAGATGAATGGCGCTGCTCTGTACGGCGGCGGCACTTCGGTGCTGGAACAGAAAAATCTTGAGGAAACCGGGCCTCTTTATGCACGCGCCGGAGCTGATCCGCATGGGGCAAATATTGAAGTCCATTGTGGCACCGCGACTGTTCATGCGTTCAAAAAGTTGAAAGGTGCGCCGGTGATGGCGATCCTGATTTTGCGGGCGTCCGATCCGTTGATCCTGCCGGTGGCCGCCGAATGGTGACAACACGCGTCAGCCGCGTTTTACCATCTGGATCGCGTAACGACTGTGGTGGCAAAACTGCCGCGTGGGGCAAATATTGAACGGATCAAAGAATGACCGAAGCATGCACGTTTCGAAGACGGGCGCGAGCCCCGCTGAACTCGGCGCGTTGGAACGTGGGGGGGCGAAGACTCAGGTGATCTCGTCGCTGCGCAGGATGCCTGTGTTTTCCCGGGTCGGAAAATGCGTTGGCTGCAAAAAGGAAGGGCGCTTGGCCTTGCTGCTGAAAACCGCGTTCGCTGGGAGGACGCCGCCAAGTCGCGTCACGTCCCTGAGCGGGTGCAAACCATTTTGATGTCAGCAACGTGGCAGCGCGTCTGCAGCCAGGGCGTGAAACAAGGGCGATGCGGATACCATCCTGTCCGCTGTTGCAGATCGAATTCACGAAACCTGGACCGCGCCATCGGTGACGTGCCTGCTGACACTCGCAGGGGACGGCGTGATCCGTCTGACCGTCGAAGCGCTGGAATGTGCACGTTGAAAGATGTGCGCGCCCCTTGCCGCCCGTCACGCAAGCTTCCGGACATCCGGCCTATAGCTTCTTCTGTTTCCCTCGTCGCGCAGCTGACTGTGGCGACATTCTTCAAAGCCCATTGCGCGCGCCAAAGGAGCTCCGATGCCCCAATTCCTTACTTTGATCAGCCCGATTTTGAACAGGCGTTACAGCGCTGCCTGTCGGCCAAAACGCGAAAGAACAGTCCCGATGTGGATACGACACGGTCGCCGACATTATCGCTCGCAGGTTCGCGCGTCGGTGATGCCGCTGTGATCGCACTGACCAAGAATTCGAACCGTATCGCCCTGACGCCCGAGACCCCTGCGCATCAACGGTAGCCGAAGTTGACGCGGCCGTGGGCCGAAGTATCGACCGAGGACCGCGGCCGCGCTTGAAGCTTGGCCGCGCGCGTAATCCGCGCCTACCAAACGCGCGCAGATTGGCCCGAGGATGCCGAATGGCAAGACGACACGGGTGCAACGCTTCGGCGTTGCGGTGGAGCGCGGTTTCCTGCACGCAAGGGCTTTATGTGCCGGCGTCTGGCGAGCTATCCGTCCTCTGTTTGAATGAATGCGATCCCTGCCAAGGTTGCGGTGCCGTCGACGGCTTGCGATGGTTGTGCCACGCGGTGGGGTTTTGAACGCGCGCTGGTGCTGTTGGCCGCACGGCTGGGCGGGCGTCGATGAAATCTACCGTCATCGGCGGGGCGCAGGGCGTGGGCCGCGCTGGCCTACTGGGACCGAAACGATTAACCGCCCGTCGACAAGATCACGCGGCCCCGCAACGCCTATGTTTGCTGCCGCGAAACGGCGGGTGTTTTCGGCAAGGTGGCATCCGATATGATCGCAGGCCCGTCCGGAATTCTTGTGATCGCGAAAATGGGGATAAATGATCGCGCCGATTGGATCGCACTTGATGTTGCTCCAGCCAGGGCCGAGCACCGATGAAATGCGCCCAGTCGAATCCTGATCACACAGACCCCGCTTTTTGCCGTGCTGGATCGGTGCCGTAGATGCCCCGACTGGAAACGCTGAACGGCGCGCGATTGCGGCACCAGCTGGCGCGAGAACGGGGCGATTATCACCGTGCCGGATGTGGCGACGGCAAGCAAAGCTGAGCAAACCGTATCGCGCCTGGAGCACCTTGAACTTTGCGTCGCGGATGTGGATGCGCTGAGCGCGAAAAATCACTCCATGCGGCGCGATCTTCCTTGGGCAGTTGACTGCCAGAAGCGATGGCGATTACGTTGGCGGGCGAACCATGTTGCTGCCCACGGCACGCTCGCACGTTTTCCAAGCGGGCTGGTCCGTGCTGGATTATTCATGAAGCGCGACTTTGGCGCGGATGACACCAGGATGCGTTGGCCGCCAATTGGCCCGTTCGGCAGAACGCTGGCGCGATCCGAAAAAGCCTCGAGGCACACGGATTGTCGGTTACCGCGCGGTTGCGCAAAATTGGAACGACTGACGCACGGCCCCATGTTCGGGTCTGCCGATTGCCAATTGTACAGAACCCCGCGCCCGGTCCTAGAGGTTCGGCGGGAATTGACACTAAATGAGACGTCCCCATGTTCCCGGAATCACGCATATTGCGCTTGACGACGCGAACCTGCCCCCAACCCACGCCCGAGATAGAACAAGAGCGCAAGGTCCGCGATGTTTGACCTGCTGGAGGAATAACGTTTTACCCCTGCCAGTGCGCGACCGACCGTCCCTGTGCCACAGGGCCGTACGCATCTGGGACTGTCGATCCGTGACAAACGGCTCGGTGTTTGATGTGAACACTGGAAAACCGCTGAAAAGCGGCGAATTCCCATCTGTCCCCCCCCCCCGCTTGGGGCCATTGTCCGGCAGGTTCGTCAAAAGACTACTTCCAGATTGCGAATCCTACTTTGAGGCCGTCAAGAAATCAGCGCCAGCACAGATCCGAGACATCGAACATGGCGCGGCGTGGGAATTCAACAAACGAAGGCTCTCGGTGCTGCAAGAAACGGCTTGAAGGCAGGCCGAGATCGACACAGACACGGCTCGCCGCCTGTTTCCACCTGATCTGCGTTCTGCCCACTACGGCGGCTAGATGACCCAGAAAACTGCCCCAATCCGGTGCTGTTTTGCTGCGATCAAACAAACGCGTGGCGGTCCGCCTATGGCCGAAGGGGTTGATGAAAAAGGTTCTACGGCACGGCAACCTATGTGCAATCCGTTCGGCGTAAATGACGACCTCGAGATCGACGGTTTTTCGATCGCCGTGTGCCCAAGAACTCGAGACGGTTGAACTGTCGAGCCACCCGTCGCGCAGCTTTGACGAGATGGAGAATGGGGCGATGACCCTAAGCTCGTTTGAACCTGATCATCGCGCTTGAAGCCTGCCAGCCAGCGCCGCGCGTGGAGCTGCACGCTTTTTATTCATCTGACGGTGGAAATATTGGCCAATTCTTGATCCGACGGGCCTTGGTGAAACCCGTGACGCCAAGATAGAACAGTATCGGCCGGCCCGCGAATCAGAATCAAAGGATGCCTGATCGATCGTTCGGCCGGCAAACGCGCCAAAGCCCTAGGGCAGGGGGGGTCCCCCTGCCGCCGGAAGCGTTAAATATTTAGGTGGCGCTGCACAGGGTCGATGCGGTCTTGCCCGTAGGCTTCGCAGCGGCCCAAAATCATTGTCGCTTTGCCTGGTCGCGACTGGCGCGCCTCTTGCAGGGTGTGCGGGTGTCGAATACGCGCGACGCGCGGCGTTGATCGGAACGAGGAAAGCTCTCTGTCGGCGGACGGCCTGAATGCATCCGCAGCGTGCGAGCTGGCCTGTTTGCGACCCGACTGCCAAGCATCGGAATTAAATCGGACCCGTGGCAAAAAGCAGGCGCCCCCGGCCAAGTCCGCCGCTGGGGTATAGCCGCGCGGGTCCACCGCAAGCGGCCCAGCGTGCCAACAACACAGAAAAATCGTGAAAAGTCCACGTACCATCCGATTTTTGCCTCATCTCTTGGACGCCGGGTTGTCCCGGGACTGCCCTAACTGCTGCCCGGCATTCTATGCCGTAAACTGCAGGTTGGGCTTACGAGTTGATGATGCAACGGACGAAGGATCGGGCAAAGGCGCATGTTGCTTGAACTTCATCAGCGTGCGCCGACAAAGGTTCACGTCCAGAATCCTGATAGGAGGCCGACGAGTCGTCCGAAGTCATAGCTCGCGGGTGTGTCGCGTAAAGTTCGGTGTTAATTACGCCAATCAAAGACGCTGCCAACGGCGACCCAAACCGAAAGACGTGCTGGGAAACCTGCGACGACAAAGTCCGTTGCCGGGTCGTAGTAATCAATCCGAGAAGGATGTCGCGCCCCGCGGCGATGTAATCACAGCGTGATGCCTGGCTTTGATGTAAGCATAATCGCGGTCACCCGCGACTTTGCGGCCAAGCCGGAACCGCAAGGTTCAGACCGGTTGGTTTGGTGCAGAACAGCGACGGAGCCCATGACCAGATCGTTGGTGTGTCACGGAACCGATTAGCCCAGACGTTGCGGTCGACCGAAAATAGTCGCCGTGTCCTTGAACGTACAGCGTGGTGCCACATCGTAAATAGTCTTGTTCATTGCCCGAGCTCCAGGAACTTCTTGACCGTAGGATACGGAGGCAGAGAAGCCGTTGAAGACGGGGGTGTCATAGCGGGACCGCGAACGAACGGCCTGCCAATCAAACACCCGTTGGTGTCCCCGATTGCGACGGACGAACAAGGGTCCGTCTGCAAAACGCAGCAGCTGGCTGCCGCGATGGTCGGCTGATGCCCCACATAGGCTGCAAAACGCCGGTACGCGAAGAAGTCGGCTTTCGGCGGAAACCGTCGGTCGACGTGCTGCTGACTCAAACGAAGAAAATGCCCCGCGTTTGGCGTGCGCCGGGTAGGTCAGGTCCCAGCTTTGCGCACTCGGTGCGGTGGTAGTCGACGTCCCAGGCTGTCGTCCGGAAACCATTGATTGCGGAAGACCCGGTCAGGCCAAGGGCCCGCTTCGAAGGTCAGGCGCAATTCAGAGAGCCGTTTTGCAGCGCTTTGGGTCATGGTCAGGGCCGTGAACGCGGCTGTTGGAGTTGTCGCGTTGTCGATAAACGTGGTGTTTTGTATCGACGCCGTCGTCAACGCTCAGACGCCAAAAGTTCAGCCTGGCCGTAAAATGTCCCAGACGGGCCTTCTGGCCTGAAGCCCAAACGCGGGAAGCGACGCAAGCCAAGAGCTGCATACGGTCACTGTTCCAAGAGGGTGTTTCATCTTCATCGTCAAAATTCTTATTCGGCCCGATTCTGCGAGGGTTGCAGATCATTTGAGAAGGTTCCTCTAACCAAGAGCGCTGAGCGGCAGAAACTGTAAGGCAGCCATACCTAAACGCCTGTGTTGCATCCCTTGCGTAAGGGTGCGGGTACCGCAACGGTACCGCGAAAACTGCCTTGCTGCATTGGCTCGAACGCGGTATGCCGGAATTGCATGCCAGATGCCCGCGAAAAAATCGCAATCCCCTTTGACAGCCCGCGTCAGAATGCAGGTAAATCAGGCCGATGAGTCTCAGCTGCCCCAAGGATCATACGGAACATGCGATCCAGTCCCGATTGACACAGCGCAATGAATCCGCACCATATCGTTGATCCATGATGACCACTTTCACATATCGCAATTTCTCATCGTAGCGCACATCGATCATGGTAAAATCCCACGCTTCGCCGATCGCTGATCCAAGAGCGAACACGTTTCCCCTGCGCGATTGAAGGCGCAGAATGCTCGACCTCGATGGATATCGAGCGCGAGCGCGGGATCACAGAATCAAGTGCCCAGACAGTGGCGGATCAGATTACACCTCCAGCCAAGAATTGGCGAGGAAATACGTCCTCAAGCTTGATCGATACCTCCCGGTCACGTCGAATTTTGCTACGAGATTTCGCGGTCCATGCGCGCGGTCGAAGGATCGTTGCTGGTTGTCTGATAGTAACCCAAGGCGTAGAGGCGCAGACCTAGCCAACGTATATGCGATGAACGCGGATACATGACATCGTGCCGGTTCCTCAGAACAAGATCGACCTGGGCTCAGACCTGTGACGCGTGTTTGCTAACAGATCGAAGACGTGATGGCAATTGATGCCTCCGAAGCGATCCGTGTCCTCGGCCAAACGGGCCAGGAGCATTGTCGAAACCGCTTCGAAGCCATCGTGCACAAGCTGCCCCGCGCCCAAGGGCACGCAGGGACGCGCCCTAAAGCGATGCTGGTGGATTCGTGGTACGACAGGCTGATCTGGGTGTGATCGTTCCTGGTGCGATTATGGATGGCCAGCCTGAAAAAGGGCGAACCGTATCCGCATGAATGCAGAACGGGTTCGGTGCAGCCATGTTGACCGCATCGGCGTTTTCCGCCCCGCCATGACCGAGACTTGAACGAGCCTCAACCCTGGTGAAAATCGGGTTCCTGACCGGGTCGATCAAACAGGTGGCGGACACGCGGGTCCGGCGATACGATTACGCATTCGAGAAAAGAAGAGCCACCGAAACCCCGCTGCCGTGGCTTTCAGACCGGCGCTAGCTGTGGGTGTTTTCTGTGGTCTGTTCGCCTCACGTGGACCGCCGCCGATTCACGAAGACCTTCGGCGCGACAGCATCGAAAAGCTTGCAAGCGAAACGACGCTTCGTAATCAGCTTCGAGATGGAAAACATCTGCCGCTCTTGGTTTCGGTTTCCGGCTGTGGCTTTTCCTCGGCTTGCCTGCACCTCGAGGTGATCCGCGATCCGGATCGCAGCGCGAGTTGATGCACATCGATCCTGATCACGATACCGCGCCCGTCGGTTATCTATGACATCCACATAAAGACGGCACGGTCGAGCAGTTGCAGCAATCGCCCGCCGCATGCCCGACCTGAACTTTTGGATCACATCCGAAGAGCCGCGCATCAAAGCGACGATCCTTGTGCCCCGAGTGAAATTATCTTTGGTGATTGTGGCTGAGCTCTGGTCAGACCGCCGCGGGAAATGCAGATTTGACCTGACCTATGCGCGGGCAATGCCGCGGCCATGGGTTGGTCCTATGAACCTTACCCGCTGAAACGAGAAAGTTGCGGTCCTTGTGACTTTTATGACCGGAGGCTGAAATCGGTAACCAAGGGCCTAATGCCTCTTTCGACTACCAGATATCGGCTACCGCGAGGATGCGCTGGTCCAAAGATGTCTATTCCTGGTGAACGACGAACCCGTTGATGCGCTCAGCACCATGGTGCAACGCGTGACCGTGCCGAAAATGCGGGCCGGGCGATGGTTGAAAGCCTCAAAGGATCTGAATCCCGCGCCACATGTTCAAGATCCCTATTCCCCAAGCGGACCAATCGGCGGCAAGGTGAATTGCGTCGCGAAACCCTGAGCGCGATGCGCAAGGATGTTTGGACCGAGCTGAAAAATGCTCACGGGCGGCGACGCCTCGCGCAAACGCCAAACTGCTGGACCAAGCAGAAGGCGGGTAATGAAAAGAGATCGCCGCTGCAATGTGCGGAGCAAGAGTCGACATCCCCAGGAAGGCGTTCATGATTTCCGGTGCGCTCAAAGATGGACAACTAAGAGCCAAGAATATTAAATCGAAAATGGGGCGCATCAAGCGCCCCTTTTTCGAAAACGATTAGGGCAGGCTGCAAGCACATCCCGCCGGCAACCCGCCCCCACCGTCTAGCAACTCGCGACAGAACAGGCGTGGTGTGAAACCCCCGAATATCTTCGTCGATGCACAGGCTGTGCGTCAGATAACCCTAGGCGGGTTTCGTGCGGGTCTATCCTCCGCTGCGGCGTGCTTGCAGCGCAGTTGGGTCATCGTCCCGCGATTCAGCGTCTTGGCGGAACTAGCCCGCGGTGTGCGCGCCAGTAAATCGGGTCGATATGGGTTGATTTTGATCTGTACCGATCCGGTGCTGCCATGCGGCCCTCGCGCGCAGATCGTCGACCAACCCCGACATAGCGCTTCCTAGCGCCAGAACCGGCAGCACCCGAATCCCCCGTCAACCTGTTCCACGGCGCGCACAAAAGCAGGTTCATTCGCCACAGTGTCTTTTTCGCATTCCCGTTCGTTCCAACCTTTATCTCTCTCTTTGTAACAGGGCGGGGGGTGGCCGAACTCTGCCTTTTTCGCCCCTTCGGCGTCCGTGGCCTGATGTGTTGCCAGCCGTGGAAAACCAGCGGGCGACCAAGCGGGCGCTCTTGGCAAAGTTGGCCAAGCGCGGTCTGCTTTCGGGAAAATCACGGCGAATATGCACGGGGAGTGAGAGGTCACCGGCCATTGTAGCCAGACGGTCCAACGCGGGCGTCGGCGCAATGGCATCATCCGTCACGTCCACCAGAAGCGGCAGGGTCAGCCCCTGCGCCGGCCAGACGGCAAGCTCCGTGTCCAGACTGGTCCAATTCCACTGTCATGGCGCTTGACTTTCTTATGTGTTTCGGTTCAAGGCTGACGGTTCATACGCCGCCCCGTCAAAACGTCGGTCGTGCCAGGGCGCGGCGCATCATCCATTACCATGCGTAAGGTTGACAGCAACGCCATCCGGCGTAAGGGCGCGCACTGCGCAGCACCTCGATCCCCGGCAGCGCGGCTAGGGCACGGCCCGAAGCCCTTGTTCAACTAGTTGCCCGCATCAAAGGGCACAAACGAGCGCGCTCCCCGCCTTTGGCAGCACGTCATGCGGTGTTGTACCACGCAACAGCGACACCGAAGCGGCGGTCGTTGATACAGCATCTGCCGGAACTCGGGGCGGGCGGGTTCGATTCATGACATTGCGGGGGGGCATTCTTGCATCAGTTTGGCGCTGGCGCCGCCAGCGTCTGACCGTCCGCCACAAGCAGCAACGCCTGCTCTCTATCCGGATCGCGCGTAGCAGCTGCAAGCAGGTGTCAAAGACATGCGCCCCGCACGTCGACCGCCACCGGAGCGCTGACGATAATTTCATTGTGACCTG
>Ga0163217_1015259_pt1 | contig 18697 bp, 18 predicted proteins | sample SynspAceP_FD_185933 | JGI IMG/M metagenome (GOLD analysis project Ga0163217, IMG submission 185933) | Saline lake microbial communities from Ace Lake in Antarctica - Synechococcus sp. Ace-P (PacBio error correction) | ecosystem: Environmental > Aquatic > Non-marine Saline and Alkaline > Saline ...
CCCAAGAAGAGATGAAAAATTAAACCAAAAATGGCAAAATAGGGGGCAATGGAAAAATCAACAGTCCGCAAACCCAAGGCGCTTCTTTTAACCCCGGAATTATTTAGGCCAAGTTTTCCCGTCTTCTTAGAACACAGTTGGGCTAAAAAAATTGAAGTTTTTTACTGTGCAGCGTACCTACCGTCTTCCCAAGAGTGGACGTTGGAAACCCTGGCGTTGCACTTTTTTCACCGCGCTCGCTTTCCTTCAAACAATGCCTGGCTGTCCGGATATTTTAGTAATTGGCGGGTAAATTGTTTCCTGTTTGAATCGCCCAGCGGGCGATGCGCCATCTAATCCAAAAATCCGTGTGACCTGGTCGGCAAAGCGGATTTCTGGGTTCGCCCGCGTCAATAACCGTCAACCTTTCTTTGGTCCCTCTTACTTAGCTGCAATAGCAGCGGATAAGCCCAGCAAAACTCCACGCCCTATTATGAAATGACATCTTGTTGCATTCTCTTGTTCCCTCATTTGTAAGTTTTGAATAATTACATCAAGAAACATCATTAAGTTACATGAAACAACAAAGTCAAATCAACGATACTTTAAATGTTTTCAATGAAAACTGAGTTAGAAATAACGCATTATCAATGCCTAATGAGAATTTTTTTGATGAGAAAAGACAGTTCGTTTTATCGCCGTAATGTTGCCACGTATTGATTCACTGGATCAGCTTTTGAATGCTCCGGCAACGTCCGACAAATTTGCCAGTATGCTTAATACCAATCTGTGTCGTACGCCGCACCATGGCAGGTTTTTGAGAGATAAAGGTTTTATGTTACTTCGGTTTAAAGGCACGCGGTGGTTTGGTCGCTGGAGATCCCTCTATCCAAGATTACCTTGGTTCGACATTCATGATGCGTGGGGACAGTTCAAGTTTTCCACCCATAGGACGTGTCTGATGAATCACAGTCTTGCCCAATTGAAAAATTGCGGTAACAAAGCCATTAAGCGATGCGCTAATTGAAGCAGAAGCATTGTCTACTAAGCGCGCTTTAAAGACGTAACCTTGGAATGTGTTGGCACTCGGTTTTCACTGATTTCCGCCTAATATGAAGGCGTTTTTTCAAGGAAGAATATAGTTGTCTCGCTCCAACGCTTTTACTGGACTCTGATTTGAGTTAACTACGCAGCCCATCGTTATCCGGTGGCAGTAAACATCTTGCTGAGACATTAAGAAATTAAGCCTAAGACCTTGTACCGCGATATTGCTAACCTTGCAAGAACATGACGTGCTAATATGAAGGCAGCGGGATGGGTTTTTTATGTACTGAAGCAAGGGTTTTTTTTAGTGCCGCTTTGAAATGTTCAAATGAATGAGGAAATAGAGGCCTTGGTAAATTAGGCGCTCGTTGGGTGGCGCAACGGACCGGGGTGACAGCCAGTTTAAGTATGGTGCAAAAAACGCACTGAATAAAATCGCCACGTGTTTACCGCCAGATATCAAAGAACACACTCGAGACTGAAACTTCTTTGCTGATTGGTCCTAGTAAAGATATCGGTGAAATCGAGCTCGGTTAATATGCCTGAGGTTCGCTTAGCGATCCGAGATGAAAAATTCTTCTATACCTATGCGAACCTTAAAGACAATAAAACCACGCGTCGTATTTGGCTTTTGGCATTGGGTTATTTGATGAAGTCGTGTGTTGGTAAGCGTGTGTGATTAACGCAAGAAATTCGGAATTTTCGTACCGATCGACTTTCTGACCTTTGTGAACTAGAAAAGACGCGTTAATCCGGACACCTCGCCATGCTTTGTTAAAGCGTTGGCGAGCGACACTTCATGGTGCAGCACCACACAAAAGCCAACTGATCAACTGCTGACAGAAACCTGACATACCTGCTGTTATTCCTATCGTCCCCAATCGAGCCAAAAACTCGGTGACAGCAACGACGCTTTTTTTAATAAGCACATTGAATAGGAAAATCAGCAATGGATCTTTCAAAACTTTATTATTTTTGTATGTCGACAATGTTTCAACGTAAGCGTGATCTCTTTATCGTCCATTATTCGATCGAGAGCCAGTGGAATCTATGGGACGGTTTTTGCCATGTTTTGTCTCCGAAACAGCAACAATTGGCGCTGTGGGCCGAAAAAATGACGTGATCCCTAAAAGGTAGGCGATGTGAAGCAGGTGCAATGGAGGTGGCGTTAACCGTGGATTTGGTATAGTACGTTTACAAGTTTTCATTAGCGCCAAGTGGCCGTGGGAATTAAGCGTGCAGATTATCAAGAAACCACAGAGCTAGACTTTGGAACTACCTTTAACAGTAACTTGGATCCAGACGGCATCGACTGCGTGTTTTTTTGTAATGAAAAAAAGTTAAACAACTGAAAACCATTGAAGAACTTATTAGGTGACAATGAGTTCTTTTTGAATCGAACTTAAAAGAAAATATAAGTAATAATTTGCGAATTATTGTTTTCGTATATTTAGAAACAGTGGATTTAACTGGATACGTGTTTGATCAAGGATAGACGCAAGGCCTAGACTGAAATGTCATCACCTTGAAGCCGATGGAGCGACTTGGCTCGGCGGCTTTATTGATGCTATTTCAAGAGGTTTACCATTTGTTACCGATCCTTATTTTATTTCCCCATGGCGGCGGCCCTTGGCCTAACATTCCAGACATGCGTGCGATGTGTTGCTCATCTTGAACTGCGCATCGCAGAATATGCCAATCAGCTTAAAGAAAAAACCCAAAGCCGTTCTGAATGGATTTCTGGTCATTGGGGAACGTAAAAACCTTTGGTGTTCAATCCAATGCAACGCCGGTATGGGAATACGAATTACTTCCGTTTTCGGCACATACTAATGAAGTAAATACGCCGCACCAGTTCCAGACAGTGGCTTTTTCAAGAGTGGCTGCGTTGATTAAAAAACGCTGGCTTTGCAGTGGAGAATTTTTGATGAAACAAAAAGGCTTTGACCATGGTGCGTTCCCCGGCGATGAAGTCATGTAACCCAAAACCGGAGTCCCTTTGGTGCAGTTGTCCGCTCAAATCTAATCTTGATCAGAGGAGCCCATTTGGGCAACTTGGTCGTGCACGAAACCATTGCGTGAAGAAGGTTGTATTGATCGTCGGTAGCGGCTTGAGTTATCACAACTACGCATTGATGGGGCCGCAAGCCAAAGTCGCCGTCGACAGGTTTGATACCTTGGTTACAAAATGCCTTGAATGACACAGTTACAGCAGAGCAAAGAACCAGTCATTAGTCGAGATGGAGCAGGCGCCTTACGGCGCGAATTTGTCATCCAAAGAGAAGATCACTTAATACCACTTATGGTCGCTGTTGGTGCCGCAGAAAACCACAAGCCACCTGTGTTTATCATGAAAGGTATTTTCGGTGGAACGACCGCATGAGCTTCTCCGGTTTATTAAGCGCTCTTAGGGCTTTTTTTGTCGTATATTTTTTGGTGGCTCTGGATCGAAAAACCTGAATCCTAGCGCCAACCGTTTGATACGGCCCCTTTTCAATTTCCAGCAACCGCGATTTAATTTTCTTGTTCGAAGCGGCTATCTTCTTTAAATTGCCTCCTATCTCTTTTTAATGCCTCAGCGAACTGCTTTTGAGTTTAGCAATATTTCAAACCACTTTCTGCCATATCAGCCAACAATGTCTGTGTGATCCGTCGCAAAAGTTAGACAAGCTGATTTCAAACAGCGATTTCTCGCATGTACTAATCCATATCATCGGGCTGCGTAAAATTTGTCAATGAGAACCTAGGAAGAAGTGAAGTGAGTAAAATGCGCTGTATTTTATTGGGAAAATCACCGCGACTGCAATTCTTAATTCATTGTCTGAATAAAAATGTGCGAACGCAGGGTCATTTGGTGTGGCTATCATTGGCGGTCTAAAATCGAGTCGTAATATTTGTCGAGGGAAGGTTAGAACATAAATCGCTGAAAAAGTGTGAAGGCAACGCGGGGTCAAAACACAATGATATCACCAAGCCACGCCGGTTAATGGGGACGATTTTTGTTCGAAAACTATTATGCCGTACTGCCTTCCCTCTATGAATCGTTGGATGCGTTTATCAGAGGGACTTCACTAACCAGCGCTTGGAACCAAGGGTCTTCTTGAATTAGCGGTTCTAAAACCTGATACATAGGCAAGAGTGTCACTTTTTAGGGTTTTCAAAAAGCCGCTATTCAACCGATTCAAGGCGTTTATTAACCGCTTTCGTTATTGCGATGTGCCGAGTACTTTTGCGCGAGACGCTAACGGGCGGTGCGATCCTGAAACGAACAGTTTGTTTTGCTGCTCCATGTCCGCGCTCGCATCATCGAGAAAATACAAAGACAACAGGCTCCAAGGTTCGGCGTCTCCACCACAGTGGGTTTCATCATTATGCCAAGAACTGATGAGGCACATTCCAAACCGTTCTGATCCTGGAACGCTCAATAAAAGAAACCAATATCTAGAGGGCGCCATCGTGAGCGCCAAATACATGATCGAAGGCAGGCTGAGATCGCATGTTCTTATTTCGTCCAAATTCTTAACCCGATGCTTTTTAGGTCTCGCATAAACGACCCATACGTTCATCGTTTTGCGCGAGCGTTTCCCGACAGGGTTGTTGCAATTGGAAAACCATGTGCTAGGTTCATCGATGATTAATGCAATTTGGCGGTTAATTTCAATGCAAAAATGGGTTCGTACATCGACAACTCTTTTTCATATCGATAACATTGGAGAGTTTAAGTAACCCCTTTGTTTTGGAAGTCTTCAAGTCTAGTACTAATTCAGTCGTTGTCATCGAATGGTTTCCCGTTTCAGCGTTAGCGTCTCAGTGAAATTTTTGAGCCTATGGCGAATAATACCATGAGCTCACTTGAAAAGAAGCACCTGTGCACTATGGCACAAAGCTTAATTTTATTCTGAAGACGGATGACTGAATTTTGACCTAGCTTTGTAGATCAGTAATGTCCCGAATAATACCATTCGGGCAATCGGGCAATCCGGATCGGCGCAATTTCGGGCAATTGGTAAGTTTAAAGCGTCCGGCGAGGCAACACCTGAGGTATTTATAAGTGACGCTTTTGACATATTGAAAAGTACGAAAGCCCTATAGGGGCTTTTCGTTTTTTATGTTGGACGAGCCTAAAATCCATGAAACCTAAACCGCTTCGCCTATTTCACCTGCGGCGTAGACGTCGTTTCGGCGAATGGCATCAATCAACCATTCTTGCATGCAGGGGCCAAATGAGCATGGTAAGTTGGGTATTCACTTGCCGCTGCCGACAACGCGTGCCAATACAAAGGCACGGGGGTTTTTAAAACGAAACATAACAGGCGCGAAAAAGGCATCGGTATTCTGCTTGAAATTTGCCGAACAATAAGTCGCCGTTTTGTGCGTTTCCCGGCGCGATAATTTTGTCCAAAGCGCATCCAGGAGTGGCGACTTCTTTTTTTGGCTTGAACGCTCAGTTCGACATGAAACGTCGTGCTCCGGCAGTTTCATTGGCATCTCAGTGCGAATACGCAAAACAGTCCAGAATGCATGTCCGCGAAACAACAGAGCGTGCCACGGCTCGTTTGCTCTTGTCTACTGGCAGCCTTTTCCACTCAAAGAAAAACTAATAGTTTTTGACGTTTAAGTATTCACAGTATTACAAATGGAACAGGGAATCCACACGCCTCAATCGCCATCTACCAAACCGGCACTTTACCCACAAGGAGAGTGCTTAGCAAGTTCTGTATAGAATTCGTCGCTAACACAAACTGAGCTTTAATTTCTTCAAATGGAACTATAACGCAGGCTTTTAATGCCAACTCAGCCTCGTAAATGACCAAGAGGAAAATTTTGTTGCCGATAATGAGTTTCATGTGTTGCGCTTCCTTTTGTGGAACTCATATACTGCTGTTTTTGTGAAGACTTAACGAATAGTTTTGATGCCTCCCATTCTAAATAGTGATAAAATGGTTTTCCCGTCATGGATATTGATGCACTTCGTAGTTTCATTGCGTTTTTGTCCGACACGGGTTAGTTTCGCGTGCGCCAAGCAAACTTTTCGCACACAAAGCGCCATCCAGCATGCAAAGAAACGGCTCGAAGAAGAATCACCGGGTCACAGCTTGTTTGTGAAGGAAGGGCGAAAGATCTCGCGCTGACGGAACAGGTCAGCCATTGGTGAGTATGCAGACGACTTGTGTCATTACATCGATGAAGCGCTTGGGCATTTTTTCGGCGCATTTACAGCATCCCTCCTTTAACCTCTGGCTGCCCAGACGACTACGGCCGAAATCGATTTTACCGTCCATTGGTTGGATTTCATTTCGGACCGGGAGCTTCTCAACAAAGCCTGCGTATTAATTTGTGATTGCAGCCCACAATTGCGTTTGGATGTTGGATCAAGGAAAGATAGATATCGCAATTTGGACTCGTTACCAGATCTGAAGAAGGGTATTTGCTTAAGCACGAATAATAGGCGTTTGGGTAAAAGGCGACGATGCAACCTAAACGCAGAAATAGAAAGACCAAACGCCGCTCTCTTTGCTCTTGTACAGAACCGGATTGCAAGTTCCACAGCCACGCCCATTGAATGGTTTGGAAAAAACAAGGTCGAGAATATGCGGTTTGGTGTGCAAGCAGTTCCAGCCCGCGACGGCAATAAAAGTTCTTATTAACGACGTGGTCAAGGTAATCAGCGCGATGGCGGTTTCCAGTGTTTCCTATGGATTGGACATTATTGAAAATTCGAACCTGCCGGCCTTACCTTCTGTCGATATCGTGCTCGCGGTAGCGCCTGTTTCCTCATCTGGTATTTGGTTCCGCATTTGCGCCAAATTGAGCCAACGTTTTTTTCAGGAAAAACCTTTAAGGTGCAGGTTGGCTAGCGTCCACTTCGGCTTTTTTCTTTTGCTACTCTGTTTGTGTTTTAGCTAACAGGTGACTCTTCCCTGCTTTTTGCTTATATTATTGATGGAGACTTTTTTAATTCATACTTGAGCGTTTCAATTTGTTGTCGCCAATGTTTTTAACGATGCCAACTCAGTTAATCAGTGGTATGGGCCCACCATCGAATATATTTATTGTATGCCCGTGCACAATGTAGCCCGTACGATTGTCGAATGGGCTGCAACAGGGAACGTATCAAGAAGCGTCCACTATCATCAAATAAGAATTTTTTCGACTAAATGGCTAATCAAACTTAAGTGGTTTGATAAAAGCGCTTCCCGATACTAGTGGAAGCGCGACTGCGATAGTTGCGCCCTAAACAACTAGATTGAATGGGTCTGTATTAGGGTGTTTTCCAATTGTTTTAGTAACAGGGATCAGTTTTGTTTGCTCAATGTCTTTGCGGATTAGTAATGGGTCAATCATGATGACCCTAGCCGCTAAGCGAGCCATTTCAACAAGCGCTCTGGCTATCAATCTGTTGTAATGTTTACTCTGTATTTTGAATGCTTCTATTTGGCCATCACCCATTATCGAAAGGCCAATTTTTAAACTCTATGTTGCTGTTTTTTTAAAAACTAAACATTGATGGTGCGCTTAATTCGTTGGAATGTGTCGGAAGTGCCGTATATTTCAGATACTCTGGACTTGCGTACCAGCCCCCAGCGTTTCTCGCTATTTTTTCTGCCACTAGGGATGAATTTGGCAAGTGCCCAATTCTGAATGGGCAATGTCGACTTGCCTCTTCATCAGGTCTATATTTTGTCGCTTAAACTCAGTTCTAGTGAAATATTAGGATATGCTTCTCGTAGTTGGCTAAATAAGGTAGACAAATAATGTTTGACAATGAAGCGAAGAAACAGCTGATTTTTAACCGTTTCCCGATGGTGTGAAATCTAGATTCTTCCATGACTCGTTGTAGTCTTCTATTAGAGCTTTAAGTGGCTGACTGGCAATCTAATAAGGACATTCCCCGCTTCTGTAGGACTTAATTTACCGTGAGCTTCGTTGAATGAGTCTTTGCCTAAGTGAGCTTCGAGTGCTGGATTTTTTTACTCACCGACGAACGTGGTAGATTGCATGTATAGCGGAGCTTGAAACTTCCTAGCGATCACTTCCTGAAATAAATACAGATGAGAAAGGTGGTTTCAGTAGGCTTTCATAGATGTAATTTTCTTATAGTAAATACGGCAAAGCGAAAGAAACACAATAACTGGGATGTATCTTGAATATTGAAGTTCCAATAAGGGAAACTTAATGTTTTCTTTATTGTATCCTAATTAAGAACTGTAAAAGCATAACCATGTGTGTTTGTTCCTCTCACATTAGTTAGGGTAAATTAAATAGCATGACCAAAAAACATTTCTTATTAAGGTGCGACATCGGGGTATCGGTTTTACATTTAGCTAAGCATTGTGTCTGATTTGGGCATAACGTGATTATTACTGGTCGAAGACCAATCTAAGTTGGATCGAGTGTCCAGTGTCGCCTTGTGTGACTGGGTATCTTGTAGACGAACGCGATATGGGACAAATTCGCATGGTTAGGTGAAACCTTAAAAGCGAGGGAAAAGTAATTGATGGTGTTGTAATAAATGCGGTATTTTTTACCCCGATGTTCTTTTCTGAAACGAACGCCAGACGCATTTGATACATACCATGACAATTAATACTAAAGGACCTTTTTTCACCTTACATAGGCTTCTACCTAGTCTCAGCGAAACGCGGGCTAGTGTGGTGTTTTATTTTCCAGTATTGCCGGTGGACACAAAGCTTTTGAAAAGGTTGTGCCACGTATGCTGGCAGTAAAGCGGCCATTTGAGGCAATAGTCGTGTGGAGAATATGGAATTGGCGAACACAGAGGTGCGAATTAATATCGTACGTCCAGGTGGTGAAGGCGACAGAAATTCAATCTAAAAGCGGCTGACGAAAGAGCAAGGAAGCTCCTTTGTTTGAAAGCCCTTCGGGCAACGCCAATTAAGGTCGTGGGTTAAACCCTCGGCTGAACATGTCGGTGCTATTATGTACCTATTGGGTGATGATTCTATCGCTCTGCGAAATGCAGTGAAATAGAAGTGAAGGTGGTTTAACCTCTTTAAACAAACAAACAAACAAATAAAAAACGAAAGTCGTTTCTGGCTTTTCGTTTTTTTCTTATTAAAGTTACGACGCTTTTTAATATAGATTTTCAGCGACATCATAAGATGATGGTCTCGTGGATGGACGCTGCCTGATGTAGTCTTTAATTGGGAAGTTTACCAAAAAAATGCGCTAATCACGAGTGGTGTAATGCGCTTAACCGTAAACTTTAAAGAATATAATTTTGGTTGCTGAGATAAAGTCGGATTGGCTAAAGCACTCGTAAGTGTTTTCAATTAGAAAGACTTAGGCGAAAGTATTTTGACCCAATTAAAATAAAGGTTTTAATTTTTTCACAGAAATTTTCCCTGATTTTATGACAGTGTATCTTTTAAAAGGTTAGCTATGTTTAGTAGTCAAAACGCAGTTTAAGGAGAGAAGCTAGCATGAAAAAACAGGACGAAGCATGACACATTTGGTCAATTTACTCGAGATTTAGAGAAAATCTTCAACTTCAAGATATATCTTCAAATTCCACTTTCTCACAGGCAACATATACTGCTGAAAAAAATCGAAAGTTTGCCAGGACGAATTGAAAGTAACTGGTAGGGAAATGAAAAATCATCAACTCATTAAGCACTTTCCATATTTTTGCTTAAAAAAGGAACCGCTATTAGCCGGTCCAACGTTCAGAGAGTGTAAGGTGATGTTAATTCCAGAACGAATTTAAAATCGTCATAGGCAACATCCACACCTTTGGTTTTTTTTCATTCGCCAATTTTCGGTTTTGGCGAACCTGGTTGAGCCAACAGTAAGCTTCGTCACGTGGTGTATTCATTTTTTCGGTCCACATAGAGGCTGTACGTTAGCACGCTCTAAAACGTTCCATTAACTTTTCCTTGTGCCGCTGCTAGACCGTTCAAGCTTCTTGAGGTGTCGCTTCGCCACTGGCTGCTTGAGAAAATGTACCTGCCACCAAAGCTGAGCTTAGCTTAGGATAATCAGGTAAACGTTAATGTCAGTTGAGACCACTGTTTACGAGCGTCCTTTGTAAGAACTCTACTAAGCCACCAATTTAAGGTGCTGCAGCCGCCATTTCAAGGTGAGTTGATATCCCGACTCACGAATAGGCGGTTAGACCTAACAAAGTTTTCCTTCAAAGAGACTGTTTTTAGATGTTGTGAACTGAGCGTACATCCATGGCCGCAGACACGAATCGTCTGGGGGTTGAGTTCAATGAAGGTCCAAGCGCACCCGTCTTTGATAGCCCTTTTTTCATGCCTTCTTCCAATATGGCCCAACAGGGAGATGGTGCAATGCGCCATTTCGGAGTGCCATCTTCGTTTACAACAGGAAGACCTTTACGTCGTCATGTCAGCCGTAAACGCGGTGTACCAGAAGATTTGCTGAAGCGATGCAAACCTTGAGCTGGTACAGGACCAGATCAGAGATGTCCATGCCTTGCGCTCTGGTGGCGCGTACTTACGCAACCAGTCACGTACCTTTGTCGTTGCAATAAACGGCCGCTGGGCCATTGGTAGCACCGCCCACGAGAGACGCTTGAACCAAACAGGTGAACACGCATCTTTGATACGAATACCGCCATTCATCACAGGCAAACCCATTTGGTGTGCGCTTTATCGCCCGCACCCGCCATGAGAAGGCCAAGCATCGGTGAAACGCCAGCCAAGAGACGGATCTTTCCTACCGTAATCCATGTGTCCATAAATGCGCATCGCCATCGATGGTTTTCACTTTAAATCCGTGATGATTCAGCGATGTCCTTCGTAAGCAGACCGAGTTTAACTGGTATCGCCAAGTTCGTAGCCGTAAATAGAATTTGAATTTTCGCTTTTAGGTCAGGGCGAAGCAAACCAGTCCAGCACGGAAGCCAATAAAGGTTAGCAAACTGTGTGTTGGCACATTGGTAAAGTTTACATCTGGGCCTGTCGTGAAATCCAAACCGATAAGTCGGCAAGGATCCAGTGGTTGGCACGTGTAATTCTTACCATCACCCATCATGCATGTCCAGAAGATTAGGAACACATTTACGTAAAACGGAAAAATGCCGTACGGCGATCAAATCAGAGTCGTTTTACCGTAAGCAATCATAGATATTACGACCCAGACTGCATTTGCGTTTGCAGTTTTTCGACGACCGTCACTTCTTGAATAAGGTCATGGTTGACCTTAATGCCAGTGAATTCTTCGAAAGCTTTGGCTAATACTTGAGACTCGTATTGGTGCGTTGTTTAGGGATTTCTGTAGCAACATTGATTTCCTATACGCGGATTTTTTTCGCGGCGTGTCAAACCAGTGCAATTTCGTCAAGCTGTTGTTTTTTTATTCAACGTGGAAACAGTAAATTCGGTTATCTAACCCATTTTTCTGCTGCGTCAGAGTAATGCATCGGCCAAATATTGGCAGAGTGGCAACAATAACAGCAAAGGTAAGGCGGCTAGTGCCAATTTTTCTCTTATTGTAGCGCATGTTTTACCTCAACAAAGTTTAAGTTTTTTATTGCTTCCGTGCCAAAGATAATCCATCGTTCTATTGATTAGGGACGCGCTGATGAGAGAAAGTACGAATACTTCTCCTAGCCCAACGCATTAGGAATAATCATCCAAAATGCGCACAACGGACGGTTTACCACCGCGAAATGTTCACATCCGTTAAGCAACGAATGCGAGGTGGATGGAAGCGCTGCTGAGCAGGCTATGAATAAGCGATCTCCCTCGAGTGTTTGCCAAAGTGGTAAAAAACCACGACGTTCCACACAAGGGAGACAATTTGCCCATGTGGTCATACCGACACAAGAATCACAGCAATGCCGATAAGAATAGAGCAGTAGGTAATGTCAAGACATTCGCAGCCATAATGATTCTCCTTACACTCGACCCAGGGCAAAAGCCCTTCGCGAACATGGTTACGAACGAAATATAATGACCAACATTCCTGGCAGAAATAGTAAGCACACCCGCCGCAGCGAAAACCCAATCATCCTGAAGCCGAACGTAATGCGTCATAATAGCGGCCGGATAGGTTGGCAATCGGACCACGTTAACGTACGCGCCAATAGCAGCTTTCTACTCCAAGAGAACATGAAGCAAAAGAAATGCGTCACACCGATACGCAAGAGCCGAATCAAAGGAATGAGATACGCACAAAGAATTTTGGAAAGATAACCCATCGTATAGGCGGTTTCGTCAATTTTTCACGAGGCACGCCACTCATAAAGCCTTCAAGAATCCACACAGCTAGAGGCAACGGTGAAAATACAATGAGCGTGCCACCGCAATGTGTGTATCGACAAGCCGCTGAAGAAGTACAGCTGGAAGAAAGGCAGTAAGAACAGCAGCTGGTGGTGCCATACGGTTTGAAGCAACCAGAAGAACATGTGCTTATCGCCAATAAACTTATAGCGGCTAAAGGCGTAAGCAGCAAGGTAAATGCGAACCAATAAGCTAATGAACCATAATTCAATGGAAACGTAAAAAATCGAGTTTGAACGTAACCCATGTCCACGTTGAATCACTAAAAAAATTTGGCGTAGTTTCCCAAAGTGAAATCTGCAGGGAAGAAGACAAGCCGCTGAGATTTCAGTATTGGTTTTTAAATGAAACATGTTTGAATGAAGCCAATAAATAGGCAATAGCAACAACAAAATCAACATAGAGCCCAGAACCCAGCGCCCGCGAGTAAATTTGCATTGCGGGCTTTACGCTCGCACGGCTTATAAACCGGGGCTTGCTCCTTTGGTGACTTTTATAGCCGTGTATGCTCCTCCATGAGAAAGGTCATTATTGTGTGATATAGGTGTTATGATTGGAGTCCATGATCCGCTCCTACTTGTCTTTTTGCATGTTCATGATGGTGGTGTAGAAACCCCACACGAGCAGATGATTTAAGAAGTACACCATGAGAATGCCGGCGGCTGACCAAGGTAAACTGTCCTATGGCTTGCTGTACTAAGGCTTGCTCAAGAATGTCGTGAGCTACCAGGACCACCGCCGTATAATACAAACGGTTCGGTGGTAGATCATGAAAAGAATCCCATTAAAGCGCAATAACATGGCGTGACTAAAACATTCGCTAGTTTAGGCAGTTGGATATGCGGAACAACCGCCCACTCGAGAGGCTTGGTCAATTCGTGCGCGCTTTTGGTAATAGATTCAGGGATTGCACGCAAACCGGAGTAGCACAAAAGAGCTATAAGGGTGTCCAATGCCAGACTCCATTAATACGACGTTAGCCAACATCGCGTCGGGTTGGAAGCGTAGTTTATAATCGACACCCGATGTAATTCATAAACGCGCCGAATAATCCATGTCTGCTAGCGGCCAAAAAATTGCCAAATGGTGCCCCACCACGCCAAGGAATTAGCACAGAGGATGGCCACTAAGATCAAGAGCAAAAGATGCGCCTCGGCCTTGGTTGGCAATCATCAAGGCAACACTAATACCCAGAGGGAACTTCTATTGCAAGAATGGTGAGGAATAGATAAATTTGGCGCAGCAATGCTTCGTGAAGCGCTGCTAACATGACTTGTTGAACCACTCTGTGCCAACGAAGTAACCGGCGTCTGAGGATCAATAATGTCCTGTACCGAAAATAGTTACTACGGTCAATCAAGGATGATGGCAGAGAAAGCAACAATAAGAAAACAGGCATAACAAGGAGCCACGCCTTATTGTTTTCGACTTTAGTTTGCATGGTCGGTCTCCTTATCGTTTATTGACAGACAGTAGCGACAGCTTTGATACTTAGGTCAACCAGGTATTTCATCCACATAGAGACCCTTTGTCCCTGCCCGGAAAGCTCAACATAGATTTGGTCCTAGAAGGTACTTGTTGGTCTTCGCTAAAGGCGTGCTTTCATTATTTGACCATTGAACAAGAAAAGATAAAATCTTGTAAAGTGCCAAAGGTTCTTCTAACGAAACCACTTCTACTGAAAAGCATCGTTATTCTTACCATCCCCAACATGAACAAACTCTGGACGAATGCCTATCTTGATGTGCTGGCATTCATGGCTTTTAAAACGCGGTAAGCATGGCGCCGCTGGTGCTATTTCAATGCCCGCCAAAAGTCAGCGTGTCCGTTTAGCTCGACGTCCTAAAAGAAGTTCAATGCCTGGACTACCAATAAAGTAACCAACAAGGTATGAGCCGGATTTCAAACAATTCTCGTGGTGTACCGAATTGGACGTTTGTCCGTTGTACATCACCTCGCGAATTCTTTTCGCAAAAAGTAGCGCTTCGAGCTGATCGTGAGTCACATCACACCATGGTGATGTTGAACTGTTCATGGATTTGCTTGAGCTTACGGCGCAATTTCCATTTCAACTGAGGGATCCGATAACCGTAAGCGTTCATCAAAACAAATTGCCGACACAATTGTCGGCGAACCAAACCGCGACCCATAAGATTACTTTTTTTTCTGATCGGCCGATACAGCCTTTGGCTTTGCTTTTCAGTTTGGGTCAGACAGTTTCGAGGATTTCCGCGACTTTCGTAGACTTTATGACTTCACCTTGTATTCTGGCAACGCCGAATGTTTCGTAGCGGGCATGCCAAAATTATCAAATACTGTCAATGGTGTCGTACACCACGGGAAACTGGAAAACCTGTGCAATATTGCGTTCTTTCCGGTTCAAAATTCGTTGACGCGTTTACCATCAAACCAAATCACTTCGCCGTTGACGGTTTTAACAGGCCAGAAATAATATTAAGGCAGTGTGGATTTACCGGCAACCTGAATGGACCCAGTAGCGCAAACGCGCCGGCCTGTTCCCACACATGCGTCATTTCACGAATGGCGTAATCTTCGGTTTGGTTGGGGTTTTCTGTAATAGCTGTGGCGCTACGCAAATTTTAACGTAATAGAAGGCCCATGATTATTGATCCCTCATTCGTTGCTGGGATGCAGCCATCTTGGCCTTGTGCGTCCAAAGGCATAAAAGCTTGTGCGTCGGGAATAGAACCTTAATTTCTTGATCCACCGCTGATAAGCGTTGAACCCCAGACAAATGCAAGCACCATCAATAGTGGTTGTGCATGTAGGAAGGTTTACGAGCCGCTGATTTTCCTGCAAGATCGACATCGCACAGGCAGTTTCTAGGTCATCGTCCTGAATGAGGACTAAACCGATGTGTGACGCGCGCCGCCAAATTGATATTCACCTGGAGTAAAGGCGAACGCAAATCGCTGTTTTAAGCGAAAATGCAAGCCGTGTCATCGAAGGTTAACTTCTTCTTCACATGATCTCGGCCTTGTAAGACTTGATTGGTGGTTCAGAGAACATTCAAGAGTAATAATATCTTTTTGGTTGATGGTAAACCTCGGCGTTGGCCCCATTTGCATAAACGACCTTCGTTTCAGAGACCGCGGTGTTGCCGCCCAGCGCCAACGGCTTCGTTGGGTTCTGTGGTCGCGTAAATAGCGAATGCAATTACGTACTTTAAAAGAGCGGCGTAACTCTTGGCGTAGTCTTCGCGTAAATTTGTAATCGAGGTTAACCGTGGTTTCATCGAACAAAATAAATTTGAAGAGTCTTCAACTAAGGCTCTTGCCATCGCGTTACGTTGTTGCTGTCCACCAGAACAGTTGCAGAGAGGCAAACGATCAAAGAAAAAGGGTCGAATAAACGAACATTTCAGCGGTTTCTCGGTACGCGAGAATCCACTTCTTTTTCACCATCTTGGCTAAACGAAGCGGTGATGCGATATTTTCGTGATACGGTGAGGTTGGGGTAGTTGATGAACTGTTGATACACCATGGAAAATGTTGCGGGGTTCCGCGAACGGGCGCTTACACCGGTCACGCTACCACCATTCATGAGGATCTTTCCTTTGTTGGTCGTTCAAGAACGCAGCCATGAGTCGCATGAAGCGTGGTTTTACCAGACAGCGTTCGGTCCAAGTAAAACGTTGAAAGAGCCAGGTTCGAGCGATTAAGTTAACGTGTCCAAATCCCAAGTCTCGGCCTTCAACAACACGCGATACATTCTGCCAGATCGTCAGAGACATCTGTCCAGTATTTTTGTTGTTATTGTTTTATATGTGGTCCTGTTTTTGGCTTTTTATGGCTCAAAGTGAACATCCACCTCTTATGGATAAAATAGTTGCAGAAGGCAGCCAAACAATATTTTCATTGCTAAAATAAATTTTAATCTATTGATTTTTAGATACTTTTGAGTTTCATTTTATGGTTATTTTAATGTGGTTTTTCACTTTCGAACAGGGACCTAGTTCAGGGTGTTTCAAAGTGGTTTACAAGTTCCCCATTCCTACATGAACATTTCGTGCACAGTAGTGGCGTTTGGCCTTGCGGTGCTGAGTTGGAAAAGCAAGACGAAGAAAGAACAACAACAAAACCGTGGTGGCACCTGTAAGGCATAAGACGCTGATGTGGACACGAGTCTTACTTCAACAGACTCACAAAAGATCGAATTCAAGCGTCCTTGTATCGTTGTGAGCAAATTTGGACTCGATCACAGGCAGTCCGTCCAGATTTTGCGACCTTTACCGAAAGGCACCTTGAGCGATTTGATGGACCAGCACCGGTAGCTTGCTGGAAACCTAACGGAATAACGAAGTGCTGCGTATTATGAAATATTCCATGCAATTTCGCTGCAATGATTGTTTTAGCCGACGTCAAGGGCAATGTATTGAATACCTGGGGTCAACCACGGTTTGGAGGCAGTGCGGAAGAGCACCGGTTTAATTGGCGGGAAACCAAATGGATCTGAAATGGGCGTTGGAACCAATGCATCGAGTACGGCGCCTGATTACAGGTGAACGCGATCAAGTTGGCCGTGACGAAAACACTTTTTACGTGCCAATACACGGTTTTTTGGTGGGTGCTCAGCGTCCGACTATCTACACGCTAAAAATTGATTTAGTTGGTGTGCTTGGACTTTCCTCCGATGCCGTACCTGCCACAAGATCAATAACTTTGGTATGGTGAAAGCTCATGTCCTTTGAGTGTTGAAAATCGGTCTGATTTTTCGGTCGTTTTCAGCAGAGCCATTTTATCCTGAGTTTTTAATACCAATGTGGCAGTTTAGACGCCATTGGTCGGGTATTTTTGGTGCTCGGATGAAAACGTGCACTATTGTGTTGGCGATCGTCTCGTGCGGCAAGTGGTGTTAGCGGGGCGAGATCTGGCTTTGCTCAAAATATAATGCGAAGTTTTTGATATTATGAAAATGCGTGAACATAAGCATGCAGACCTTTAGTTGCCAATGAAGTTGATCGCCATGGGGCGTTACACAGTTTGTTATGTCAAAGTGATTTCTGCGCCAGCTAACAGGAAGTCAGCGAAAGCAAATTATGCGTATGTTCCTGCCACGCTTTCGAGTCAACACGTGCCGATTATGTCGCGCCCTTCACAGCGCTGGAATCCCCATGGTTATAAGAGTGAAGCGCAAGAGTGCGAAATCGAGAGCACCGCATGAGTAATATGTGAGAGGAGTAACGGTGTATGATAATTAATAAACCTATATAACGTTATTCCTAGTTTGGCGAAATTAACAGCATGGCGAACGAACGTGTAGAGGCGCTTGGTAACGTCAAGTCTCCACATTCAAGAATCATGGAAGAAAGGTACACCACAACCGCTCCATTTGAGTCACGGGGAAGAACGGGCGCAGGTAAAGAAGAGTATTGTAGTTGTCCGCCCAAGTTTGCATATTATCTACAAGCTCGTCGCGCAAATGTTTAGCCATGTATTATGTCGACGGATAAACTCTGTGCTGCGTAGTTACCGCGTATATTAGTTGAATCAACTTGTGCTTGAGAGTACGAAAACAGGCGCGATTACGACGGGGTCATCAAAACTAGAGGCTCAAATCTGCGCCCTGATCTCGTCGCTGCTATCAGTACGTGGCACTTATGTCTTCGAGCATGAATCGCGATAGATATATGGCGTTGGCCTGTTCATCTGGTCTCTCACTACGCGCATATTACCAAACGACAGCGCAGATGGCACACCAGCTGTGTGGCTTGTCTACTAGCAGTTACTCCGAGGATTGAGGATATCTAGCTATTTCTGCCACCAACACAGACATCTCAAGAATGAAGTCAATAGAAGGGGCGTTCTCCGCAGAGAATTTACAGTATCGAGAGTTTATCCGATTTAAAATACATAAGATTCGCCAGTGTCGCTACGCGAGCGCATCACCGCACACCCAGCCGGAATAAGAGAATACCAGTAATCTTCACTATCGTTCTATACACGCAAAGATGAGCTCTGGCCTGCTTTTTTAGTCACTAAGGCCATCGGATGCATCCTTTCTCGAGTGTACGAGCGAGCGGAGCCCGGATAATATGCGACAACGGATGCATGTGCTGAACACGTATCGCAACCATGGCGATGGCAGATGAAGAAGTACTGGAGGATTTGGCATTTTGTCTCTGATGACTTCTTGATCATTTAGACGCGATAGGGCAATCCGCTATGGCTGAATCTAGTCCAACGACAGGGCAAAATAGCCATTAGAACGCTGATTCCTCGGCTGTTAAGTGAGTTTAAGGGCAAATGTTTTCCACAAACCGAAAAACGGCGGGATTTGTGTGAGCCGGAAATACGGTGTATAAGTTGGAAACTGAAAGACGGATCAGAATGACGATCATTTTATTTTTTATGTAGTCAACCTCCCAATAAGGGTGATCACCT
>Ga0163217_1045638_pt1 | contig 18697 bp, 9 predicted proteins | sample SynspAceP_FD_185933 | JGI IMG/M metagenome (GOLD analysis project Ga0163217, IMG submission 185933) | Saline lake microbial communities from Ace Lake in Antarctica - Synechococcus sp. Ace-P (PacBio error correction) | ecosystem: Environmental > Aquatic > Non-marine Saline and Alkaline > Saline ...
AGAGAGATTAAAAAACCCTTTTCCCTTTTGGGTTCCCATAAAAAAGTTACCATTCCTTGGGGGCCCAAAAAAAAAAATAAAAAATTGGAAAAAATTTTAGTTCCCCTTCTCGGGTTAAATTTTTTTCGATCTACCAGAACCAATAAAAGCTCCAAACTTTTCTTTGCGGTCCTACCCAAAAAAGCAAATCATCGCATCCCATCGCAAAAGCTCGAACAGAAAACCTTCCCTTTTGTTTCAGAGGAACATCATCGGACAAAGGAAATGAACTTTTTTTCCTTCTACCAAAAATCAATTTTGGTCCCCCTCGTTGGCTTTCCAGGGAAAATCTCTTCTGCGAAAAATCTCTCGGTGGAAAGGTCGCATCCAAAATAACCTGATGGCAACCCTCACTCCCAGAAAAAAATTTCCTCCAAAAAGACGACGATTTTTATCCAATAAAATCGGTCCTCGAGGATGTAAACCCAAATAATACGGTATTATCAAAATTATCAATGATTCTCGATCAACTGATGACAGAAACCTTTCTGAGTATGATCGATCTGTCCTTCGTCTAGACAAGTCCGCTTTTTGCTGGGGTGATTTGGGGGTAAATAAATAAAAAAATAATCTAGTCCCAAGGTTGGCAAAGGGGCCTTGATACAATTCCCCATCGACAAGAATCTTTGCTAAGAAATAACCTCCCGAGTTTCCTGACCTTCCGGCTTCTTATAAAATATCGAATTTTTTTGTGTTCCAGATAGTAGTAATACCGATCATAACAATGGATCAATCGGGCCTTGATGGGGTTGGGGTCGTTGCGATTCGGCTCCTCTCGGTCAGCAGCTTCAGTTTCAAAATCTAAGTTTTCAAAAAATCTTCTCACCGTTTTTGAATACTCAAATTTGATCGGTCAAGTCCACGTAACAATACATGTGGATAGGTACTCATCCCCCACTACTGCCACTCTCCAAACGGCTACTGGATAGGGGTGGATCCAATCCGTCCGTAAGTCGCTGCATTATCCCATATCACTTGACTGTCCTTCGCTACTTTTCATGAAATGCCGCAGAAGGTAATTGATACTCTGGAGTAGATTGATAAGCTGAAACTGCTGGTGGAGTTTATATGTACTCGGAGTAGTAAACTCTCGTAAAACCGATCATAACCGGTACGATTCCAAGTAATTGTAGCGGATACTCCATGGTGGGTGAAAAGAAGCGAGTTTAGTGCCTCCGAACTTTTAATGGCAAACTGATCAAAGTAAATAAAAATAAAGAATCGTCAAGTTTTTGCTGAATAATGCGGACCGCAATAGTAAATTTTTCGGATGGAAGAATTCCCTTTTCAAGACTCGACATCACCTCTTTTTTCCCTTTTATTTTTTGGCACGCTCACGCGAAGGTAATTGTAAGAATTAAGGAAAATCTCCCAGTGTAATATTGGTTAATTCACTTACGGTCGCAGCAAATCATTGATTTCCATGATTACATCCTTGTATGAATCTCTTTCGATCCATCCCCAACGATGCCCCAATCATCGCATTTTTGATAATCCTTCCTTTTCTATCAAAACCCAATCCAAAATCTCCTGTAAAGAAATCCTCCAAATTTCCAACTTTTGATTTCCCGGACCAAATTCCCTTGGAAGTCGTTAGGTATTTATACTCACTTCTCGATTACGTAGGACGGAGTTTTCTACTCAAGACCAACTTCAAAAGCCTTTCTAATTCTGGGGCGTTTTTAATCTGTAGAATCTGAGTTTCCAATCATTGGTAAAACCTTGAAACGTTTGATATTTTTGTTTTTTCAAATCAGCAGCTGAATTACCGGTCGAACTTCGGGCATTTTCCATAAAAGAAGCGCTGATCACTCAATACTACCAAAAACTCGACTAGATCCATATTAAGCAGGTTTTTCCACGCTAATTCCATAGCCTAGCTTGTGTTTCGAGAATGATCCGTAAAATATATTTTTTCAGCAGATAGGGCAATACCTTTTCCGAAATAGAATATAAAGCTGATTCCCATCTGTTATCATAACCATGAATATCAAAGGCTTCCCAAATCGGATATTCTACCATACCACTGAGGCACTAATTTAGGTTGAAAATCTGACGTGAAAGTATTTGGAAGACTTTACTTGAGAGGCATGTGTGAGACCACCTGTGTTCGCGCACGAAAAGGACGCACTTAAGTCTGCTTTGCTATATGGGCGACATTAGTCGAAGCATTCGATCATACAAGCCTGAATTGAACCTCGAATCTACTAATGGCTCACCCTCACCTGAGCGAAAAGCCCATTGGAAGTTGACTGCGAATAAACGAGCAAAATCTACAATTCTCATAACTCATTTTCATTAGGATCTCTGCCTCAATTTTGGCTGATTGGCCATCACGGAAAGTCGGGATTGCTGATCAGTAAAACTTCGGATAGAATAGATCCAGTTGCATTGATCTCATCTTAAACTAACCTGGATTTTTCAGGCTGTTTAGGATTGAGCATCTTAAACGGCAACTGAAAATTCTGCATCCTTTAGTGGGAGCTCGCGCTTCACGGAACTCGTGCCATCCCACATTGCGCTTTTTTCCTTGTCCTCACTAGTGGTAGAAAAAAATACTTGATCCGCGTCGAGTAGGAGGCAATTTCATTTCTCTATTGACGAGCTACTGATAATTTTCGCACGCCATCCAATATCTTCCGACATGATGAAGGCTATCAAATCGTTCCAAGAAGTAAGAATTGGGCTCTGACTTCAACCAGCCAATAAGAGTTGACTCACGCCGGATCTAAAACTATGTACAGTCCTGCCAGCTTGCAACATCGATTCACTTTGACTTCAGAATGTTAAGAGTCTTAGACACTCTTAGCAACTTTAAATTGAAACTGCAATTTGTGCTGATAATGGATACAATCTGGGTCTCTTAAATGCCCTAACGAATAGCGTAAAACATTTGACGATCATAAAACCCAATAGCTTAAAGGAACTAAAAGCCGATGCATCAACTGATGGAGCTTCAGCGAATGAGAATTCTTTCAAATCAAGGAGTTATCAGACCTGCACCAATTCGCTCGAGCGTGGAAGATTCAAGATTTATGAGCTTATCCAGTATCCGAACTTTCTCAAATCCCTCGGAAGTAGGAAAAAGTTTTGGAAGCAAATAGCACATTAAAGTCCCGTGAATTTTTGATTTTTTTGATGAGAGACGTTTTGGAAAACAACACCGCGAGGGCAATCCTTGAAATATTCAAATCAAAAGGACTAGGTCCAAAAAAGTGAAAAACTATTTGGGACGAACTGGAATCAACTCCACTCATGAATTGAATGGAAGCTTGTCCAATCAGGCCAACGTAGCTAAAAATCAAAGGCTCGGAGAAAAAAACTCCATATATGACCCATCACAGCCCAAATCTGGAATTCAAAGCATCTAATGCTGGAAAATGGCTCTATGCAGCTATTGAGCCTAAGAAATAGAGGAGTTTTGAAACAAGAGCTCCAAGAGCTCTACCCTGAGGCAGCCATGCAATCTAGGGGAATTTTTTTTCCAGAAAAATGGAGATCATTTCTGAAGCTGAATTTTTGATTTTCGGATTGGACTCTTTATTTGGTGGAAAAGAAAAAATTAAATCCTCGAAAACCATTACATGGGATTTAAGTCTAATCCCAGCCCATTTTCTTTGCGAGGAACTTTGAAGGTAAGTGAATTGAAAAGTTACCCCGCTCACATTGTACGACCAAAAAGGATTTTCTTGTGGAAAGTTAGCTTCTCGCACTCATTGCTTCGCCAGCTCATAGATTGGCTGAATAGGTGGTATGTATATATAGTATATGTATCTCCCCGGAGCCCGTTGGCAAGAGAAAAAAAATTTAGATGAAAATTCAGGGGCCTTCCAAAATTTTTTTTGAGTGTCCCAAAGGACTTGCAAGTTACTGATCTCCAGTTTAGAAAAATTGCGGGAGAACAAGGCACACACACCTTTGTTTGTTGGCAAAAGGCCCGATTAATTGAGATGTTCCCCCGAAATTACAACAAAAGGAGTCCCGCTCTGATTTGAAAGGGCAAATTCTCATCTGCTACACAAATTCCTTCCACCCCAACTTGACAGCCTGATGGCCAAACATAAGCCCCTTTTCCCCGGCCCAAAGAAAGTGGCAAGACATTTGAAAAATTTTTTGGGGGGGTTTTTGGGGAGGTAAAAATTTTTTTTTGGGGGAGAATTCCGGGACCATAAGCCGCAACGGCCCCCCTTTCTAATGCCCCCGAGGATTTAACGAAAAAAAAAGTTTATTTAAAACACAAAAAGGCGAAAATCGATGAAATTGAAAAATCGGAAAAATTAGCCAACCATTTTTCCGGGGAATTTTTTAAAGAAATAGAAAGTTGGATATTCTTTCCGGATGGAAAAATTTTGGACCTAAATCCCGAAAAACGAGAACGCTTTTTGGCAAAAATTTGATTTTTAAAAAATTCGTTTTTTCTTTTTCCCAATTTTCCCATTTTCCCGGGGTCCTTTTTGGATATGGGAAAATAACCCCGAAAAGCGGACCCCTAAAAGAATTTTGGATTAAAACCGCAAATTTTGAAAAACCCCTTACAAACGACCCCCATACCTTGGGGCCCACCCTACAAGGTTAAGACTGCTTTTTCTTCGCCGCTGTCCCACGCATGGGTTAAATCCCGAATTTTTGGATCACGGAAAAGGGATACGATCCATTGACTGCACCTGGGGTTGGCCCGACGCTACAAATGTGGGTGATAAAGGATTAAAAACCCGGGGCCCAAATCCTTTCTGGGGGAGAATAGATTTTTGGAACCCCCCTGGCGGAAATGGGGTTGGCCCCTAATGCCCCCTAATTGCAGCCAAAGGGGTAAAACTTTCCTAATCAATCCCCTGAAATGCCCGGCAGATGAGAAATGGATGCTTAATAAAGAAAAATAAAAATTAACCGGGCGTGTTTTTTTGGGGTTTTTTTTGCCGAGGAAGGAGGGGGCTAACAAAGAAAATGCCCAACTAAACCCCTTGTCTTGAAGAAAAGAGATTCGGCCCTTGCCCTAATTTTTTTCTTTTCAATGGAAAGCTCAAAATCCTTTTAAAACTCCCACGGAAATTAAAGGTTTTTGGAGATTTTTCCTTAACCTTTTCGATCGCCTAAATCAACAACCTATGAAAGTTTGGGAACTAATCATCCCTGAAAAAAGGTAATTATTACAAAAAGAATTCCCTTCTATTAGGCCAACACTGGAATCAATTTCTAGGAAAAAACTTTCTATCTAAAACAAAACCAACTTAAACTCCATTAATTCAAGGGCAAAACCTTATGGGTCCCCGAATCAATTTGGGAGTAAGTTTATTTTAACTGCGTATCAAATTTTTGGATGGGGGTTTTGAAGTTTTTTAAAAGCCGTTTTTTGGTACTTAGAAAACGAAAATATAAACCCCAGAAAAAAATAAAGAAAAGCTCAAAAAAAAAATGGTTTTTTTAGTTTCTTGGGGGAGTTGGCTCCCCCCCTTCCCCCTTTTTTGTGCCTTTTCCCCCCGAATTTGAAGCTTTTTAGGAAAAAAAGCTTAATTTTTTAATATTTGGGGGTTTTAAATCCTGGCCCCTTTTTTTCAAATTGAAATTGGGGAAAAATTAGGTGTTTTTCACTTTCCCTTGGAAAATGTAGGAACCTGTGTTTAATTTCTGGTAGAGGGATATATCGTGACTTGAGATGAGTATCGCAAATTATTAGATAGATAGTCAAAAGTCCCACAGATTCCCACGTGGGGAACAGAGACAACTATCCCCCCTTGGAAAAAGAGGGGGATTTGCAAGTCTGACAGACAATCAAGATTTTTTTGTTTCAAATTGGGAGCCGGTTTTAACTAATAATTTGGACCCACAACAATAAAAAAAGCCCCAAATCAAATTGGAGATTTTGGGGCCTTTCACTTTTCTTTTTATTTTTCGGAACTATTTCCCGCTTTTTTTTTTGTCTTTTTTTTTCTTTAACACTGAAATATTCCAGCCTCAGGCTCTTACTCTGTTCCCTTTCGCCGGGAAAATGTCCCCCGCCATATATCCGGTTCCCCCACCCCTTTCCGAAAGATCCTTCCTTTCAGAAATCTCCTCAGCAACCGCAATCCCTTCCCTAAGTACTTTTTTTGAAATTTAGACAACCTTCTTTTGTTCAAATGGTTCCCCTTGGCCCCTCCAATAAATTGGGGTTTGATCCCCCATAAGACCTTTTCTTCCGGCAAAAGAAAAATTTCTTTTTATTGCTTTTTTTTTTCGGGTCCATTTCAATTTTTAATTACCCAAAAGGTCCCCAAGTGATCCCCTAAAAGAAGAAAACAGTTTTATTTAAAACCAAGAAAAACTTTTTGAAAATAATCCGAATTTGATTTTCTTTTTGGAAAAGAAATATGCTTTTCTTTCCTGGGTCAACGGAATTGAAAGAACTTGCTCACTCCCCAATCTATTCAAGAAATTTCAGGGGCCCCTTTGAATTGCTTTTTCTTTTTCAAAAAAGCAGATGTGGATTTGGGGGGATTTAAATCAACGTCCAATCCATAATTTTATCCTTTGATTTTTTGCTTTGTTTTTGGCCAAAAAAACCAATCCCTGCCCAACCGGAAAATCCCTTTTTCAAGATCACGAACTTCCGATATTCCGAACAAAAGTCATGATGAAAAATGAACGTATAGATTTTCATTAATCAGTATCGACTTTTTTCCCCCTACCGATCGGTTAGTACCCCAATCGTGGTTACTATGCCCAAACTGGCGAATGGCCATCATCCTTAAATCTTGAAAGTAAAGAATAATTTGAAATACAATTCCGGAATGTGCCCCTTTTTTTTCAAATCCCTCAAATTCAAAGCCAACTTACTTTTGAATATGGGCATTCGTTTCTTCGGAAAAACCTTTTCCCCCTCAGTGATCAACTGAACCACTACCGAAGAGTACTGTCTACGAGTGACGTAGATACGTAGCAAATGCAGGATCGCCTGATCTCTCCCTTTTACAAACCTAAACATAAAGCCTTGGGGCAGGCTATAAGCAACCTTACAATAAATCGAGAAATAGTCTCGGGAAGAATTTCCCCTTCCATTAAATACTCTGACGCAATCAAGCTTTCCCGGGAAATCAACGATCTTCTTCCCTTGTGGTCAAAAAAAAGGTAAAATTCCCCCCCCCGCCAAGCCAAATCTTGGCCAATCGGTTTTCACTCCCCTGTCCCGGCTAGAAATAAAGGAAAACCGATTCCGGCCCCTTTTTTTTTTGGATTCCTTTCCCAAGACCCTACCTTCGAAGTTTCGTGAAATCGCTTTTGGTAAGTTTTCCTTTTTTTATTGGCTTTCCAATCCTGAACGGATTAGCTTTTTTTCCAGCTAAATCATCATTCCCCAAATACCTCAAAAAAAAGCTTTAGCACCTTCCTTTTTTTTTGAAGCGATTTTTTCCGCTTTTAACCGGGATTACCCCATCATCAATTTTGCCTAACTACCTACTCGTCCATAGAAAAAGTACCGACCGGCAAAACATTATCCTCCCCTTCTCTGTAAAGAAATCGCTTTGGACTTTACTTTTCTTCCTTCCCATACTTTGTTTTTTGGCCCTTATGTTTCCAGTTTGCTCAAGTAAATTTATTTTTTCTAGACCTCTTTATTCTTAAAGACTGGGGGCGGGGCCCTTCCTCGTATTTTTTTGAGAATTTGCGTTAGCGCTGGAAGACGTCAACGACACCACCAATGTTAATACAGTGAGTCTGCACATTTCCAGTCAGGTACTTAGCGCGTAGGCCGTATAGAGATAATGTATGTATGAGCGCAGATTATGTGGCTCCGCGCATGCATGGTGAGTGAGGGCTGATGCTCGATAGAGAGGAGCAGGTTTGAAAGACTTAACTGTGTGCGAGCCGACAGCAGAAAGCTAGACACTACACTTGTATCTGTCGTGGCGAAGTGAAAGTAAGCAAGCATATCCTGCTATGAATGACCACTCGCGGAATAGTGCACCTGGCGCAAGCATGCGCGCCTGTGAGTGTAACAGCACATAGAGACACACATACGAATATCAGAGGGTGCAGGTACGCGGATCTCACACCACACTGATGCTGGTATTCGGTGTCGTGTGATGCGTAGGTGAGATTGGGAGCATATGCTTAAGGCATCGCGAGCGTATGAGTTGTCAATGGGTCGCGTGCGAGAACTCTCAGAGATAGCCAGAGCAGAATATGTCCATTCCCCTCTAGATCGCGCGTAAGAGATAGAGTTCACGCAGAAGCCTGGCGGCACAGTGCTCATACCAGCAGCGACGAGCCATTTACGCTTAAGGTGAGAGAGCAGCGGAGCGGATCGAGCGGAATAGATCATGGACTTACGTACTTGTCGATGGTCACGAGTACGAAGGGTTGCAAGAGAGATACGTGACAGTGATGAAGACTGGGGATTACCTCTGAGCAGATGTGCGAGCACAACGCAGAGGGCGCACGACACACAGGAGCAAATGGATGGAATGGATGTTCTTAACGGTTTGCGCAGATAATGAGGTATACTCACTCGACGGTACACGCCGCACCGGGAGACTGCTTCTACTTAGCGGAGCCTATCACGAGAACAGGAGTTCGCTCGACGCTATCGGACTGATAGTTTCGCGGCAGACGGATTGATATTTATGGACCTGTAAGACCCACGTGCAAGACTAGCGCAGCCTACGTGATTGTGAGTCCTGCTCACAGGAGTTAGGAAGAGGAATCAAGTAGTGCCATGGTACACTGCAAGATGTCGGAATGAATACGGTCCATTGGAAGTCACACTACGTATAATTTTTCTCATCCATAATTCAGCGTTCGAAAGTCAACGCTGTTCCAATATCGGCGGGCAAGTCTGGTACGTTACACTCTGATCATCTACTGAGAACGCGGCGCGTGTGTCATAATCAGACACGACGCGAGACTATTACCCACGCGAGCGTGTCATGTGTGCGCATATCGTGCCTCGCACTGTATAAAACAGAGGCATGAGCTACACAGTCTACGTCATGTACGTAGGAGAGAGCAGAGAGCTATATTGTCCGAGATAGCGTAGCTTCAGTGCGCAGCGCGCCCCAAACTGATAAAGAGAGACAGAGGAGATATATAGGTGAGATCTCGATCCGGAGATTGCGACATCAGAGGAGCAATATATATATGTCAGAGAAGGTCAATTATGATAGAGAGAGAGAGAACATAAGAGAATGTGCATCATAGCAGTATTAATCCCCGACGCGTGTAGATGCAGAGACATGGCAGACTGGGAGCATATGAGGAGATGCGACTATTTCCTGTCGACGTTTATACGGTGTTGATCGCAATGTGCATACGTACATACATAGCCTACTGGATATAACGCCCGAGAGTATATATGCGCACCGCACCGTGTCTAGTCACGACGATAAGGCAGCCACTCAGGTTCACGCTCTGCACCGTATCTATATCATAAGGAGTGCCATCGAACTTTCTCTGTATATGCGAGATAGAGCTAGTACACACATAGATAGGATTAGGCGACTTAGAAGTTCTACTCGCCTCTTTAAGTCCGATTAGAGGAGATGGAAGCAGAGGAGGATCGGCGGACCAGACCGTCGAGCTAGGTTGAGCGGCGTGCATCGTAGGATATCGCACAGTCGCTCCAAGAAGAATTGGCTTCAAGACCGTACTTTTGGCACGGTCAGCGGAGAGCGCATTTGATCGATATTATCCATGGGATCAGAAGCGGACTTACCCTTTGGGACGAGGTACCGACAGTTAAAGATAGAAAAGGAAATGGAGCCTCCTTAAGCCCGGAGAAGAATTTCAAATTGGTTTATGGTGGAATGCCACCACACCGGAAAAAATGAGACTATCCCAGAATTCCGCACGCCTTCGATGACAGAGAAGGCAGATGAGACAAGAAGAGCAGCAGGATGTAAGCCGTAGGAAACCCACTGGACTGGATGCGGCCGGTTGACGCCACACACTGGAGTCGATAGTAAAGAGCAGTCCTCGTAGCGGCCGACGAGGAGTGGCTATGAGCAAGAGATAATTTGGCGATGGATCCGCTTAGACCCCAGATAAGGCATTTGGAAAATAGACGAATTTCGGGTGCCACGAAGTTTTTCACAATTAATAAATTAAATCCCAAATGTGCCCACTTGGAGTGGAAATCTTTAACCTTTGGAAGGCTTGGAAAGGGTAGAGAAATATTAAAAATAGAAAAGAATAGGGGGGTAGTGAAAATCCCTTCAAAAAATACGGAAGGAAGGCCGCCCAAGGCCTTTAGAGAAATAAGGAAGAAAAATTACTTGAAAGCAAACCTGGAAAAAAACCCCAAGGCCCCAAAAAAACAAGTAGGGGAAAAGAAATAGTAAGAGAGCCATATAACCACACGGCATAACAGATTTGCCTTCATAACACGAGATAGAGTTTGCCCAAAATGAATACATTGGGGTAATATCCGGTTAAGCCGAAATCGCTCAAAAAAAGGAAGGTGCCTAAGCTTTTTGGGGAGTATGAAAATGAATTGAAATTAAGCTTGGAAAAAAGTAAAATTCGGTTCCAAAGGATTGGAAAAAGCCAATCTAAAGAAAAAACTTTACAAAGCGATTCCCCAACGAACCTTCGAAAGTAAAAGGTCCCCCTGAAGGAAATCCCAAAGAAGCCGATCGTATTCCCCTTTATAAAATTATTCTTAAGAGGCCGACAAGGAGGTTTGGGAAAAAAAACCGAATTTGGGCCCAATGGAAAATGCCCTTTGCCGAATTAACCCCTTTTTGGACAAAGAAAAGAATCCCGTTTGAAAATCCCGAATTGACATGGTCAGAGTAAATATGGGAGAAAATTTCCGTAATCTCGAAAATTGGGGTAAAGGTGCCTCCTCAGGCTTAAATGGTAGGTTATGGGAAAAGAAAGGTGGTCCCCAGTTTTTTTTTGACTTGAAGAAAAGTTTTCGAAAGAAAGCCCATAAATTTCAAGTTAGTGGCTTTTTGGATGAGAAAAATTGAAAAAAGCCAAACATCCCCGGGTATGTATTCAAATTCCCCCCTTAAAAATTTTTCCAGTTTTATTAGATTTTTGAAATGGGGAGTTTGGCTGAACCGAAAATGGAACCTAGGGTTTTAAGGGAAAGGTTTTGAACTTTAAAAATAACGATTTCATCAGCATGGAACCTTTTCGAAAATTAATCGGGAGTTCCCCCGGGTGGGGAAATTCCCTGAAAAAGATTTTTTCTTCCCGGTGGCAGGGAATTGGTTTATTTTGTGTTTATAGCCCCAACAAAAGCAAAATTCAGATAATAATGGAAAAATTTGAAGTTGAATTAAATCCACATCCAAAATCTCCCCCCCTTTTTGGAAAAAAAGCATTTCCAAGCCCCCTGGAAATTTCTTTGAATAAGATTTGGGAAGATGTAAAAAGTTAGTCTTTCCCAATTTCCCCTTGAACCAGCAGAAAAGCATAATTCTTTGTCCCCCCCAAAAATTTCCAAATTCCCGATATCAGTTCCCCCTTGGTAAAAACTGGTTTTCTAAGAAAATCACCTGACCTTGGGGTTAATAAGAAATTGAAACCCGAAAAGGCAAAAAAGAATTCTTGGCGAGAAAAGGTTTTTTATGATTCCAACCAATAATGGGAGGCAAGGAACCATTGGGAACAGAGCAATTCCAAAAGTTTACTTAGAAAAAAGATGCCCGGTTGTTGGCTTTGGAGGGAGGAAAAATTCCCCTAGAAAGGAGATTCTTTTTCGGGAAAGGGGACGTGATTAATGGGACTATCCCCGGGCCGGGAAAGGAGCTTGACTGAAGAAAATATCAAGTGGTAAAGAAAAAAAAAGAAAAAAGCGGAAAAATAGGTTTTTTTTTTTTTCCGAAACATTAATAAAGAAAAGTGCGAAAGCCCCAAAAACTTCAAAAATTGAATTTTTTGGGGGCCCCCCTTTTTTTTTTTATTGTGGGTTTTGGTCCAAAATTATTTAGTAAAAACGCCTTCCCCAATTTTTTTTTGAAAACAAAATCTTGATTGGGAATCAGAATCAAAAAATCCCCTTCCTTTTTTTCAAAGGGGAATAAGTGGCCCTGTCCCCGTGGGGATCCCCGGGAGAAGGGAATTGATCACAGCCAAAAAATCCAAAAAGTAATAAAGTTTTTTCCTACAATCCAGGGAAAGTGGGGGGGAAAAAACACTTATTTTTTTTCAATCCAAATTAAGCCAGATTTTAAACATAATTAAAATAAGCTATTTTTTTTCCCCCAAAGGCTTTCTAAATGCCGAAAGCCAACAAAAAAAGAGAAAAATAAAGAGCAACTCCCAAGACTAAGAACCATTTTTTTTTTTTTGGAGCTTTTTTTTTCCTTTTATTTTCCTGGGGCCTTTATATTTTCGTATGTGTCCCTAGTACAACGCGCCTTAAAACTCAACCCCATCAAATTGAAAGCCATAAACTTCACTCCCATTTTGGAATCGGGACCAATAAGTGCCCCCTTGGAATTAATGGAGTTAGTTTGGAGTTTTTAAAGGAAAATTGTAAGAGTAGTGAGAGGATGAGGGATTCTTTCACCCAGTGATGGCCCTATAGGAAGGAACTTTTTGGGGTAATGAAAAACTTTTTTTTTCGGAATGGAAATTAGTCCCAGCCCTTCCATAGGTTTGGTTTTTATTTTAGCGATTTCGAAGGTAGAGGAAAAATCTTCCAAACCCTATTTCCGTGGGAAGTTTCTTAAAGAATTTTTGGCCTTTTCCCGATGGGAAAAGTAGGCCAGCGGAAATCCTCCCTTTTTCCTCCAAAGACCAGGGTTTGTTTTAAGTGTCATTTCTTTGGGTTAGCCCCCTCCTTTTTCCGTCCCCAACCCCAAAAAACAACCGTATTTCCCAATAATCATTATTAAGCCATGCCATCTCAAAATGCGCAATCCGGATTTGAATAGAAAGTTTTTTTCACCCCCTGGCTTTGCATAAGCCATAAGGCAAAACCCATCCGGCCCAGTCCCAAAATTCCTAAATCTCCAGGGAATTGGCCCGGTTAATCTCCTATCAAACCCACAAAAATTGTTTTAGACGGGCACAAAGGCCCCATCCAAAATGAAAATTGGGCTTTTTTGGGTTGATTCCAAATCCGGATACCCCAGCGGGGGGCGAAAGGAGCAGTCCCCTACCTGTAGGGGTGGGGCCAAGTAAATGGTCGTTGTAAGGGGTTTTTTTCCCCAAATTGGGCGTTAAATCCAATCTTAAAGGGGTCCCCTTTCGGAATATCCAATATTTCCCAAGAAACCCGAAAATTGAGAATTGGAAAAAGAAACGAATTAAAAATCAAAATTTTTTGCCAGCCCGTCCCCTCGTCCCGGGAATAGTTCCCCAATTTTTTTTTTTCAGTCGGAAGAAATCAAACTTTTTCCTATTCCCCTTTTAAAAAATTCCGAAATGGTGGGCCCCCTAAAATTCCAAAGATTCCCAAATTCCAAAAAATCGGAAAATTTCGGCATGGTTGGGTTTTTTTTAAATACTTTTTTTTCCGAATTTCCAATTCCCCCGGCCCATAGAAAGGGCCGTGGGCGGGCTTAATGGTCCCCCGAACAATTTCCAAAATACTCCAAACACCCCCAAAGTTTTTTAACAAATGGTTTCCCCCTTGCCCCAATTTTTTTGCCGAAAGGCTATGTTTTCCATCCGCTTGGTAAAATGGAGTGGGATTGTGTAAAAGAATGCCCCTTTTTCGAAATCCAAAGACCTCCTTAAGTAATCGGGAATTCTCTTAAAGGCCTTTTGCCAAAGCAAACTTTTTCCCACCCAAAAAAGCCCCTCCTCGCATTTTCCCCTAAAACTGGGGAAAATGTTAAAAAATTTGAAGTCCCATTGGACCTTTCCAAAAAATGAAGGCCCCCTCCTTGAAAAATCCATGAAATTTTTTTCCCTTTGGCCAGCCGCCCTCGGAGATGCCCCTTTTTTCACCTTTTTTCCATCCCACTAAATTCAGCCAATGGAGCTGGGGGCGGGAAAGCAATGAAAGCGAAAAAGCTTTTTTTCCCAAAAGAAAAAATCCTTTTTTTTGGTCGGTAAGTGGGGAGCCCGGGTAAACTTTTCCAATTCCCCCCCACTTCTTTCCAAAGTTCCCCCTCGCCAAGAAATTGGGGCCTGGATTTGGACTTTAAAATCCATTGTAAATGGTTTTCGAGGGAAATTTGTTAATTTTTTTTTCTTTTTCCACAAAATAAAGAAAAAGTATCCCCCCAATCCGATCAAAATTCAGCCTTCAGAAAATGAAATTCCTCCCCCATTTTTTCCTGGAAAAATCCCCTACGGAATTTTGGGCAAATGGGCTTTTGCCTCCAGGCGTAAGAAGCCTTCTTGGAGCTTCTTTTTTTTTTTCAAAACTCCTCCCTATTCTTAATCTCAAAAATAAGCTTGCTCATAAGAGCCCCCCCATTTTACCCAGCATTAAGAAAAAATGGCTTTTTGAAATTCCCCAGATTTTGGGGAATTGAATGGGTAATCTTTTTGGGGGTTTTCCCCTTCCGAAAGCCTTTTTGGAATTTTAGCTAACTTTGCCTTTGAATTGGCAAGCTTTTTCCAAATCCCCATTTCCAGAAGTTGGGAAAAAGGTGAAAATCCCCCCCAAGTTTTTCCCCGGTTCCCCAAATAGTTTTTTTTCCCCCAAAACTTTTTTTTGGAACCTAGTTTCCCCTTTGATTTTGAAAGTATTTCAAAAGGGATGCCTCGGGTGGTTTTCTTTTTTTTTTTTCCAAAAGTTTTGATCCAAAAAAAATCAAAAGATTTTTCCCACGGGACTTTTAAAAAAAAAAAATTGGGTGGCCTATGCTTTCCAAAATGACCTTTTTTTCCCCTACTCCGGGGGGATTTGAAGAAGTTTCCGGTTACTTGGGAAAGCCCTCCCATAATATCCTTTTTGGAAAATCCTTTTCCACGCTCGGCCGAAAATTGAGTGCAGTTCCCCCTGAAATAACTTCCTGAAAAATTTTTTTTTGAAAAGAATTCCCTTCAAAAAATCGTGGGAAGCCTCCCATCCAGTTTTGAATGCAAAGAGCCTTTAAAGTTCCCCCCTTTTTAAAGTAAGGGTTTTTTTTATGAAATCCAAAAACATGTTTTTAGTATTCCCGTTTTAGGGCATAAAAAGACAATTGTCCCCCTTCAATTATGGAAAAGTTTTTCCCAATTTTTAAAGTTTGCTAAGGGTTTTTTAACTTTAAATTTGAAATCAAAGATTTTTCCCCAACCAAGGCTGGGTAAAAAAATTTATGAAAAAAAATGAAATTTAATTGGCCCTGGTGGAAGTTCAGAAGCCCCAATTCCCTTTACTCTTGGAACGCAATTTTGAAGCCAAGTCGGGAACGATAATTTTGGGGGAAATTGGCCGTGCGAAATTAATCAAAGCCTCGGAAATTTTTCCCATGGGGAAAAGGAAAAATGAAATTGGGCGATTTCAAAGTATTTTTTTTTCTAAACCAAATAAAGTGGGGGAAGGGAAAAAAAGCAAATAGTTTGGGAATTGGCCAAAGAAGGTTTTCGTGGAAAGAAGCCCTTTTTTTCCAGATTTCCCTAAGGGATCAGAAAATTCCCCCGGTTTGCTCCCCCGTAAAGGATCCAAAATCCAAAACCAAAGCCCCCTTGAAAACCGTTTTTTAGTTTTTGTTAAGTGATGAAAATCAAAATTCCAACTGAAATTTCTATTTATCCCCCCGAAAGTTTTTTAAAACCCTGAATCAAAAGCAAAATCCCGACTTTTCCGGTGATGCCATCAGCCAAAAAATTGGGAGGGCCCAGGATCCTAATAAATATTGAAGGTTTAAAATGGAGAATTGGGTAAAATTTTGGCTCGTTTTTTATTCCCCGCAGTTCACTTTTCCAATGGGCCTTTTCCGCGTCAGGGTGAGTTGGAAAAATTTTTAGTAAAGATTTGGAAGGGTTTAATTCCCCAGGCCTTTTTTTAATGACCAGGTTCCCAAATTCCCGCCACGAAGGAATGGGAATTCGGTTTTTTCCCTTTTTCCGAAACGGAAATTCCTCCCAAATGGCCCCCCCTGAAACTTTTTTTAAATAAAGTCCCCTTCCAATAAAACTTCCGACGTCCAGAATTTTTCAAAACCTAAATAAGGTGGGCCCCAGTGGACCTGGGTAAGAAAAAATATCCGAATTAGGGAAGCCCTTGAAATATTTTCCAAAGGGTTAAAAATGAAAATAACAGAAATTGGGAATCCCACTTTAATTATCTAAATTTTCCGAAAAGGGGTTTTAATGCCCCTAATCTGCCCTTGGAAAAATTTATATTTTCCGGATCGATCCTTTCGAAACCAAGTAGGGCTAAATTGAATTCAGCGGTGGAAAAAAAAAACTGCTTTAAATAAACTGGTCTTAGTTCCGAGTTTTTTTTGGTAATTGAGTGGGGAATTCAAAGGCGGGCTTCTTTATGGGAAATGCCGATAAGTCCCCACCCGACCGGTAAAATTCATCCCTGCTTTGAAAAATTTTTGAAACAAAAAAAATATCAAACCCGTTTTTCAAGGGGTTTTTTTACAATGATGGAAAAACCCCTTCAAAAAAGATTCTAAACAAGATTAAAAACCGCCCCAGAAATTTAGAAGCCCCCTTTTTGGGAGTGGGGGGGTTTCTTTGAAGTTAAGAAAAACTCCCTAAAATCCGTAAATCCGAGAAAGTTTTGAAAAGTAAAATTAAAATTACCATACGAAACTTTCCCAAGGGAAATTTGGGGTCCCCGGGAAATCAAAGTTTTTTGAAAAAGATTTTTTGGAGATTTCCGGGGTCCCCAGGCAGAATTTTTTTGGGAATTGGGGTTTTTTTTTGATAGAAAAAAGAAAGGATTTTAATCAAAATGCCGGATGATTTGGGCGAAAATTTTTTTTGGGGAATGATTGGAAGAAGAGAGAATTCCCCAAATACCAGGATGGGGTACATCATGGAAAATCCAATTGATTTGGCCCCGAGGTAATGAAATTCAAACAAATATACACTGGGAAAAAGAATTTCCCTAAATTTCCCCTACCAATTAACCTCGGTGGGGGAGGCCGTTGCCAAAAAATAAAAAGGGAAAAAGAGTGATGTTCGAGTATTGAAAAAAAAAAGGAAAAAATTTTCCCCTTTCCCATCCCGAAATTTAACTAAATTTCCGGTCCCCCGCATTCCAGCAAACTGAAACCCCCGATTTCTTATTTTTATTACTTTTGATTCAATTTTTTGCCCATTAAAAGTTTTTTCGGAGAAAGGCCACAACTCCCGCTTTTCTTTTTTCACCCACCCAGTGGATATCCCCCCGCGACATACCTTTGGAACGTAAAACCCGGTTAATGGATCCCGAAAAGGTTTTTTTTTCGAGAAAGTTTTACTACTCCCCCGAGTAAACCCATATAAACCTTCCCCCAAACCAGCCAAAGTTTCCCAAAAGCCTTTTAACACATCCCCTACTCCAAGAGTAGATTCAAATACCTTTTTTCCCCTGCGCCAATTTCAAATGAAAAGTAAAAGCGAAGACAGTCAAAGTTCGATATGGGGAATAAATGCCAGCGAACCCTTAAAACCGAAAACGGTGAAATCCAACCACACCTATTCCCAGAAAAAGCCCGTTTGGAGAAAGTTGGCAAAAAGGTAAGTTAGGGGGGAAAAAATAAAAGTTACTATCAACAATGGTTTAAGGGACGTGAAAAAACTTGACGATCAAATGAAGCCTTATTTTCAAAACGGTGAAAAAATTTTTTTTGAAACCTTTTAGATTTTTTTTGAAAACTGAAGCCCCTGCCCTGACGGAAGCAGGGACGAAATCGCAAAAAACGACCCCCCAACCCCCCAATCAAGCCCCCCCTCGATGGGATCCCCATTGGGTTAAAAATGATCGGGTAAATTTACTTTACTTATCCCTTGGGAACCAACAAAAAAAATTCCCCCGATTAATTTTTAAAAAAGAATCCGGAGGTTCCAAAGGAAACTCGGGCAGGTGTTTTTATTCTTAGCAAAAGAATTTTTCCTTTGTGATTGGGGGGAGTATCAGCCCCTTGCCAACCTTTTTTTTGGAAACTAATAAATTTATTTTTTTTAAATTATTTTACCCCCTCAACCCCCAATGGCAAAAAGCCGACTGTCTTTAAAAACGAAAAGGGAACAAGGATTCCCTAGATCATAACTCAGAAGGTTTTCCGTCATCAGTGAAATTCGGAGAAATCATGAAATAATTTGAAATAATAAACCGGTATTAATTTGGTTTTAAACCAGCCCTCGAGGACCGTTTTTTATTTGGGAATAAAACCCGTCAGCCCCCCCCTTTTTTGGGAGGAAAATTTCCCCCCTGGAGTGAAAAGGTGCCATCGGGTTTTAAATTTGGGAAAATTGCGACCCCCCTTTTCCACCGAGATTTTGGAATTTTTTCCGCAGAAGAAAAAAAGAATTTTTTTCCCCCCCCCTGAAAAAAAAAGCCCACCCGAGGGACCAAAATTTTGGATTTTTTTTTTTTTGGGTAAAAAGGAAAAAAAATTAAATCCCCCCTTGGTCCCCGGAGGATGTTTCCTTTCTAACAAGGGGAGGTTCCTTTGTTTTCGGAAGCCTGCGGATTGGAAAGCCCCGAATGATTGCTTTTTTGGGTAACCGCAAGAAAAAGTGGGAAAGCTTTATGTTTTCCCTGGTAGATCGAAAAATTTAAACCCGAAGAAAACTTAAATCCAATTTATGGCCAGAATTACTTAATGGAACAAAGGAAGTTTTT
>Ga0163217_1087248_pt1 | contig 18695 bp, 10 predicted proteins | sample SynspAceP_FD_185933 | JGI IMG/M metagenome (GOLD analysis project Ga0163217, IMG submission 185933) | Saline lake microbial communities from Ace Lake in Antarctica - Synechococcus sp. Ace-P (PacBio error correction) | ecosystem: Environmental > Aquatic > Non-marine Saline and Alkaline > Saline ...
CCAAAAAACCCGGAAGAAAAAGGGGAGAATTTTTCTCCCCGTTTTGGAAACCTGTTCCCCCCCCCTAAGAAAAATAACAAATTCATTAACCCCCGAAATAAATTTTCAGCTTTGGGTAAGATGGCTAAAATCGAATCCAAATTTGTCATGAAAGCTAAATCCTAAATGACGTAGAGTCTTTTGAATCAAGATGGTCGAGAACTCCGAAATTCCATTTGGGCCCCATTCAAAAATACAAAGAAACAGCCCCTTTGTTTGCTTTTTTAAACGTTCATCACCCATCGCGCTTGTGGAAGTTGGTATTTTTGGCCTCGGCAAATTTCCGCGATAAAAAGACGGCATCAACTAGGTTTCCGGTGGCGCCCACACTAGAAGCCTTTTTTACGATTTGACGCATTATTTGCCGCACCAAACCACGGCTCTTGGCAATTTTAAAAATGCAGGTAAATAACGACAATCGTAACATCAAACTGGGATAGCCACAAAGTATCTGAACTGTAAAATATTGAGTTTTAACTACAAAAAATAGATCGCATCTACCGGCAATCCCAGTGACCCTGATCAGTAATAAAATGCAGTCCCTGCCCCTCGCACAAAATGCGCAGCACAAATCGAAAAACCAATATTCAATGGCTCGGGATTAGCAAAAACTCGACCTACACTCAATAAATCTTGACTTGTTTCCCACGCTGCTAACAAGCAGGGAAATAAAAGAAAACTATTGAAAGGGATAAATTACCTTGAATATATAAATTGCTTAATCTTTGACAAGCAACTATTGGAACGGAAGTTTTATTTTAAATAAGGAAAAAATTTTTATAGCTCATAGAGTTTAAAAAAAATTATATCTAAAACTCATGACTTTATAACATACACCTAGACCTAGTAGCACCGTAATGCAAAAGTCTTAAACGTCATTGATAATATCTTTTTCACTCACCAAAGACATACAGAATGAAAATTGACAATCAACCTAGATGGGTAAAACGTCACTTGAGCGTTTTTTACGATAGAAAGAAAGCACCTATGACAAACTTAACCCAGCAACATCAATATTCCCATATCTACCACCAACCGTATGACACGTAGCCAAGATAACCCGACCACACTGCCTTAATAGCAAGAGCGACAATAATATACCAACCACTGCTATCACACGACCGTCGCCCATATGGGAATTAATCAAAACACCTATTAGTAGGGATCAGCTGACTGAATAAACTAAGAAAAACAGGCAATTTAGGGGATTTCCAAACAGCAAATCATTAACATCACGACTAATCCCAATAAGAAATCAACTCCTTCACATAACTTTCCCTCCAGCATAAGCATCTTTCCAGCCTAACCAGCAAATACAACTCACCGAGAACTGTCAAACAGAGCATAATCTATGTTAAAGCCACAATACGCGAGCCCTGCAAGTTAGAAAGCCCAGAAACCGATCCTAAACCATGCGTGATGGCCGCATTACCGATGTAACGCGACTGAAGACAGACACTCAAGAATAACCTAACTGGTCCGGGAATAGCCCCCATCACGCAAAACGCACCAAAGAAGCAAGTGTAGATCTATTTATCACTCAAATGTAATATTATTATTGACTCGGAAGCACGTGGGAATTATGCAGCTATATATCGAATCTGCACTAAAACACGAACCTACTTAAGTAAAAAACATCAAATAAAAAACACTTATTTGTATACTTTAGAAAAAAAAAGCCTCTAAAAAATCACACAAACACCGAAATCTCTATTATTATTATAACAGTGTCTAATAAACCAAAGCGATAAAACGAAGGCTAAAAAGCTTTGGGGCAACGCTGACGCTGAATAAGATCAAACAACTCCCGCGGCACATTCGCTGACTGGTATATACCTCTCAGCAGAAATTGTACCGCCCCAAATAGGGCAAAAATATTTTTACGGGCGCAATACGGCGCATTAATCCTCTATTCGAGGTCAACTAGAACAACAACCTTTACGTAATAGTTCGCGCAAATCGATTCTAAGGTTCAATCTCTTTTCCGTTGGTACCTCGGAGATCCAACTTAACGAAATGAACACAAACGCGTGATTGAAATCACAGTACAATAAAACCAAAAAGCGTTCCTGTCTGGCTGGCGCGGGCTCAAACAACCCGTGAAGCGTAATTACTTCTGAATACGCTTTACAAGCATGTGACGCTACTTACATGTTGCGTATACAAAACGCCAAACCAAATTGCCTCTACGAGCACTTAATACGGCCGATAAAACAGCAAACTACAATCATTACAACATCCTCCACGTGCGGTTGTCGTTGGAACTGGGTAACTGGCTCGACTGCTGAATGCCAAAATCATCGGGTCAAAGAGCGACAGGTGATTATAACTCGCTCCTATTGTGAACTCATTGATTAACAAACCGTCATTTTTAAGCGAACGACATTACGGCGGTTGCTTAAAGTTTTGGACACCGGTGCATTTCGTCACATCGAACATTGCACAGCAGATGTAGAGTACAACGCCTATGCCGGAGAAAATACGTCGAGCATCGCAAACTGCAAGACAAACGTTGCCTACAAAAACGGCCTCTTCAAGACCTAATCCGCGGATCAAAAACCCATGTCGTTACTTGTCTTGCAGGATGAATGCCGTTTGCCCTAGGTGGCCATGCAGAGCAGTAAAAAAGCCAACCATGGCGCCCGTATGGAAGAACAGAAGTAATCTAGTTTGACCAAGATAGGTAAACTAAAAAAGCCTGCAAATTGCAGGCTTTGATATAAAATTAGATATTGTGCATTTCGGAATCAATTTAGACGATTAGCGCAACGAACCACATATAAAAATCGCACTCTAAGGTTCCGGTGAGGAAAGAACAAAAAACGCTTAATATCAAACGAAGAAGCTGAATGGGTAAATCCATTCAACAAAATGAGCCTACTACTTACGATCACGATTACCTGCACTAGACCAAAAACCAGCCCCTTTGACGAACTGACCCGCTTAACCAATGCCGCTAACGACAAATAGCTAAAAAAAGCGAAAAATCCCATAAATATCCTTATAACTGGCATATATCTTCTAACTATCCTGATGTCTTAACCTCACAACAAAGCAGGCCTCACGTCGTCAAGCCTGACCACTTAGTTCGTTTCCCCGCCACTTTTGAATAAAATATCACTTTTTACAGAATCTTGATACAGTGTCTTTTAGAGAAGCATTTTCAGAAACCCTTAAATCACCGACGTTCGAGTTTCGATGAGGAAATCTAAATGGGTAACGTACATGTAGGTGGTGAAAATAGGGGTGTCGGAATCTATGACGCCCGCTTAGCCATTGCTATATGAATATTGAATCAGCCATTCTAGGCTTTTGAACTTGAAGCAGCTCGCACAGTACCTTTTTCGCTTTTTTTACAGGATTGCCTCTCCCATTTTAATTGTGAGGAAGACAAGCTGAACGCATTGGCACGCCAAGTGAAAATCTCGATCCGTGATTTGATCAGAATCTACCGCGCAGCGGCGCAGCCATTAGGCTCAAGTGATTGAAGAACAGAGTTCTTTTTGGTTGTTAGAGTGAAAGGCCTACCAATTGTCTTGGCATGTAATGGATATGTGCATGATCTGTCTCTCTATTAGACGCTTTGCTAGAGCGTAACCACCTCTGTAGAATTTTGTCGTGTACAAAACTGGGCGAGCCACGATGTTTCCGTAAAAGTCAGATATTTATAAGAAGCCATTGACCGGAACCTTGCAGGAGTTTGCCAAACGCAAGTAAGTAACACAAAAAATTGACTTAATAACACAACTTGGCGTCGCAAACGAAAAGGCAACATTAACATTGCTGTTCGATGCGTCACGTATGAAAGTTGGCTACGTAACAGCTACGTGCAATTAGATCAACTAGGTAGCGTCTTATCACTCTTAAACTAAAAAGCCAACAAGATGTGGCCTTTTTTTAGTGCAGTCTGCTCAGTAATAGGGTCAATTATCTGTATGTTAAACGCGAAAGCGCCAACACAAATCAATCAAATAATAACTTATTCTTGCACATTGTCAGTACTTATTGCCCACACTCTATTGTTCTTTAACGTAGAGTAGCCGAGTCGATAGTTCAAGGACGCATCTAACGTCCTCTCGATACCACTGTCACAGCAAACAACGTAAGTGCTTAAATGCTTGCAGAAATCGCGCATGATCATTTACCACAATAATCGCAACCCATTGCACAAGACTTCTCGCTCGTAGCTCAGATTATCATAAACCAACATAACAGGAAATAGGTAATGTCTGTTGTGAATTCTCTCATAAATGCGCAAAGTCACAGAACCAACCATACAAAACGTCGACACCTACCGCTAATAAGCTTTAACACGACTAATGTTATTCAATCGTCAATTGACGCGTTGGTACGTGAGCAATAATACTCATAATAGGGTCGATAGTGCTCAATGCGGCCTTAATTGCGCGCGGCCTCCTTCGACAATAAGATATTCCGTCGATTTACTCCACGTATTAAGCAGCAATAACGTATGTCAATTCGCAACGCCGGGCCAGCACCAGCACGTCTCAAGCTCTACTATAGGGCCATTAAGATTAATGCATTGCCCGTATCGGATGCTGCAATCGGCAATACTAAGGTAACGCGCAACACGACCATTCTATCGCTTGCGCTGTAAAACTCGCTAGCGTGATCAGAGCAAAATCTCGCGCTGGCCAATACCTGAAGCTGACGCTAACAGGCACCTAAAATATCCCACTGTCAAAAAGCCAAGATCTGCCAGCATACGAGCCGGACATCGATCAAATGTAACGCATGTGCTATAACATTACACTACAAACATGCCTCGGAAAGCATTGCGCAAATCATGCTGGGAAGATGTGCCATACAATCTAGACGCTAAAAATGTCACATTTCATTACTCGAATGGCGCGATATACTCCTTGGGTTTCTCAATATCCAAGCCAATGGTAGGTTTTGGTAACTGATTACAAAAAAGCGTGGAAAAATATCAATAAAGCAAGATTCTACTTTTTCCTATTAAACACCTCAAATCACTTGTTTGTACTAGGAAAACAGTGACAGTAACAAACCTAGGGATAATCAACTGCCCCCAGGCAATCCCCATCACCTTATGATTCTAACCTATGAATAATTTAAAGTGCTCTCGGGAAAAACGCTTGGGTCACGCTCATCTGTTTTCCTATCGCATTTAGCTGTTTTCAATCGTTACCACCAATACTCCTAAGCAACAACAACAGCATCACCACAGGTCGGTCGTCATCTCCTACTAGCTGATTGCTTGCGAAAATGCTGGCGATGAAACCGCATTATCATACCAGGGTGGTGGAAAACTTTAAATTCACTGCTATTAAAAGGATTTAGTTTTCTATTTTGTGGGGCGTTTAGAAATCGATCACGCTGCGTTAAAAAGCAACGGCTGGGGGGAAAAAAAATCCCCACAATATTGGTTCTTTATGCTCCACTCTGGTTTCTACTTTTATTGTTGGCTATTTAGTCTTCCTATCTGTCGCTCTATAAGGCTTCTCCTTTCATCAATGCTTACTTTCGGCATGATCATCCTACTACCGACCCGATGGGGCTGTATGGCGACATTAAAGCACGATGAGCTCACCGGCAAGTATGTCGATTCAAGGTTGAAGGAGAGTCGCTCTTTCAAACGATGGTGTTCTGGTTTGTTATTTTTCACAAATAATGCGTTGCTTATGCACAGGAGGCCATTCCAGAAATTGGCTGACTATTATTCGATGCATGGGTGGTATCGTATTTGTCTTGGGTCATCGGGCGGTTGTTGCACTTTGGTCATCATCAACTCAAGAACATAAAATACGCGCTTATGTAAACGCTGAACCATTCCCTTCTGGCGGGTTTGCTCCGCATAGCTCGGGAAATTTCAGGTGCAAATTGCCATGGGGACCAGCGCCAATCCTTCCGAGAATATACGCGAGCGAAAAAGCTCAAAAGGCGGGCCCAAGAGCACTCTCGTTATGTAAAAGACTCTGGCATGCAACAACACTTCTAAATGCTGTGTTCCTTCATCACGTATGTGTGATTGTTACCATACCATTATCATGGGAACCATTGGATTAGCTTAGTTTGGTCCCCGGGTATCTCTGCTCGCTTTATCAGTCGTGAACGCTACATTGTTTCAACGCTAAACCGCCAATACGCTAAAGCTCAAGTGAAAATCTTAACATGGTGGTTTAACGCGCGACTGCTCTCCGCAATGGCGGCGCCATTCCAGCCACCAAATTAAATTGAAGGTTTAGATCTACATACATTATGGTATCATCACACTTGTCTTAATCTCTCATCATAAGTACAAGGCTCACCATTTCCTTTGATACAAAAAAAGGCATCAAAGCCGCTGAAGAAAAAGCGAAACACGCAAACAATACGTATACAAAGCAGAAAGGCCAACATCATGTGTGCCTTCTTTTTCAAATAACGCTCTATAAAAATGTTCTTTACTTCCGATCACAGAAAAAAATAGCCGCCAACATCATAAAAACTTAAGGTTCGCGACATAAAAGGCGTTACTTCATCGGCTCTAATAAAACTCTTGGCTTTTCATATACCATGTCTTCGAGCCGCTTTTTCGCATCAAGGCATGATACCTATTTGCACTCAATCACATTCAATACACAGACAACAACACCATGGTCGTATTATAAGTAGATCTTCATTTTTAAAATCTTGAAAATCCACTCCCGTAAATATCGTTCATCAGGTTTCAAAGTAAGGTTAACTATTACTGTCTTGTCACGTAAAGACGATCAACGCTTAAAAAAATAAAAGAACAATAACACCCATACTTCAAATGGGTAAAAATAAATAAGGTTGATCTGACTTAGCTTTTCCCAGTTCCTGATCAACATGAATAACACACACATATTAAATAGGTCAGCAATCACACCAACAAGAAATCGCAACCGCAACCAATGCCAATGACTTCACCATCGATTCGCTATAGAAAACCTCCCCCATGAATAATAAACAAAAGTTGAAACATCAGCAAAGCTGGAGAAAAAGTAGAAACACCCAACCTTTTCCCTTCAAATTGTAACATCGCACACCTAATATAACTACATCGTCCAGTCTAAGCCCTAACATAAGCAGCCTTAAATTAAGTCAGACAAACTATACGTTTAATAATATTTTTTCTAATCGATTCAATGAAACAATACTGTTTTGTTCCGGTTTACTTTAAGCGATATATCAACACTGACCTAGTCTCTAAGGTCCGCCTAAACTATATGAATGGATGCAAATACACCATCGTAACTGAAAGAGTTACAAAAAGAACAGTACTTTATATTAACGACTAGCGAATCTCTTCGACATAGGTCAAGACCTGATAAACCAACTGGCTGGGACAATGCTTGCACCATGGTTGAATAACCATCTGAATTGGGCAACTCCTGTTACATAGAAAGTATTGAAGTGACAACTCACGCTGCCGCTGAAAAGTCCTCAACGCCCAGAGAATGAATCTGCACAAACCGCATAAAGTCATCCCACTTCATAATCAATAAAGGCAATTCGCATCAGAAGCAATCGGGCTGACCTCCAAACAATGAATCTAAACGTTTTTTCTAACGTTGCTCGGAATTTAAACGCGTGCTGGGAGAACAAGACTCTGCCGCACAAGTTATTCTGGAGAGAGCACTTCCCTGTTGTCACAACCAATTCATTACCCGCCAAATATTGGCGACAACAATGGCATCAACTGAACAGACGCCTCTTTAATTGTTAAACATGGCTTTTTTGCAATCACATCCATTAAAAATCACAGACCTGCGAAACGGACGTAGCAAACCGTTTATACAGCTCACAATACAACAAAAACATACATACGTATTATCACATTTTCCCTGAACTATCCTCGCCGCTCGCTGGAAACATCTAAACGTTACTATCAAAATCAAGAGTTTGTTTCACGAAGTTGACGATAAAAGTGTAGCCATCACGCTCGACCTCCCAATGAACCAATCCTCTTAATGCCGACCAATTTGCCCATTGGACTATAACTTCTAGGGCGTTAAATCAACTCCCATCACTTTCAGATAATTCTGAATGCCTGATTTGGACTGTTCCAGGCATTGCCTACGTCTATCTGAATTGGCGGAGTTTCATGCCTCACATTGTCTTTCTAATGCCAAACGTTTTCTTTAAGAGGAACCATCCGCTAACATCAAGCAAATTTGGAAAACACTTACCCTCATATTGCTAAAGAATCTGACCGGTGAAACCTTATACCGCAACGCTTTTAGTTTTATCGGCGGAGGATTGTCCATAAGTCCAAACTAACACTTCGCCGCGTTGAATAGTTCCACTCAAGCCTCGTCAATCTTGAGCAAAATACGGGTTAACCAATACTCTTGCCATTTGTAATGACTCGTCTCCCGATACTTCACGCAATTCAAACCGTGCGCTAAATACGAGCAAGCAAGGAATCACAGTCTCATCAGGGACGTTAATGTACCCACGATATCCGTAAAAACTCTAACACAGTAACGGGACTAACCCATCGAAAACCCGACATCCGACCCCGGAGCAAGCCCACTGACATAGAACAAACAAAAAAACAATGTGGCCCTGATCATCAAGTTTTATCCCTCTCTTTGAAGAAAACAAACGAAACGAGGTTAAATCTGAACTGTTTGCCTGACGCCCTCGCCTTACCAACCCGAAAGAGATGCCACACGATAAAAAATCTCTAACTAGTCTAATCATACTTCAAAGCCTGCACGGAGCTTAAAAACAATTTCCCTGGTGTAATCCAGAACGAACACTCACTCACTAAGCATCGTAAGGAGCTTAACCAATATCGATAAGTGAGGACCTGATCCCGTGTGAACCCACTTCTTCAAATATAACCAACCTCGTAAGCCGGCGAAAGCACCATACGCAACTAACATTATTTAGCGCTGCATCACTTTTCAGAAATAATTCGAACCCCTTCTTTTGTTGATATGTGCTGACTTAACAAACGAAAACCTGCACTCTCTTTACTGCTCGCGGTTACATATCAATATAACCCCGAAATACGTCCCTAATCCCACGAACTCTTCTCTGCCTATCGCGGTTTAACCACCAAACTGTGTCTCACGTAACATTTTTGCGTACCGTTTATCCATACGCAACGTGATAAAATTGCCCAAAAATTGTCCCCCCGGTAAAAGTTTCCATTTAAAAACTTTGTTTGAACGTAATTCAATGACTTTCCCGCTCCTACTTACGGGCTTCTAATTTGTTTGACCCGCCTCTATCCTTCTGCATTGGAGCGTTAAATGAATACCAAGGGCCTGACTCGCCATTTTGTAAGCATCAGCCGGCACCATAATAGCTAACAAAGCACTAACAAATGGAGTTGAAGCGTAACACGTCGAAGGTTTCGACATTCTTGTTTTCAATCACTCTTTTCCCTGTGACACTGGCATAACTGACCCGTCGTTGTTATCCATAATACTGTGGATAAATACCATGGCGGCCCACTAGTTAAAATGATGACTGACGTAAAAGACCACCGGCCGACCCGGTAACACACATAATTCCCCATTTGAACCAAGTCCCGTCAATACAGCCAGACAAAAATATCAATCTCGACCAGCGCCCACAAAGCCAGTATACGAATACACCGTATCTTTTTGCATCGTTTCTCGCTCTAGGAGTAATAAATTGCAACATCAACGCCAAACTAACGACAGCAACTTAACAATAGGACACCAGCTGCTAAAAATATTCCCACAGCACCACAGGTAGAACCTAAAGACCAACAATAGTAAAAACGCCACCCTAAAGTTGAGCTCATTTCCACCAAAAAGGTCGTCTCATAATGGAAGACTTCTCGGGAATAAACATATCACGGGACGCAATAAAGGCAATCGTGCCGTTACAATCGTGTGGTCGACGGCTATGAAATCGAGGCCCGCAGCGACTGCAATGAAACGCGTACTCAGTAATTCACCACAAAAATGACATCCAATTACTCTTGTTGTTTTGCGGTTATTGGCTTTGGCTAATCTGAAGTTTTCCAACACCACGGGGTTTACACAGATGACTGGAACCATGACTCAATTGATCTCTCAAAACAACGACGAATCAACCATAGCTAATGTTTTTAATAACATACAGCACATAAGCACAACAAGGCCAACAACAGCCCTAACTCACATATCATGCAAACTGTCCATTCTAACGCAAACACAAAGTACGTAGACCAAAAAGAACATACCATCAACACACGCTGAATAACATTACCCAACGAGTGAAAATAGCGCTTTATTGCCAATGCTCACATCGTCGATGGATGAATGATTCAAAGACCATAAACTAGAAAAAATGACGCCCTACAGGTAAGGAGAGGGAAAATACAAAACACTGTGACACTAATAATGTACTAATATCAATAATCTGATTCTCAAATACAAGTAACAATATTTGAAATAAGTGATACTCTCGTTCCAGTCACCATCCTAGAAAAACCGAGAAAGGAAAACCAAAGCCGAAGAAGCATAAGAAAGAAAGCAGCCCGTACCAAAATTCGCCCTTTAACATCATGAGCACTATTAAAACATGACCGCAACGTAATGCATTTAAAAACGTCGCCACTTAGCGGCGGTAATCGAGAAGTAATCGCACTTCACAACAGGCGTTACCAATGTCATAAACAATGGAATAACGTCATACTTCCCAAAAAAATAAAAAACAAAGCTCTCCGTATATAACACGACTAAATGACACAACCATCAAGCCAATCAAGAACAAATGACAAGCACACGATTAATTCTCAAATAACAAACGCACATTTGCAAACCTCCATTCGGTGTCTCAGACATGTAACCTTCTACTATAGTTTAAACACATTGTCTAAAAGGATCGTATGACCTACAAAGCAAATCAACTCGTCAAAAGGAAACTGAGACAGAATAACCGAAGATTTTTAAAGTAATCGACTTCAACCAAAGCCTACTGATGGCGAAAGCCCTAATCATACTTTTCACACCTTTCATGGACCCCAGCCATCCGCTGGAGACCTGAGAAAAAAGCTATAATCCCCCGTAAAACTGGGTGACGTCATGCGAGCCAGCGTATGGATCGAGAATCAAAAATGAAACTTCCCATAAGTACTCGCGTTATGGGTTAATGGCTTAACAGGAATATCACAAGCTGACGGAAAACGGCTTAAACAATTATCCAAAAGAATGCTGCGTGCTATTTTATCCGTATTGCTTGCCTGATACTGTAGCTATCACGAGTACTTGAAAGTGCTTAAAACTAAAAAATGCAAACACCATCGAAACACCGATGCGGTCTGTTGTCTTATTGGACGATGGCTAAAAACCTAGGTCGACGGAATGGTGTCGCGGGATCTGAAGAAAAGCCTGTGTTAACCGAGAAAAAGCTTGGGTTTTGATTACGCTCTAAATTACAAGACAGTAATTTTTGAAAAACAGCTCATAACCGGCCCAAAGCAATGACCTATTTTTGAAAATACAGGTGGCCGTTGCACAATGCCAATATCAATGCATATAACCCTCAGGCGAATCGCTGGTTGGTTAACGCAGAATACAACAAAACACACATCACCAGGGCCAGCTATGCATATAAGAAACGCCTAACGATCCCAGGCTCACCATGCCTATCATTTCACCGTTCAACGAATACGGAACAAGCACTCCGGCGAAATGCTCAAGCGAACTAAAGTATTCGCACCATGTTAGAGGATTAAGAAAATGACCGAAAAGTCCTCAATACTGTTTAATCGCGAAAACAAAGCAAGCTCATATTGCGTTATACCACCAAATAAAACCGAACTAGACATCATTCGGTTTTTTATTGTTGATCTAGGAAGATGCGAACAAGCTCCTGCCAAGGATGTGAAAAAGCGTAATCAGGCGAGAGCGAATTGAATAGTACCTATTTCGAGTCTTCAACAAAAGAATTCAGGCTTAGGCATGCCTCGGGTCTTTTCAGAAAAACACACTGCGTTCGACTCTTTGAAAGAACCTACATTCTGTAAATCCAGCCTTATTTACGATTCTAAAGACTGAGCTTAGTAAATATTCGCACTCCTGGCCTTTTATCAATTCTTATTTAAATTAAGTGCTTTTTCTAAACAACCTAGATAGCGCTTTTCAATCAATCGTCTTTACCGATACAACTGGATCTCGAGAATCCCTCCAACGTCAATAACGGCACAGCAGATACCTTGCAATATGTGCCCTTGCATAAGTAATCAAGCCAACCCAAAGCCGTACTATATAGCATCGTTATTTGTCTTATAGCGGAAGATAACTTGTAAGTCGTGCAGACAGCAAAACAAACAAAAGCCCGAACTTTCGCCAATAAATTGAGAGCATCAGCAAAAATCCTCCATTTACCTCTACGCGTTGCGGCAAACTGGTAACCACGCCCCTGTAGTTTTCAAATAAACTCGACAAAAGATAAATCACAATACATAAGAGATGAAAATACCCATAAAAGCACACGATCAATGCACAGACAGACGGTCTCATTAAATACATACAAAAGAACAACAATCGCCATATAATCAAGAACGTTCGTTGCCAACCACACGCTCAAACTGAAAAAAACAGAATGAATAATAATAGGCGCCGACAGAAGTTAACCAAAAGGCACATCGGATTATAGCGTTGTGTCGACCACAGCATTTTCGCCGCCGCATCCAAACATGGCGCAAGTAAAGGCAATAGCAAGCCACACAAAAGACGTCCCACAATAACACCACTGACTAATTCGGAAAATACAATCACGAGAGCGAGCCAGCATAGCCAACCGCTCCCGTTCCGCACGCACCGTATGTACGATAAACGCAACGCCAATAGAGATTTTAAACCGCAAGGATTGATAATGCTGTTCGTAGATGAACACCGTAGCTAGACTGCTCACCAAGTAAAAATAGTGAAAGCAAAGAACACCGCCGACAAAGCCACAGCAATACAATCGCAGGAAGCGCGCCATTTTCGGCCCAACACAACCACTTCGAAGCCCCATCGCCAACGCGGTAAAGACCAATAACCTACACTTCTATAATCGATTGAAGCACCGCAAGCGACAGAAAATAACAACCAAAGACGCAGCAATCACGACAAAAATATCGTTAACGCACCTACTAAAGCGAATTTTCCTCTCGCGACATGAGGCTCCGTTAGATGCACGACATATAGGTGACGAAACTCATCAACAGACTTGCATAAAACTCTTTTAACCGCTCAAATGTAATCTTCACTGTATACATAAACTAGACTAATCCCTAATCTTAAACTAATATTTCTATAAATACAGAAAAAAGGAACTGTCAGAACGTTCCCTTATTTATGTGATAAGTAGAGTCCCCGTCTCAATATAACCACAAGAGCCATCAGTCCCCAATATTACACAGACTCCTCCCAAAATAACATAATAAAATACATATGAGCAAATTATTGAATTAACACTTCACAACGCCTTTTATACCTCTATAAGCAACAATAGCCCTAAAATGGTATACCAAAAACCCCGTGTCACTGTACAAACTCTTAGTAATTACGTCAACTCCATCACAAAATAACACTTAAATCCATACATGAGACATACAAAGCAACCGCCCTTATAAAGAATAGCTTTAGCGCACAAGTTAATCCCTTTCACTTGTTCACATAAAGAACATACTGACTGTGCGATTAGGTGACAATTCTTATAAAATCAGACGCAACCACAGCCTTATTGGCAAAACCGACTAGTTAATACAGTGATGAAGATTTGAATATCATGAGTAAAGGTCAAGACAACAAAAAAGATTCAAAAGAAAACGGCTTTAACACAAAAGAAAAAAAACAAGAAAGCCTAAAAAATCTCAACAAATTTTTAGGCAACTAAGTCTCATTGCCACCGTGGCCCATGTCCTATGCGAATAACAGACCGTTAACCATCATTGGACGCATTCAAAACGCGTTTTTAGTAAAAGCTAAGGACTGAAGACTTGTGGACCAACCTTTTCCTTTGCCGACTTTGCGTTGCCTTTGGCGACCTGAAGGTACCACTTGGCCTTTCATACTGTGCTCTTACATCAACAAAGGCCCCTGTCTTCGTTTTAGATGACTTGCTGGTTTTGCCCGCTTCCTCTTCGGATGCTCAGTAAATTGCCCTTTGGTGTTGCATAGATATGCATCAGTACGGCTGGGTTTTCTTCGCGCCTTACGCTTTTTTTCGGTATGCATTCGAAGAAGAATCTTCGACGATTTCCATAAAAAGTAACTCTTTTCGTTAATCCCGCATTCACCACAGAACCCTTTTTAAACTCACGTCATAATACATCCGCTCTACCAACCGCGTAAAACCAAAGTGCTCGCACATTCCGACGAATTGAGATTAACCTGTAACAACGTAATGTTAAAAAACATCGCCGTACTGAGTCACCGGACATTTTTCGTCATGGTCCAAGAAAGGAAACGCGCCGCATACCCGCTATAAATCACGTATCGCTTATTCACCGTAACCAATATACTCTTTCATGATTATTCCGCGGCTGCGCAGTACCGTTGTTAATCAAGATCAGCCATTAGTTGTCACAAAGATAAAACAATGACAAATCTATTATCCAAACGGAACCAATGGAAAAATTCCGGTGACGCTAATGACTAACATACTCGGACCGATATGTTCTTTTTCAAAACTCCGTATGACTCGACAAGTCCCACCGTTTATTCAATACAATGAATAAAATCAAATCCCGCATCTTGTGGATCGATCAGTTGACCAATCATTTTTACGTATCACCGCCGCAAACTGATCTCCCTACCTGGCACTGCCATAACAACATGCCTTGTTCATGAACGATGTGCGTCCTACAGAGACATGCACTATTGCGGCTAGTAATTATAAACGATGGATGAAGCGTAACAAAGGTGCCGTCTTGTCTGCGCAAAGCTCTCTATTTAGAAACGCTAAACTAAGTAGTCGAAGAACGAATTGAAGCATTATATAGGAAATAAGACCGCATTTTAGAGGAAAACAAAATCGTAATAAGCCATAAGCGAATAACACTTAAGCATGGCTTAATCACACGTAAACTTCTTTCATTGTCAAACCATGCCCAATATCTCAATGAGAGCCTATATAGAAGTTCTAGCGACACAAAAGAGCAAATCCTACAACAACAGCGCAAATTGACTGCACTGACTAGCTGCGTGATGTTCCCAAATTATTCATCAGTTGACGCCAATGGCGGCTTTCGCCAACACTTAAAACATAATAATAGGCTAAGTTTAACAAGCGTCTATACATGTTACGTCGCTTGGGCCATCATGCTTAGTATTGTACGATTATTGTCGTTCATGCAAAAAAGACCAAATGTCTCAAACATTTTATTTAGCGTGCTGCGATAATCCATGAATGTTGTATTTTATTAATTTTTTAGTAACCATATTTGCGCTACAGCTTTGGTATTTTGTACACTTTTGGGGAATGTACACAAATAGCGATAAACCCATAGTCTTCTGTCTGCTGGCACGCTTCGCCGCACTATTCACAATACATACTTAAAGAGACAATGTGCTAAAAATGTTCGACAAAATAACGCCAAATCATAATACTGATGCGTCTCTCTAGATAGTATTTTCCTGTCAAGATACGATCGTAATTAGGACGCCCTAGCCACCTCATAAAAGAGGCAACATGCCGATAGTTTCAAATGCAAATAACGCATCGCCAAACCGTAAAAGACCGGAAGTTATCCTAGAATTATGCCCGCATCAAAGCCTCGGATGAGCTTGGCGATCATTTGAGACAAAGACAGCTTATCTCGTTGAAGCAATCTCTTCCAGAAAACCAAAAAACTCTAAATCGATACTGTGACCATAAACCGGTCCATACGCAAGACAGCGGTGAAATTTTCACCAAAGGCTCGATCACAGTTCCCAAAAAGCACAACCTTATTTCCTATTGAATGATTTATTTTATGTCGGAAGGTAAATTGGCTTCATGCAAACAGCTAGACAAAAACCACATAGAAGTTAGGCAAGATTTAACGCTTTTACGTTCATACAAGTTAAACCTGCCAAAGATCCATACAACTTCAACGAATCAATGCTGAACAACATAAAACGACCAGCCACGCCGGATGCGCAGGCCAAGCGGCCGCGATACAGTAGCCGTCTGTTATCGCTTGACAACCGAATATCATAAACTGACCGTATGGCGAGTTGACTTCGGCTGCAAGCTGTAAGCGAGCACTTTCTATTTCTAACATCCCGCCGGCTAACAAGTCGCACCATGACACACTGCCGCTACAGGTTATCGGCATCAAAAAGTGTTCACATCGGGCGATCAAACTTCTCTCTTAAATTTTACGCAAGGTACTCTGCGGGCACCTTGAATTCACACGCATCGATCTTCGACTTCTATCAGCAAAAGTTGCATTAACGAAAGATGACCTGGCCTTTTTCAGTAAGTTGATCCCTTCAAAATCATGGATCGCCGTGCCACCGTATCACCAGACCTTTTTGTCCTGCATACACATGCCAGATGGCCCACACCATTAATGCTGAAAAAGCACATGTTCCGTAGCTTACCAAAATCACCCGTGATCATAAGATTTTTTATAGACTGACACTTCTCCGGCTTTAGTTAAAACGTCCTATGTTAACAGCTAGAGAAGGAAAAAAGGTATTAAGGGTTATTACATTATGCAACCGCGCTGGGGCGTGACTAAAGATCCCTTGTTCTTCCAAGGAGATGGCAGGATGGGTGCTCTTGACTCTTCAAGTATATTGTACCTCTCAATCTTGAACTGCGAGTTATTCCGCTCACAGAGCGAAATAAAAGTGAAATTCAAGAGCATTTGAATGGAAACCCTATTATTAGAAACATTAACTCCCAGCTTTAAAAGTGCGAAGGCTTTTGCTTATCGTCCGGCTTGATACTTATCAACTGTAACATCCATACTCCAACAGCTCAACCGGAGCGCCAAAACTGTGGATCAAATAAGCAACATCGCGCATCTGTCTAATAGCCAATCGCAACCGCCATCCATGAGATCTGTTGAGTAGGAAATCGAAGTAAAATACCCGATTTTCCTACTAGCTCCAACCAAGCATGCAAACCATTGGGTAAGTTCTCAAGATAGCCCCACACACATGCGCTGCAGTATACAAGTCTCTGACAACAACACACATAAAGACCATGTCTCGCCTACGCCATAGCTGCTGATGACTTCGGAAGCACAATAGTCCTGACCTGGCCCCGCGTCTCTACTTGTCGCGAATATAATACATCGCAGCACATTGGTCGAACAGGCCCATACCTTTTCGCTATCACGCTGGCCATGTCAGTAAAGCGATCTGAGTCACAGTAAACGACTAGGGAAGTAAAATGGCAAGGTATCACCGGTAAATGGGTCTTCAATATTGGCACCTGGTCATATCTGAAATAATCTGCGTTCAACATAGACAAACGTGCCTAACGAAAGTCTCCTATTGCGCAACCAACCGTGCACAAGTTTCCAAAAGAATCGTAAAATTCAACCGCTGGACCTCGCGACAATACATAACTTCCGTGAACCACTGCTGCCGCCACTTAACGAGTTCGCAACATAAGAATAACGTGTTGCAACGGAAGTATGAAACTCAAGCATGCAAGAGCTTTTAACCACATATAGCTACCTCATATAAAATACGTTAGCATTGAAATATTCCAGTTATTCACCATAGACAGCTCTAAATACTGTTTAAAAAACTTTTTTGCATTGAAAGCCTAAAACGAGACTGTTATTCTTATGCTGCAAAATGCTTAATTAATTGAAACTAAGCCTTTCATTTTTTCAGTTTTTTTTGTCGCCTAAAGGCCGACCTACACGTGGAAAGGCTCGCTTATGAAATGCCTACGGTCTTTGGGTTTCCATCATTGAAGTCCCAGAAATGTCCGGCTCGACGCGACAAGTTGCGCGACTTATGAGTTTCAGAGTCATTGTTTTGAAGATTACATCCCACAAAAAACAATCTAGCCTTACGATTTGAATCGTTTTTGCTAAACGCACGTTAAAACAAAAGAAATGCAGACGTTTGGGCGAAGCCCGTAAAGAGCACCTTTTGGTTACTTTTTATGGATCTGGAATAAAAGGTAACGCCGCTCAAGCAGAGCGAAAAAACCTACAGCTCAAGCCTATTGGAAGTAACAAATACACTTTAAAAACTAAAGAAAATGACCCCAATCCTCCGCCTCCCTGAAGACAAAATGGGACTATAGCCCGCCAGCAGAGCGAGAAGAGCACAATTTTGAAGCTTTTTTTAAAAGCGATCTACTCGCGATGTGCCAGCCGTTAGTGATCGGATAACCGGCGATCTCGACCAAACCCGCGAGCCGTATAGCACACCAGTAGGTGATTGACGACGTTGTGTTATTCATTGACGTCAAACCAAGGCGAAGTTATCGATAAACCGTCTCTCGTCGAAATTTTTTAGTAGCAAGAATGGCTTCTGCACTTTGATCTCTTCAATGTACATGCGTAAGAGTCATCGAGGATGTCATAACTTGGCAGAATCTTCTCTTTTTTGATCCGGAGGCCAATTCCGCAGACGGTGGACCGCGAATGACCCTTCAGGAATCCACGTATCCCAAGGTATTGCGGTAGCGACAAAGTTTTGAAACCAACGTTTTTTAAAACACGTCTTTTTAACACAGATAACCGCCGA
>Ga0163217_1066056_pt1 | contig 18693 bp, 14 predicted proteins | sample SynspAceP_FD_185933 | JGI IMG/M metagenome (GOLD analysis project Ga0163217, IMG submission 185933) | Saline lake microbial communities from Ace Lake in Antarctica - Synechococcus sp. Ace-P (PacBio error correction) | ecosystem: Environmental > Aquatic > Non-marine Saline and Alkaline > Saline ...
AAAAAAAGAAGAGGAGATTCCCCAGTTTTTTTTTCCAAAAATTTTTTTAAAAAAAACCCAATCCCCCCCCCCAAACTTTTTGTTTTTTTTTTTTTTTCCAGTCCCTGCTTGGTAATCGGGGGAAATGTTCACAAAACCCGCAGGGGTTTTTTTCCATAACGGAATCTTGCCGGTACCTTAGGGGGAGAGTAAAACCCTCCCTTCAAAAATTCCCAAATGGGTTTTTTATGGCCACCCGAATCGTTTCCATGGTCCCGCAAAACAATGGGGAAGGACAACCAACTTTGTTTTCTTATAAAAAAAGGATGCCCAAAAATCGTTTTTTCGGTCCCGGAAAAGGCGGGTTGAAAAAAATACTTGGCCGCTCAATCAATATCAATGTCCGCGCGGTTTCAAACATTAATCCCTTTTCCGAAATCCCAATTCGAAACTCTTTTAGGAAATGTTTGGCGCTTTTTCGCTTCATGTTATTGCCCTAATTAAATTAGGCCCCTCCCCGGCAAAAACCACCTAAGGGATTAACCGCCAGTTATGGGCATCCACGCAAATAAAAGGTCTTCTTCCTTGGCCATTAAATCTATATCTTTCCTTGTTGCTATGCTCTTTCCGTTTTACGAGACGCTTATTTTTAAAGGATTATTCTTTCAAAGGCCGCTCAGGCAATATTCTTGTGGCCAACTTTGAAAAGAACTGGCCCCGTAACCCATCCGGTCGTTAAAGGCTGAGGTCCACAGAGGTAAATCTACTATCGGTGTGGAAGGGAAAGGACCTCCATGCAATCATGGACGGAACAAACTTCTACTTTCCTGTAGGTACTCATTTAAAATTATACGCCCTAACCCTATTTCACCACACAGAGGCCACTAACTACCTTCTCGTAAGTTTTTTATTTCGGTTTCTGTTTTCCTTAAAATAGTTTCTGTCATTGCCTCCAATGTCTTTGGGTCACAGTTGCCACACTCTTTTTATCTTGCATGTTATACGATTGAAAATGGTTCCAAAACCCTCTCTATGTAAAACCGGGTTGGCTTAAAAAATCTTTCTGCGGATACGGGTTTAATACCTTCTGTTGTGGCAAAATTAGGAGCTTCACATTGCCAGTTATACGAAGCTACTTCTGCCAGTCTTGGTTTGAAGAAGACAATTCTTTTTTTCCTTTTTTCGTACCACTTCATGTAATGTTGGGATGTAACTTACAAGTAGGTTCCAGTTTTTTCTATTTTCAGAACCTAAAAGCTGTTACAAAATTATCCATGGATGTCTTTATGCCTAAATAAGCCCTGGTTGGTGCAAATTGCCCGCTCCCAACACAAATGGACCCCTGCCGTTATTGGGCGCCCATTCGGACCCTTTTGTTTCAAGGCAGAAATGGGTAAGCAATAATAAGCAGGATTAATACTGCCCATCTCGGAAAAAGCTGGAATGGGGCTCTTTTCCTTTGGGTAGCCATCTATAGAGGGCATTCCCCATTGGTACTTCCGGGAGAACCAACGCCTTTTACTTGGGATGCATGGTTAGTAAGTTGGTCCTACCTCCAAATCACTACTGTTTAGGTTTGGAAAAAAACGCCATCGGGCATTCCTGTCTTTTTAGCCCGCTTCTGCAATAGCGAGGCTAACCAAGTTCGCTGTTTTTCGAGCATGCATTGGGGTGGACTTTTTTACAATAACGGGACATCCTGGCAGCAAGACGGCTAAGCTGTGTCCCCCAGGCGGTAGAAAACGCTAATGGGAAATTGCTGCACAAATACGGCAAATGGGCCAATAGGAAGTAACATTTTTCTAAGGTCCTACCTTGGGTATGGCTTCCCCTGCCCGGCTGAGCAGTATCAATAGTAAGCCTCCTACCCAAGATCCCTCTTCCAATAAAGTGGCGAAAAGCACGTAAGCTGACCCATGGTCGCCCACGCTTCGCCCTTTTGGCCTACCCTCTGGTAATCTGATTCCTGCAAAAACTGATATCAATTCAACTCGCAAGGCTTCATTTTCGGTGGCAATGGCCTTTAAAACGTTGCTTTTTGCTGTCGGAAAAGTGCGGATATATTTCAAAATGCCGCTGCCCGCTTTTTCTACCGCAGCATTTACCTCTTCTTGTGAGGGCTTCAATGGAAAGTCCATTCCGTTGGTTTAATTTACTGGATTGAAAGGTTGAATACGTTTCTACGTTCTAGCCGACGTAAATCCTACTCCAATATAGTTTTCCCCTGTAAATCATTAATGATATATGTTATTAAATTATGTGCTCTAAAGAGCTAGTATTTCTCCACTAAAGAACACTTTAGCTGGTTTTTCCCAGTTAAATTTTAGGTTAAACCAATTCTGTCTTATAATTAGGAAGGGTTGGGTCCTTGTCTTCATCCTTCTCAATAATTTTTTAAGACCTTTCCCTTTCCTTCCTTGAAGGGGTAGTCGCTTGGGAGCCCTAACTTTTCTGTTCCAATTCCTTGTGCTACTTCGGCGCAATTTTTATATTTGGGACCAATTGGGGGTTGATGTCAATTCCAATACAAGGCAAAAAACCATCTTAAATGGGCAAGGGCTTCCTTAATTTTCCAGCTTTGGCCAAGTTATGTAAATGGCCAGTTTCTGCAGGAAAGGCACAGACCCAAACCCAGCTTACCAGCCGTCTGCACCATAAGGATACTTTCTAATCTAAGGTGGTCAACCCCGTAAACTTAAGGCGATTGCCAAATCGATTTTAATTCAGTAATATTTGAGAATCACGAGTAGATTCCCTTAACGGCCTGAAATATTATCATAGTCAATAACTCTTCAAACAATTATCCAGCGGTTACTCTATCCGTAATTCTATGGGGTTATTATACACATAAATGGGTTAAATCAGTGCTTTTGGCCACTGAGTTAAATAGGTTATTGTTTCAAATCATTGGCCTTATATCGCGCATGGGGGAAGCATCAATTCAGGCCAACTGTGCCGTATTGGGGTTCGGCTTTAAGGCCTGCTTCGATAGCCCTTGGTAGTTTGTTCCGCATATTTTATGATTACAGGATGTTTTCCATCCAACAATCTTAACAGTCTCCTGAATAAGGGATTCTTCTTTTTTCTGCGTCGGTTAAAGTCTAAGCTTTCACCTAGGCGTGCCCACCTAAAATATTGCGTTTGACCCAGCCTCCATCTGTGCCGAATATAGACTCGAACATTTTTTAAATTCCATTCAGTCTTCTGCTGTGAATTTGGTGGTCAACTGCTGGCAATAACGCCTTCCCATTTTATTTGCATAGCTATTATTTTTAATGAAATTACAAATTTAAGAAAATCACAATTCTCAATAAGCAATATTAGCCAAACTTGAGAGAATATTGACTAATTTAAGGTCTACGTCATAATAAATGCCAACATAATATTTTTATTCGGGTTAAAATTAACAACGTAAGCAAATTCTATGTTTTCTTGATTATTATAATGTATTGCTGAACTATTTAAAACAAAATAAAATAGAGTACTGCATAGGCTCACAGTTTTTAATAAAAATAGTAAAGATTGTTTCTTTCAGGATTTTCCCTATTTTTTTGAAAATTTCTGAAAATCCTTAAACGTTACTCAATGAAAAAAATACTGTTTTGTTTGCGTTAGGCGCTTTCTTTGCTGCAACTTCATCGCAAAAACCATTTCAAACAGACGGAACCAGTAAAAAGCCGTTGCAATTCCTCAGGTTTATGCTGAATCCATTACAGAAGCAGAATTAAAGGAACATTTAATGATACCTACGGCCTTCTGAATGAATTTGAGGTTAGGGAACGGGAGAGCAGGACAAAAGAAAGCAGTGGAAGTATTTAAAGGCTGAATATGTGCAACTGGGAATCCAGCCGCCAATCTGATGCAATTACTGTTCCAGAATGTCCTTTGGTATTAATCACCTGCAAAAGGGTAAAGTTGTTTACATTAATGGTTAAGAAAATTGAAAATGGTTGATGGTTTGGTTAACCTGTCAGCAGCCCATGGAAGTTATGATATATTGTCTATGTAAATAATGGTGTGGAAGAAGCAAACTAATTTCGGAGTTATGCCGGGATCGATGTAAGGGGACTTGGTATTGATGAAAAGCGGGGAACGTTAAATGCAATGCACTTATAATTATCCTGGCACCATGAAAAGTCTGGTTTGGAGCAATATGTCAGAGATCCAGTGGGAAAGAATGGAATTGCCATCAAGCCAAAGGCGCTATGGAGTTCCTGGTCTTTTTGATGCAGCTAACTATGGTCGTTTAAAAAAAATAGGTTTCAATTTTAATGCAAGGCACGATGGCCGGCAGTATGGCTTAAAGGACGAGTGGTAAGCTGTTTTTTAACTTTTTTATTGATGCCATTGGAGCGACGCTATCCCTTCCCAATATTTTTATCGGAAAATACCTCTAAAAACTTGTTGCCAACTAAATTGGTTTTTTGATATTGAAATAGCGATAGCGGAAGATGTGGAACTTCGGAGAATGTAGTGGCCGGATTAAAGTTCGAAAAGCCAATGAGTACGTTATAATTTCAGCGCATCTTGATCATGTTGGAGTAAATGAATGCAGGTGAGATTTTAACGGGGCGGATGTGATGGTTCTGGTACGGTTTGGACTCTTGGAGATTGCAGAAGCCTTTTAAAAAAGCAGCAGATGAAGGCCATGGCCCAAAAGATCTGTCGTTTTCCTGCAAATGTAACAGGTGAGGAAAAGGGCTTCTGGTTCTAATACTATGCTGATCATGATCCCAATTTTTCCTTTGTCCCAAACTGTTGCCGATTTAACTATTGATATGAATAGGTAGATATAAATCCAAAGCGTAAGGAGATGAATTTAAATATCTATTTAATTGGTTCGGATAATTTGAGTAACGGAACTTCATGAATTATCAGAAGAGGTGAACAAAAAATATATGAATATTGAATTGGATTATACTTGTAAGATAAAAAATGACCCCAACCGTTTTTATTAAAAGAAGTGATCACTACAATTTTGCTAAAAATAATATTCTATAATTTTCTATTTAACGAACTCATGCCGATTATCACCAACCGGGAGATACTCGGACAAACATAATTCATGAACCTCTTCAAAATAGAAACCAGGTTGGTGTTCTTTACGGCTTGGGAAATAAGAAATTAGGGAAAGCTCGCTAAAAGGTAGATAAGGCAGCTAAGTAGAATAAATTACACTTAGGTTTTAGAACGGTAGATTAAAAAAAGGTGGCTTGAAAGCTAATTCAGCACCTTTTTTTTGTTCCAATTACGGAATTTTTAGTGCTAGTTTTTGTTAATTATAATGGATTAATGTAGGAAAAACCCATCATAGATCACTTGTTATCTTATGATCAGGTTATATTCGAACATTCCGCACATTTATGGTTTGAACATCGTAAATATTGTTATATAATTTTCAATGCTTTATAAGATAGTTCCTAATTTTGTATGCTGTGAAAAAGTGGGGCAATAAGCCTTTTATAAATCTGAAAATCTAGATCAATAAATCATAACCCTATAAAATGAAAAAAAACGTTATTTGATAAAGTGTGGGGATTCCACGTTTTGTTCAATAAATCGAAAATGGTCCGGATGAATTGTTTATGACCGCATCTTGGTTCATGAAGTAACCAGTTCCGGTAAGCATTTCTACTAGGCTTTAAAAAGTAGAGGTTATTCAGTAATGTACCCAGAGCGTACTTTTTGCCACGGCAGACCATTAATACCGGACAATTAACCAGCCATTTAACCGGTTTAAGGATCCTCTTTCCGCCAATCAGTTGAAAGCGTTCGGAAGAGATCGACGGCGCATCGGAATATCCATGGGGACTGGGCATGAAAAAAATGGTTTTGTTCACGTGTAGGTCCTGAATATGGAATTACGCAGCCAGGGGCTACTATAGTTTGTGGTGATTCCACATAACCTCTACCCCATGGTGCCATTTGGGTGCTATGCCTTTTGGTATCGGACTTTCTGAAGGTACGAGGATGGTTTTGGCTACCATGTATAATGCAGCAGAAAAGCCAACATCGATGCGTAATTAATGTAAATGGCAAACTTAGCAATAGGGGTTTACTCCAAAAGATGTGGCTTTATATGTAAATTTCCAAACTGACTACTTCTGGTGCTCCCAGGAATACTTGTAGAATAGCCGGAGATGGGTTCACGAACATGACCATCGCGAAGGCAGGATGACAGTTTGTAAACTTTAAGTAATGAGATTGGGTGCCCGTGGAGGGAATGATAGCTCACTGAGCGAAAAAACCTTTCCGATTAATATACAAGGACGTTGAATTTACCCTCCGGTTGGTGGCAGCCTTGGATACCGCATGGAATACTGGAAACACTTAAAACGGATGAGGGAGCGACTTTTGACAAGGAATTAAATTTTGATGCGCAGATTAGAAACCGATGATTACGCTACGGAACAATCCTGGAATGCGGTATCGGAATTTCAATGGTTATTCCCATGGCCCGAAGCTTTAAGAAGGAGGTGTTTGCAAATTCAAAAAAGTTTCCCTTTCAATTATATGGCGTTCAGTGAAGGTGGATAATATTGATTGGCAAGCCAATCGATTTTGTGTCTGGGAAGTTTGTACCAATGGAACGTTTGAGACTTTGAGCCTTCGCTTCCATTGGTAAAAGCAGAAAAAAAGCAGATAATGTTACGGTTGGTTTGGTTGCCAGAATCGCATAAAGTGGAATCAGCTATCAAGGAAGAAGGTATTGGACTTTTGCACGAAGGCAGGTTTGATTAAGAGAGCCTGGAATGTTCGGCATGTTTGGCTATTGATGATGATAAAGGTTACTGCAGGGAAATAGGCAGTTGTACCTCGAACCGTACTTTGAAGGTAGACAAGGTCCTGGGTCTAGAACACTCTTGGCCAGTCCAACTGGTAGGCTGCAGCGGCTGCGTTACTGGAAAGGTAACGGATCCAAGGGGAGTTGTGCAGAATTGGTTTAGTGCAATAAAGTACTTTTTGCAATTCCAAAAATCGTTGGAACTTTAAAAATACCTCTTGGAGTAAATCTGGATTAAGGTTGAATACAGTCCAATAATTATAGTAATTAAAAAAATAAAGTTTAAATTTTCGTTTGCGCTGAGCGCTAAGCACATAAGCAAAAATAACATGCATACGATAATTTAATATACTTAAAACAACTGGCCGTTCCACTTCCATAGAAAATGTGGATACGGATCAAATTATACCGCCTCGATTTCTTAAAGCAACAGAGCGTAAAGGTTTTGGTGACAACTTGTTCCGAGATTTGGCGGTTTTATAATCTGATAACAGTCCAAAAAAAGATTTCGCTTTTAAATGATCCTACCTATAGTGGTAAGATTTGGTGGAGCTAACGAATTTTTGGATCGGGCTCTTCTAGGGAGCAAATGCCTTTGCTGGGCGGTTCATGATAATGGATTTAGGTGTGTCGTTAATCCAGTTTTTTGGCAAGATAATTTTAAAAATAAACTGTTTGAATATTGGAGATTACCGGTTCCCAGGTGAGTGCCCATTTTTTGGAAAAGATATTTTACTGCATTGAAGCAGATCGCAAAAACAGAATTTGGTGGTAAACTTGTCAGAACAGACTAAATTATCTTAAATCGACTAAGGTTGAGGTGAAAGCTTTGACATCAACCATTAATAAGAAGACAATATGCTTAATTGGTTTTGATGATATGACTACCTATTGGAACATAAAAGAGAAATATTAGGGAATTTGCCCAAGATACTCCATATAAATTATTTTGGGTTTACCCATAAATCTAGCGAAGTGTTCATGCACTACCCTTCTTCTTGCTAGCCTCTGTGGGAGTTTATTTTTTTAAGTTATTAGACAATAAGTGATACGGTTACTAGTTTCTGGTGCAAAATGAAAAGAAGAAAAAATAAATTATGGGACACTACCTTAAGGGAATGGGGACACAAACCTTGGAGTGTCTTTTCAGCATCTGAAGAAAAACTTACTTGGCGAAGTTATGTTGGAGCGTTGGAAAAATGTTTTTTTTTTTTTTTAAAAAGGAAAAAAAAAAAAAAAAAATAGAATTGAAGTTGCTTCTGCAGGGTATGGAAGGGAGAACTTCCCGCTGTGCAACAGATTACCGAATGGGCCAATACAAAAGGGTATTTAGACGCGTTTTGGAGGTTTTTGGACTTCGTTGACGGGGGTTGGTTTCATTGATTGATGAAAAAATCCGGTGCCAAGTCCAGATCTTTTAACGAAAGGTCTATGACCATTTAACGGCATCAACTTAAAAAACTCCCGAACAACATTTTAAGGAAAATGAAAATACGATAGCCTCGCGGCAAAGAAGGGATTTGTTACCATGTGTATTTGGAAGACTGGAGCAATGGTATGGGCGAAATTCCAAGAATATCGTTTTTTCAAATTTTTGGATTTTTTGTTTACACAACTATAAAAGAGTATTATTACCCGGATACTCTGGGAAGCTTGACATAATAACGAGAACCTTACGGTTATATATCTGAAATAGTTTCAACGTTTCAGATGCATTTTGATTTCCATGGGTCATAACGATTATGACCTAAGCGGTTTCAAATGTTAAGTTGGAAGCTTTTAAAAAGCAGGTTGCATGGACTTTTCAATTTAACCGGTAAAGGCAGGTGAGAAGAGAGGAAATGCTCACTGGCCGCGCTATGGCGGTAATTAATGATTTTTATGCCGAAATAGAGGTGATGGTAAACGAATCTTTCCTTTATAAAGTTAGTAAGTTTGGTATCTGCTTTTACGGATTTGGGATGATCCTGCCAACAAGCTATAGTGGGCGGATAATGTTTTTTACCCCAAGACTGCTGGATTCATGCAAGATGGGGATAGCAAGAAAGAAATCTATACTTTATGATTTAAAATCCGGAACGTTTTGGTAGAAAAGTAAAATATGCCTTAGTAAAACATCGGGAAAAGCCAATAATTTCAAAAGAATTTAACAGGAACTTGGATTAAAACGCTTAATGAGATGAATTAAAAAGGTCACGCCGTATAATTGAGTTGGGAGATAAAAAGGAAAAAGGTACCCAAGAGGACAATTGCATATATTATTTCAGATATAAATTGGAAGCGATACCTACTCAACAGAAGTTTGTTGTAAAATCTTATGTGCTTTACCCATTCCAAGGGATTAAAGCCATCCACTACCCTAGCTCTTGAAATTAACTGAGAACTCATAGAGGAACACGCCTCAAGGTGATGGCAATAATGATGCCTTTATGAATGCGTTGAGAAAGTATATAATCCAAAAAAATGAGTTGCCCATTTTGATAGATTACGCAGTGGAATTCCACAAGGCAGTAATCGATGCCCTTTGCGAAACATTATAAACAGGGAAAGCGATGATAGGGATTTAATTTCTAGGGGGCTGGACTCCGATAAACGGTTCTCGCATTAAGGGCAACCAGAAAAGGTTGAATATAATAATTCAAGAGAACACAAAACAATTTAACCCATGCCAAGTCGAAAAGCCTTTGGCAAAAAGCAAACAATAAAATGAAATTAAAATTCCCTTTTAGCAGGAGATGGAATTGGTCCTGAAGGTAATAGATAGCGTAAAAGTTATCAATGCGATAGCCAAAAAAATACAATCAGAGATAATTGGACCCGGCATTACCGTGCTGCGGCTTATTGATGCGTAGGAGAACCTTACCCTGACGAAACCATGCATTTGTGAGCAGCAGATGCCGTTTTATTCGGTGCTTGGCTCCAAGATTCGACAATGACCCCTCTGCCCAGTACGTCCAGAACAAGGGTTGTTAAAATGCGTCAAAAATTGGGTCTATTTGCCATGTAGGCCACTTACTTTCCTTCACATAATGATAAATTCCCCTTTAAAAACGCGAGCGTAATAAAGGACAGAGATTGGATTATTCTAGGGAACTTACAGGAGGAATCTATTTTTGGAAAAAGAAGGTAGGGAAGATAATGGGAAATACGGCCGACGATCTGTACCTATACAAGGGCTGGAATTACAACGATTGGCCAAGAGGGTTTGAAATGGTATGACCCCGATCAAAGAAACTATGTTGTGTAGATAAAGCAACGTTGGAATCTTCCAGATTATGGAGAGAAACGGTTAACAACTATGGAAAGATTATCCCGAAGTTTACGGTTTTTTCCCTTATGAATTTGTGATGCCGTTGCTGAGATTGGTACAGTGGCCAGTTCCTATGACGTTTATTATTACTGAAAATCTTTTTGGAGATATTTTAAAAACGGACTGAGGCTTCCCTGAATATCAGATCTATTGGGGTTAATTGGCATCCGGCTTTCCGTGGGAAACAAAGTTAGATATATGAAGCTAATTCAACGGATCTTTCCACAGGCTGCGGAAAAGATATTGCAACCCACTGGCACTGTAACTTCAAGCAGCTATGATGTTCGAGGATTCGATTTAAAAGAAGAAGCCAAGCTATCAGGGATGTAGGTAAACAAGTCCTGGCACGAAGGAGTGGTTTTCAGAAGATTTTCAGAAGGTGGTAAAGCTATAAAACTAGTGAAAATAGGGTGATTGGTTGGCACAACATTTTAAATGGATAACTTAAATTCGTTGTTCTCTAATGGTTGTTAATTCAATTATCACTAAAAAAATCCCCGATAATGGACTTTCATTATAGGGGATTTTTATATCCAAGATCAGGTTTTAAAGCTAAAGATTTCATTAGGAGTTAAAAAATCGCCCTTTTTCTTTGGGTGTTAACAGCTCTACTCTGGAACAAAACTATTAATCAAGACCGCAATAATATAACGGTTCCTGCATAACCGCACCGACCAAACTGGCCGGATGTAAAAACATATCCCATGGCACATAGGCAATCCGCAAGAATGCACCGGATGCATTACCATATAAAGGCAACTTTGATTCATGGACAGATCCCAGCATTTCTGAGCCTTTGATGCTTTAAATATGGCCAATTGAATGGGGTTTCCACCATAAGGAAACGATTGTCAATTTAAAGTCAAAATTAGAATGCTACCTGATTGTGCTACATTGCATTGATACCAGTAACCATAACCATAAGGAATAGACCTGATGACCTGCCTTCTTATCCAATAAAGTCGAACACCATACCCACCTCCAACATGGCAAATAACTTACCATACTTCAGTAATGTCTGATACATTGGTCCAAGAAGTGGCCGCAATATAATGTACCAGGCAAAGAATCCTCTGTCCGACGGTGGAAGTAATATAGCAAGCCAATTTTCAACCGTTTAAAAAACTTTAAATCCTGAATAAACCCTTCGAAGAAAGGATTTTTTCCATTTTTGAATCCAAAGTAGATGCTTAACATCTGCTGAACACCAACAATCCCTACCAATACGAAAAGATAGGTTTCAGTGTAGTGGGTGTCCCAGAACGTGCTATAGGTACTCCTATTACGTTGGCTATGGTAAGCCTGCAAAATAGTGGGCAAATACGCTTGGGGCCGCTGTCCTTCTTGCTAGTTTCCAGCCACGACCGCACCAATTCCAAAAAATGCTCCATGGGTGTATCCGAAGGAACCTTGAAATCATTATGTTGTATACTTGAAGGAAAAAAGCGGAGAGCGTAACTGAAGGCAGTTAAACATATCATAACGAAATAACAGCACTTTATGTGCTGGCCATTTTCCGCTTAAACAGTAAAGGTGGTGCGCCAACACACGCAAGGGATAGGCCGAAATGAAATGACCGGCTTGTGAATAGTTATTTTCAAGGGAACTTGGCCACATCAGGTAAAATACCATAATACAATTCGGTCCAACCTATACCAAAGCCTCCACCGCTAGGCCATTATAAGGCTTTTTTGTTTGATTTGTCCATACCATAATAATTAATTATTTAATGAAATTATTACAACTACAAAATTACTAGAAAGGTATTTCCATTGCTATGGAGAATATACCTAATTTAATATGCAAAATTAATCCAGTAAAAAAAGCGGCAAAAGTAAATACTCTTTAAGTTAAGGGTTGAGCTTTTCATCATGGATAATGTGTTTCTTGGGAAAGAATTTAAAATAATTAGAAGTTAATTTGACCAAAGTAACGGCCTTATTGGCCTTAATTTTAAAAAACATACGCTTGCCGAATATTAACGTTGATGTCCATACGGAAAGTTTTTAAAAATGATACTTACCATATAATTTAGTAATTTTTCTTATTTAATTATCAAGGAAATATATCAGCAAAAATACTTCAATCTAGAAGACTTGACCATTTGGATGGGTTTTCTCTGAGGTATTTTTTTCCTTCGCCTACTTCGTTATGGTACTGAAGAATTTGGTGGCAAGACTCCGAAAAATCTGAAAATGCTATTTTAAATCGGATGTTCCACTGCAGGTGAAGATTTTGGAAATCAGGTACTGGATCTACTATTGTATTAAACGGCCGTTAGGTTTGAAAAGACTAAAAATTCGAATTGAAGAAGTAGATTTGGTTTCCTATAATCTGGAAAGTTTATGAGGCAGGAAAGCCATTAGCAATCATTAAAGGCTGCCGTTTGGAGGCATATTTTTGTTCTATAGTGTGGACTTATAGTTAAGGTGCGGAATTGGTGAAAGGCTTGCATACTGATCTACATAAACCGTAAGTAATTACGGGTGGATTGGCAGGAGACTGTTTCAATTTTGAAACCACACCTTGTAATGCGGGGTAAAAATAGCCGTCAAAAAGATAGTTGGCATAGGCTATATGGTCCTGATTTTAAAAATAGGGTTTGGATCCAAGGGAGGTTGGGACAGTTTTGTATTGGAAGATTGGTAACGAAATCTGAAAAATAATGTCCCTACAATTGGACGGCCAACCGGCATTGGAGCTTCTATAAATCATCTTTTGGGCGACATGGGCCAAAGATTGCCTAGTTCAGGACTTTTGTTCCTTTGAGCATGAGGGATGAGGATAATCAAATACATAAGTGAGGACTATTTTAGGAATTGAAATAAAAAGACGGAAGTCTTACTTTCGGCGGAAAACCATTCCCCAAGTTCTTATGTAAGATTAATGAGGCCAATATCGATAGAATTATTGGAGTGCCGAACATCTGATCTGCTATAAACTAAGAACAGTACGGAAATCGTCATCAATTGGCTTTTAATAAGTGTTGTGGGCCGTAGACCAGTCATGAAACAATGTGTGAAGAAGAAGTAGAGGCTGTAAATGAAGTGTTTTTTGATAATGATATATATACGATGGATTTATTCTTACGGGGAGATAGCTCCTTGACTAAATTTTCGCCCTGTTTCCCTACACAATCAACGATGACCATACAACGTTTTCTGAATGATCAATAATTTACAAGATACTTAAAAGACAGCTCCAAAAAGGTAAGAACTTGGACGAAGTAAAGCTTACCTTATAGCTTCCGCTATTGTTATCAATAATGAAGCATATTAAGGCGTTTGACAAGTGATTTTTAGATCAACGTGGAGAATGTCTTGGAAAAAAGTTCGCAAGACTTATTTCAAACTAATCAGCAGTTAAAAATAGTGTAGAATCATAGCGGGGCAACTTTCGAAGTAAGCGGGTAATAGAAAGATGTTCTTTTTTTTGAAATGGACCTGAAAGGCAATTGGTCCTATCTTTATCCGCCTGGCAAAAGTTGACAGGATTTAAGGTTGTAGACTGTTTGGGAAACCGTTTTCACCATTTTCTTTGAAGGATGACAAAGGAAAATGACTACAACGACTCTAGTAGATCTTAAGAAGCCAATTTTTAAGACATAATAAACGTTTTAAATCCAAGACCACTGATGGGGAACACAAATGGTTGGATTTTCTTTAAAGTCATCAAGGCGGAAAAATGGAGTATAAGAAGGCTACATTGGTACCATTGTGACATAACCAAGATAAAGGAACGGAATTAGCTTGATTGAGGCCAAAGAAAAGGAGTCTATGGCCAATTAAGCCAAAGACGAATTTTTCTTACACATGTCCCACGAGATTACGAACGCCCGCTAAAATGCGGTATGGCATAAGCCAAACTGTTGCCTATTGGAAAACCCAATAAGGAACAGTTGGAAAATCAAATGCCCAGCATTCCTCGGAACACTTGTGTGTTTTGGTAATGATATTTTGGATTTTAACAAAATTGCTCTGGCTTTTTAGAACTTGAGAAAGGGATTTTTAGTTAAAAGCACCTCCTTACAGGACTTACAGAGTATATTTACAAATAAGGCAAAGGATAAAGATCTTAGGCTTTCTTTGTAAAGACAGATACAACTCTTCTAAAAAATGTTATAAGGTACAGTACACAAGATTGTCCACAAATTCTGACCAAATCTGGTTGCAATGCATTAAATTTAACCCCCCGAGGAGGGTCGGTACGGTGGATTGAAGCCTTGAAAGTACAGATTGATTATGCGTTTTTGGAATTTTTTTATATCTGATACGGAATTGGAATCCCTGAGGACATAAAGGGATAAAATATTCCTGTCGTTTGCTCAAGCCTAACTCAGATAACCACTAAGAAAGTAATGGGGGTACAGGGCTAGGGTTGGCCATTTGCAAACCTTGGCTAGAATTAAATGGATAGTGGGATTTAAAATGGAAAGTGAAGGGGAAAGGTTCCAACATTTAGTTTAAGCTGAAATACAAAAGAGTCTATGGCAGATCATCAGGAACATTTTATAATCTTTGATGTCAACAGTATACCAAATCTGCAAGAGAATTTGAAAGGGGCCAGGATTTGGTGGCCGAGGATAACCAGTAAATATTATGGTCAATTGCGAAGTTCTTTCCAAATGGAAGTGGATTTGATATTGCTGAAAATGGCCCTTATAGCTAAAGTATGGCTATGGAAGAATAACTACGATATGATTAAATGATCTTCAATGCAGTTATGAACGGTTTTGAAGCAAGCAAAAATCATAAGAGAATCGACATACCCTTACAAAAGTACATGGCCAATATAAACGCCTATCCCCTCCACGGGAAATGGATATTAAAAGAAAACCAATTGGAGAAGACGGAATAGATGGCTTATTGCAACTTTTAATCCCACTGAACTATTTAAAACATTGAACGACAATTCTTGCAAGCAGAAATATATTCATTAAATAGATAAATTTAATTAAGGGGTTAGGTCATATAATTTGAAATGCAATGGTGAACCTGGCATTAAAGGTATATCTGTTTTCTAAATCAATTAGCAATATAGCTTTTTGAAGCTAGAAAAATAGAAATAGCAAAAGGAAAGGCCCCACCTTAATATTAAGTGGGTGCTTATTCTTCTGACTTCCTAGAAAAAAAGTTGCCTGACCAATAGTTTCCTCAGCTACAAAATATAGTCGGTACTAATAAAGTTAGACAATCTTGACTCCAATAATTGCTCAGTTTCATATTTACGTTCGTTTTCTTTAAAGGCCCAAAGGTTCGTATGGAAAAGGACGGCAATGCAATCATAGACCACTAAGGTAGCTTTGGGCAGAATCTTTTCGCCTGTAAATGGATAAACATCGGCCACGTTGACAAGGAACTGTTAAGTTAACCCGGCAAACCAAGTTTTAACCAAGGTTACATTAAAGGTGCTAAAGCCTATACATCCTTGCAACAAACTTACTGTTGCCCATAGGTTAGACTCGGCATATCAATCCAAGGGCTTTTCCATTACTTTAAGGTTCCAATAGGTATACGGGCCCAAATGTTGCTCCCTTCTGATAGACCCGCACTTTTCTTATTTACGGATATATGTTACCTGCAGGCCAAATAAAATTCTCGAATGGGGTTCCTCCTTTTTTTGTTTAATATTTTTTAGCGCCTTTTTCCTGGCATCATCAATTAATTCCTGTAATGTTAGGCAGGTTTTCCGGGTTTCCGGAAATGGGCGTTAAGTTTTACCCCTTCTCCAAGGGTTTCCGAATTTTTAGTGCGTCTACTTTGCAGCAAACCTTTTTATTAATTCATCCTGCAATATCTTCGTGTACAATAAATTATTTTTAGAAGCGGTACAACGTTCCCGTTAAAGGATAAAGTACCTGCATACATTCATTAATAGGTAGGTTCAAATCGGCATCAGGAAGTATAATGGCCCGGATTTTAGCTTCCAAACCAAGGACTAAACGAAGTCTGTTGCTCTTTGGAATGTTGTTGTAGCGCATTGGCAGATTACATTACCATATCAATGCAATTACATCAACTTTTCCTGTCTGCATTATTGGTGCAGCCAACCTGCCTACCCCTTCAAAAATAATTTGACAACGCCTTAGAAACTGGATTGAAATCCTCCAAAAGTGGCGTAACTCAATAAGCACCGTGTTTGCAGGCTTGAAAATTGTGGTATTCCCCATGATTATGGCAGGAATCAGTAAGGCGAAAGGTTGTTCAAAGGAAGTTGTAAGGCCCTAGACATAAGTATACACCATGGCCCCCCTCTATATGGGCAATACACCATCATTCTTTCAAACTTGGGCTCATCCCTGTCGAGTTGCTTGTAATCCCTCAATGGTGTCATTAATATATTCTACAGTTTCTAATCGAACATCTTTTGAATCCGGGAGCGATTTCTTCCCAATTCTCCCACATTAATAGTTTTTACAATTTTCTTCTCTTTTGGACCGCATTTCTTTTACAAAAATCTCCATGCAGTCGACGCTCCTTTTACCCTATCGTAGGCCAGATGCCCTTTAACCCTTGCATAGGCCCGCCAAAAGCTGCATCTAAGCTCTTAAGCTTTTTTTCTCCATGTCCGGTAACTTCCATAAAGGTGGGTTCATATTTGTCCGGTGTGGATATAGTGAGAATAATCGGTAAGTTTTAACCGTCCAAAGCTTATTCTCCCATTGACCAATAGGTTTTTGATGGGGGAAAAAATTTAACCTCATTAAGTTTTAAATCCTGATGGTATAGTGATTTACCCCATAGTTGCTTTTTTATGAAAAATGAAATGGTTAATAATAATTCCAATCCACTAAATTATAAAAAGCAAGATTTAAATTCTCTATAAATTTGATGGATAATTAATAGGGTCACGAAAAGGCTTTCGTTACTTACATAAATCATAAAAAATTGTTGAATGTGAATTTATATTAATACTGAAATAAATCCGGGCTTGTCGTTGATGGGGTTTTTTTTAAAAGGGTTTTTTTTTTTTTTTTTTTTTCACAAAAAAGTTGTTGTCTTTCATCCCTTAACAATGGTGGCCCAAATCTTTCCGGACTTTTCATTCTTATTTCCAACTACGGCGGAGCATTTCTCCTTACTCGATTTTTTTGAATATTCAAAATGGTATATATCATCAGTGGGAACCCAAAATAATCAACAACGAACTCCTTTAAAGCACCAGGTCTTTTGGGGAAAGCGCACAATAAAAATAATGTTTTTATTTACCGTTACACAAGAGCACGTTCCTTAATTTCAGCGGTACGTATATCGTTATTACTAACTTTACTAATACAAACCACATTCTTGCCTCGTAATGGCTTTTCCTTAAAATCATCCAAAACGGTTGAGGTCCATGCTCCAGCCTGGTTCACTAAATGGCATCCCGGTATAAAGATCTAAAATGGTCTGGCAAACCTTGCCTTTCGGGGAACAGTGACCATATCATAACAGATAATCCTTGGCAGATATTCAAAAGTAAGATTGCCACTCTTTTTAAACAGCTGCTCCATCAATAAAATTATCTATATGTTTCCAATTCGGTTATCATTCCCTTTTCTATGGAAGTCTTCAATTGGATGGGCACCCTCGGGCCTCACACCTATCTTTTGTATCGGGCGATAAGGTTTTTTTGAATCGGCACAAAGGCCGAAGCCAAAACCGCCACCACCCAAGCAGCTACAAAAACGTATCTAGAGTTTTTTTTTGCTGATCGTATTTTCCAGGCAACGGTAGCCTGGTCCTTCCTATTATTTTGGGCCATCAATCAAAAGAGTGCACATAAGGTTTGTTTTCAGCGGCACAGAAAAGTTAGCAGCATCTGAGGAATCATAAAAGTATCGCTTTGGAGTAATCCCGTTACCCAATCCCGCCAAATAATTTGGTCTGTTCCCCTTTTTGCTTAGGAGTAACAGAGGGGCATGTATATAGGCCATGTATACCTAAGTAATTACAAGCGAAATGCTACTCCTTGGGCAATGGTTCACTGCACTGGCACATACAACCCATTTACAGTTTCAGCTTGGTTAAGGCGAACTAATTTTATTGAAGGCACCTTCTATCTAATAACTTCTACCCCTGTGTAAATCTTCCCTTTTTCATAGAATATTGGCCGTCGTTAGGCTTGGAGTATCTAATACTCTGCATTAATGGGGTAATATCCCCACTTGACTATGTTTCTGGCAGCTTTCTAATGTCCTCCAATTGGGAAATAGGGTATCATATGTTATGTTATAAACAAAGAACCTGCCGAGTTCAAGAAACTTGGCAGGTCTTCAAGTTAATTGACGCTTGATTATACTATAGTTTCCATAGACATCATGGACACGCAACCTGACACATACACTCTCCTACTGGATGTTCGCCGTAATAGCCCTTCGATCTAACGGCAATTAGTCTCTTTTGCGTTTATCACACTTAAATGTTTTTGAATACCGGCAAAATGTTTTTTAATTTACGTCTGGTGTCCACTGTTTTCATAAAATCGGCAATAAAACGGCTTTAACAAAGCGGTGAATCAAAACAAATAGCACCGTATCCGCTGTATCGGAAAATAATTACCTGTCATTCAACAATTTCTTTCTAGCAATCGATACACACTAGCCTATCAACGGGGTTTCAGAAGTTGATTCAATAGTAGG
>Ga0163217_1063764_pt1 | contig 18682 bp, 23 predicted proteins | sample SynspAceP_FD_185933 | JGI IMG/M metagenome (GOLD analysis project Ga0163217, IMG submission 185933) | Saline lake microbial communities from Ace Lake in Antarctica - Synechococcus sp. Ace-P (PacBio error correction) | ecosystem: Environmental > Aquatic > Non-marine Saline and Alkaline > Saline ...
AGAAGCAGGGAGATCCGCTTGCAGGCAAAGCCTTCGCCGTTTTTTTTTTTGCCAAAAAAGGCCAAAAAGGGAAAAAAAATTTTGGGCCAAAAAAAAGGCGGGGCCCCGCGAGGCCCCCCTCCTTGGGCGCCGTTGGGGGGGGGAAAAAAAAAAGCGGGGTCAGGCGGGGTGTCGAGGTTTTTTTTTTCCCCTTGGAAAACAAAGAATGGCCCTCAGCGGCGAATGGTGGGTCCCGTTACCCCTGGCAAATCAGGTTCTGCATGTACGAGGTCGTCAAAAAACGAAGGCAACTGGTGCGACGCCCGCAGGCCAGCTTCACGGTGGGCCAGACTCACTACGATAAAGGGCCAACCTTGATCACAGGTGGAAGTTTTCGAACAGTTCCCTTACAAGCGCGGCCAGCCCTGCTGAGTTTCCCGGTCCGGTGGCGTAACTTCGCGGGTTGGGACTGATAAAGGCACTGCAGCTGATGAAGGAAGGCCGCGAAAGTGGCCGTTTGTTATATTCCTCCGAGCTGGCTTAACGGCGCAACGCGCGGCCGGCAGCATTTCCGCCGCACAGCACGCTGGTGTTTGATATTGAAGTTTGTTTGAAGGTGCGTCTAAAAACTTTTTTTCGCGGCGGGCCCGCCGCTCCTACACTATGGGCTATGCGCTTTTTAAGCTTCTAGTAGGAGCGGCGCTCGCCGCGAAGGGTTTTGCCGTGAAGGCAAGGATTCAGTGAGCCCGCTCTACGCAAAGGCGCGCCAGCCTGCTCCAGAAGAGTCCCCGGTAAAATGGACGGTTGGCAGGCTTTTGCAATAGCCGTATGGCTTATTTCCGACTGCTCTCGAAGGCCACGCCTTGAGGTGTATTCCAGGCCGCCGCATAACGGCACTTGCCTGCTGGATAACGCTTCTTATATGTCGATCCCGCCCTTTTGAATCGCCTTGCGCACCAGCGTCGCCTGCTCGGCAATTGCCTTGCGCATGGTGAAGATCAGCGCAGCGTGGGTTTGGCCCTCAGCAGAATATCGCCCACGTTTTTTGCCCATCGCCTGGGCATCGCCGGTGTAATTCCAGTAACGTCATCGACCAGTTGGGAAAGGCCTAATGCCCAGCGCGTTGCCGTAGCCGCGCAGGGCTTTCGGTCTGGTTGGGTTCCGGCTTTGGCCACAATCCTGCGCTAATGGGTCGAGGCTTCAAACAGCAATCGCCGTTTTGCTGCGGATTCACTTCCATAATAGGTGCTTCGTCGGTGCTGGCGTCGCGCACTTGGACAGTTGCAGTACCTCGCCTCGGCGATCACATTAGTCGCGTTGGCCAGCACCTGCATGATTCTGTTAATATCGCCCATCTCGACCATCATTTCGATGCGCGGGAATAAAGAAAGTCGCCAAACCAGCACGCTAGGAGCATTGCCCGCACAGGGACGTGGCCGGTGCTGGCGGCCACGACGGGCTGGTCGGACATATCGACCACATCATGTGCAAGCAAAGTAGCGGTGTGCAGAAACTCGATTAATCGCCGAGGCTGTGCTTGGCGCGGATCTTTCCAGGCCGCCAGGCCGCGGGCCGCTCCAGCAGCACTACCAGTGGGCGTAGGCCGCTTGCGCCTGCACTGATTAATATAGTGGCCGATCTTTTCGAACAGAGGCACGCGGGAGTGAGCTGGCGCATGATCACGCAATTCACTTCATCGAAGTCCCGGTGACAGGTCATAAAAAGCAGGCTGGACATTAACTGCAGATCTAAAGGTTGCGCGCAATGCTATGTGGCGGGCCCGCGCTGTCAAAGAAAACGGCCGTTTCAGGCGCTTGCGTGCCTTTTTGGCCGAGTAATCTGGTTGGTATTGATCAGGTGCGGTTTAAAGCTTGCGTGAGCCTTTCGAATCTTTGCGTAGAAATTTCCGCCCTGAAATCCGTATTTCGTGTGGTACGTATTTACGTATAAACAGATTTACAGCATCCCATGTTTTGAACATGGCAAGGTAGGGGCCGTAGGCGGGTCACTTGCCCGGCCGCACAACCATATAGCTAAGCGCGGGTGAGCAGGGATTACGGAGAAAAAGCATCAATGTACGCAGTGATTGTTACCGGTGGTAAGCAGTACAAGGTCCGAAGGTGATAACTGAGAGTAGAGAAGCTGGACGTGGACAACCGGTGCCAGCATCGGATTTCGACCGCGTTCTGCCTGATTGGGCAATGGCGACGACATCAGATCGCGCGCGATCGTTGAAGGCGCAAGGTGACTGCTGACATCAAGGCTCATGGTCGTGGCGACAAATCGGATCATCAAATTCGCGTCGTCCGTAACACCACATGAAGCGTCAAGGGCACCGTCAGTGGTAAAGCACCGAAATCAAGAATTTACCCGGCACTCTGGCCTAAGCATTGAGGAGATAAAAACCCATGGCAACAAAAGCAGGCCGGTTCCACGCGCAACGGTCGCGATTCAGAAAATCCAAACGCCCTTGCGTTAAATGTAACGGCGGTCAGACCATCATTCCCGGGACATCATTGTCCGTCAGCGTGTAAACTGAATTCCATCCGGCAAAAACCGTCGGCATGGGCAAGGATCACACCCTTGTTCGCCAAGGCGCCGGTGTAGTCAAGTTCGAAGCTGAAGGGCAAGTTCGGTCGTCGCTACGTGAATGTCGTAGAAGCCTGATACTACCCTGGTTCGAAAAGCCCTGTCTGACACGGGGCTTTTTTGTTTGTCCTTTTTTGTAGCACCTCAATCCATCCCCGTAGCGGGAGGGAGCTAGATGAAATTCGTGTGAGATATCATTACGGTCAAGGCCGGCGATGGTGGCAATGGTGCATGAGTTTTCGCCAAGGAAAAATCTATTCCCAAAGGCGGGCCTGACGGTGGTGAGGTGGCTGATGGTGGTTTCGATCTACCATTGAGGTGGGCCGACAACTAACAACACCCTGGTGGATTATCGCTACCCCGCCGGTTCAATGCCAAGCGGGTGAAAAACGGCAGCGGCAAGGATTGCAACGGGCAGCAAGGCGAGGATCTGATTCTGCCGGTACCCATAGTACCACGGCTGATCGAATGCGGGTACCAGGAAATCATTGGGCGACCTGACCGAGCCGGGCCAGCGCCTACTGGTGCACAGGGCGGCTTCCCATGGCTGGGTTAATACCGTTACAAGTCAGTGTCAACCGCGCCAACCGCGCCAGACGTCCAATGGCCAAGTCCTGGGTGAGCAGCGTGATCTGAAGCTGGAAGCTGAAGTACTGGCCGATGTGGTTTGCTGGGCTGCCGAATGCGCAAGAGCACCTTCAATTCGCGCTTGTCTCTGCAAGCCAAGCCGAAAGTGCTGACTACCCGTTCCTACCATGGTGCCATAACCTGGTGTGGGTGACGTAGGTCAGTTGCGCAAGCTTTGTCATCGCCGAAATCCCGGTGTGATTCGCCGGCGCTGCGAAGGCGCTGGGCTTTGGGTACGCGTTTTCTCAAGCATTGTCGCGCACGCGGCTGTTCTGGCACCTGGTCGATATGGTGCACCGACAAGCAGTGACCGGTTGAGGCGATCGAAAACGCATTATCCACGAGCTGGGTAAATTCAGCCCGGCCTGACCTGCGGAGCGCTGGTTGGTGCTGAACAAGTGCGACCAGTTGCTGGAAGATGAGCAGCAGCGAATGCTAGATGATGTGTGACGTCTGCCAGTGGAAGGTCGGTATTCGGTGATTTCCGCTTTTCAGCGCCAGGCACCGAAGAGCTGGCAAAAGCAGTCATGAACTGGCCTGGACGAGCGCCAAGCAGCGGAATGCTGGGATGACGAAAGCGTACGCAGCGGAAGTTTTACCGAACTGATCAGCGTATTGAGGAAGAGGCTCGCGCGCACATCAGGAGCTGGAGACCCGCAAGGCACTGCGCAAGCAGGGTCTGCTGGACTGACGACGAAGATGAAGGACGATGACGACGAAGATGACGAAGACGTCCAGAGATCTTCTACGTGCATTGATGTGTCGTTTGATTCCATTTCGCGCCGAGGCGCGGCGCTCCTACCCTGACACTCGTCCCCGGTAGGAGCGCCGCCTCGGCGTTTGTAAGCTCAAGATTGTAAGGTATGGGGTGCGGCGAGGCCGCCGCTCCGTTTCTGGCGTCTTGCGCTGGTTGTGGGGTGGGGGTTTTTTCCTGGTGGGAGCGGCGGGCCTCGCCGCGAGAGCCTTCCAGAAACTTGAAGTTTAACCTCCCGGCACATCACCTTCGCCGCCAAAGCTCATTTGCCCTGCCTCGATTCAGGTAGAATGCGCGATTCAAACTGCACTTTGCTTCTTGATCGATATGCGGACAAGGTAACCAATGCCCGTCGTTGGGTAAAGTTCAAGATTGGGAGTGGCGCTGCTCACTGGGGATGGGGTCGCGGCTCGACAAGACGCATGGCTGTTTGGGTCGCGCAGCTGGTCGCGCTGCGCAAAAGGCGGTGCCGAGCTGGTACTGGTATCCTCCGGCCGCTGTAGCGGGCGGGTATAGAGCCGCCTGGGCTGGACCGAGCGCCCAAGACTATTCATCAGAATGCAGGCCGCTGCTGCATGCGTTCAGATGGGTCTGGTGCAGGCATGGGAGTCCAGCTTTTCAGGCGCATGGCCTGTCCAACTGCCCCAAGTGCCTGCTTCACCACGTGAATCTCTCTGACCGCAAACGCTATCTGAACGCGCGTAGTAACGCTGCGGGCACTGCTTGATCTGGGGCGTGAATCCCGGTGATCAACGAGAACGATACCGTGTACCGAACGAGATCGCTTTGGCGACAACCGACACCCTGGGCGGCGCTGGTACATCTGGTCCGAGGGCGATCTGCTTGTTATTCTGACCGACCGTGATGGCCCTGTATACCGCTGACCCGCGTAACAACCTGGATGCTGAGCTGGTCAAGCAGGGCCATGCGGATTGATTCCTCTCTGGATGCCATGTGCAGGCGCAGTGGCGGGCGCTCTTGGGCGTGGGCGGCATGCTCACCAAGCTGGCGTTGCAGCGCGCGCTGGCAGCACGTTCGGGTGCGGGTACTGTGATTGTCGGTGGCCGGATTGAGCGCGTCATAGAGCCGCTGCAGCGGGCGAGGGCTGGGTACGTTATCTGCTGCCTGAAAAGGCATGCTGGCTTGCGCGTAGCAGTGGTTTGGCCGCGGCATTTGCAGACGCGGTGGCCCGACTGCTTTATTGACGAGGGCGCGTGAAAGCGCTGGCGTCTGGGGCGGCGGAGTCCTGTTGCAGTGGGCATCAGGCGGTTGAAGGCAGTTTCCGCCGTGGTGAGATGGTCGTGTTGTTGTGGGGGCCGGATGGGCTGCAGGTGGCGCGGGGCTGGTTAATTACAGTGCCAGGACGCTGCGCGCATTCTTTGGGCAGCCGACGGAATGCGGTGGCGAAGATTCTCGGCTACCTGGACGAGCCGGAAGATGGGCATCGGGATATCTGGTGCTGGTCTGAATTGACATGGACGCCGGTGTGTGTGGCTAGCCCGTGTGGCCGATTAATACCAAGTCAAAATGGATCCCCGCGTTCCCCGCGGAGGATGGACGGGGTAGGGTGGGCGCTCGGAGCTTGAGGGCTTAAGGCTTGAGGTTTGGATGTTGAGTTTAGCGTGATAATGGTTGAATTGGTTTTAGTGGCAAGTTTCGAGGCGCGGCTTGGATTCCCGCCTTCGCGGAATGACGGGCTCTTCATCGCCTTCATTCCTTGCTCTTAATTCCCCGCTCCGCACGTCAATCCACAGCCGCTCTCATATCCGCGTCCCGCTCGCCACTCCCGGTCATCCTTGCCGTTTCATCTCACTCTATTCCGCCTCTCCCGTTATTAACCTCTCGCCCGACATTCAGGCCCCGCTGTCATTCCATGCGAAGGCGGGAAATCCATTCTGACTCGCAGAAGACTTCGTAATAAATGCCAAGCCTAAAGGCAGTCCAGCCCAGCTCTAGCTCGCCATTCTGTCACCTAGCCCCCCTCTCGTTCACCTCCGCGAACGCGGGGATCCATTTTCTCTCTCAGATACGTTCATGGTATTGCACATCCTCGATCTACGGCACTCCTTGTCTTTGCCCACCCCAAATACCAGGCCAAAAAAACCGGTCGTAGCAGTGTTTTCTACCACAAGAGAAATGGCGATCCAGGCGGCGTAGCCAGTGTGATGTGTGCATTCAGGCGGCTCTTATGACGAGCCAGCCTTGTTCTTGGGGATGATGCCTTTGTCAGCCATGCGGTTCGATGACCGGCACTGCTTGCAGTGTAGGCGGACTGTGCTTTCTCGAGGTCTTTGGCTTCGATAGCCTTGACTACGTTTCTTGAATACGGTAGAACATGGAGCGCAGGCTTGCATTGTGATTGCGGCGCTTCCTCGGCTGCTTTGGCGCGTTTCTTGGCTTGAGGTGAGTTGGCCACCGTCGTGCTCCTCAGAAAAATTCGTAATGAATAAGGTACCAATAAGGCGCGTACTATGCGCGAGATACCTAATGTCAAGGGTTGATACCAGGGTCGGGCAGCAATTGGGAAGAGTCCGTAGGCACAGCGCTGAAGGCCGGAGCTTTGAGGCTTTTAGCTGATTACTAAAGTCTTTGCTGGCGCGTGACCCTCGCCACGCAGTAGTCGCGGAAAGGCTATCATCGCGGTTTTACCCGGCGGCCTGATGCATGAGTGATTTCAACACCCCCCGTAGCACCCGAACCAAAGCCCCCCGCTGTCTGCGTTCGGGCCATGGTGGTCAGCATCATGACCATAGCTGTTTGCCGGGTGCTGGGCTGGTGCGGATGTGGTGGGTGGTGCCGTAAATTTTGGCTCCCAGTCCGAGGGGACGCCTTCTTTAATCGCCTTCAAGATTCCAATTTTCTTGCGCGGCTGTTCGCCGAGGGCGCTTTTGCCCAGGCATTTGTGCCGGGTGCTGTCGGAGTTACCGGGCAAGCGTACGCTCGCGGAGGTCAAGCAACTGGTAGACCGGGTCAAGGCACACGGGGCTGAATTGGTGGGCAATTACGGCGCTAGGTGGTGGCTTGGTGCGCCAGTCTTGATCACGTTGTTTGCGCCGGCTTTCATGGCGAGACAGAAAATGGCGCTGGCAACGATATGCTGCCCATCACCTTTCCTTATTCTGCTGCTTTGATTTCAACTGACAGCGCTCTGCGGCTCCCATCTCAAGCTACGGCCGCTTTGCAGTACAGCCATTTTCACGCGGTGCTATGAACCTGTGCATGATTGGCGGCACGGTGGACTGATGACCCGTATTCTTGACACAGCCGATCATGGCGCTGGCCTGGGGGTGCCTTATACGCGGGGCGTTTTGCAATTGTGTTTCAGTTGCCCGTTTTCTCTGGCTCAGAATCAACTGTTGCCGATACCGCGGCCCGGACCGTAAGCACGAAGGCGTCAGCGCATCATGACTCTGGATGCTGCCGGCGCTCTTTGGTGTGTCGGTCAGCCAGATCAACTTGCTGCTGGATAGCGTGCTGGCCTCGTTCTTGGAGACCGGCAGTATCTCTGGCTTTAACTACGCCGACAGATTTCCGGCTGCGTTGGGCGCCTTTGGTAATCGCCATCGGTACGTGATTCTGTTCTGCCGGCGCTGTTCTCGCCAAGCACGCTGGCGAAGACCTCCAAGGCATTGCTCGCGCACTCTGGACTGGGCTATTCGCATGGGTCATGTTGGTGGGTGTGCGGCGGCGCTAGCGGCTGTATTGCTAGCCGAACCCTGAATCGCCACCTGTTCACTATGGCCGCGATGACCGGCGCGAATGGTGGTGCGCAAGGGCGGCGGCGCTGCGCGCGTATTCGGGTCGGCGTCATGATCTTTATGTGATCAAGGTAACTCGCCGCCGCCGTATCGCCCGTCAAGGACATCAGAGCCGGTCAAGATCGCGATCATCTGTATGGTCGTCATATGGTCCTCAAACCTGATCTTTATCTGCGCTGGGGCGCATATTGGCTTGGCCTGCGACATCCATGGCTGCGGTATTGAATGCGGGGTCGTGCTGTGGTGGGGGCTGAAGAAAATGGGTGTTTACCAGGCTCAGCCGGGTTTGGCCGATGTTCGCTTTCAGGTTGATGCGGCCCTGGTGTGGGCGATGTCCGCGTGGTTGATCTGGATGGTGCCAGGACACGCAGCAGTGGTTTGCCTGGGGCTGCAGAACAAGGTGTGGGAGATGAACTGCTGGGTAGTGGCAGGTTCCGGTGTTTTTTCGCCGCTACCCTGGTTGCCTACCGGTATGGCGTAATGCGGCATTTGCGCCAGGGTTGATGCGCAGGGCTTCGCGGCCAGGCGGCCGCTCCTACCAGGCTTGTCGGCAAGGTTGCCGCTGTAGCATAGGCGGTCTGCCCTTCGGCTCTAGTACCCTTGTGCAACTCGGTGCCTGCGCATGACGCGTGGCTGGCTTAACCCTGTATACTTGCGCGTTTCGAACCCTTTAGCCAAGCGATCGGAGCATTTAATGGAACTGGTCGCGCGGGAATACTAGAATCTGCGGCCCGCATCGGGGCCTGTGTGGCGACCATTGGTAACTTTGGATCGGCGTAACATGCCGGCATCAGCGATTCTCAAACGCTGCGCGCTCATTCTGCGCGCAATGAATCTGCCAGGCTGTGTGGTCATAATTCGAACCCGAGCGCGCGAATATTTCGCGCCGGGTGACGCGCCGCGCGTCTGACGCGTTTGCGTGACAAGCTGGCCGCTGCTGGAAGAAGAAAGGGCGTTGACCGGCGTGCTCTGTCTGGCCTTCAATCGCCGGTTGCGTGAGATGAGCGGAACAGTTTTTGTGGCAGGAATCCTGATTCATGGCCTGGGCGTGAAAGCATCCTGGAAGTCGGCGACGATTTCGTTTCGTTGCGACCGTTCGGCGATTTTGCCTTTTCTGCAGGGCAGTGGCCGGAGCGCCTTTGGCTTACCGTGGAAGCGGCAACACGGTAGCTGAAAGCGGTGAGCGCATCAGCAGCAACGCTTGCGTCAGGTGCTGGCCGATGGCGAACTTAGCCTTGCCGAGCGACTGCTGGGCCGGCCCGTCAGTATCAGCGGGTCGTGTACGGCATGGTCAGAGCTTGGGCGGCAGTTTGGGTGCGCTACTGCAACTGTGCAGCTCAAGCGCGTGCGTGCGCCCTTGCAGGGTGTGTATGCGGTGAGCGTCCCCGAACTGGAATGGCGTGACGCAAAAGGTGTGGCAATAATTGCTCGCGCCTACCGTTAGGGTGATGGTCAGCGCACCTTGGAAGTGCATTGCCTGATTTTGACTGGCGATCTTTATGGTCGGCGAATACCGTGGTATTCCATCGAAAAGTTGCGTGATGAACAGCGATTTCGATTCGCTGTTTGACGCCCTGAAGGGCGGCAATAAGGCAGATTTCGTGCCGGCCCGAGCCAATGGGGCCTGTGACTCCAATCAAGTGAGCTGGAAAGAAGAATGACTGATTACAAAGCGACGCTGACCTGCGACACAGCCTTCCCCGATGAAGGCCGGTCTGCCCCTCGTGAGCCGGAAACACTTAAAGGCCCTGGACAGCCATCAACTTACCAGCAAATTCGCGGAGATCACCGGGGCCTGCCGAGCTTTTGGGTTGCTGCATGATGCCCGCCTTACGCCAACGGCGGATATCCACATGGCCACGCGGTAACAAGATCTTCAAGGACATGATCACCGCTCCAAGACGTTGTCTGTTTCGACGTCCCTCCTGTGCCGGGCTGGGAACTGCCACGGGGTTCTGCCGATCGAACACAAGATTGAAAGTGAAACTGGCAAAAGCACCTGGAGCCAAGCCAAGACCCGGGAGCTCAGGCCGGCTGTATGCGACCAAGCAGATTGAAGGGAGAAAGCGGAAACTTTATCACGACTGGGTGTGCTTTGGTGAGTGGGACCCCTACAAGACATGGATTTGCCAACGAAGCGGGCGAGATTCGTGTGCTCGGCAAGCTGAATGAGAAGGGTTTTGTGTTCAAGGGCCTGAGCCGGTCCAACTGGTGTTTTGACTGTGGCTCGCTCGGCCCGGCTGGCTGAAGCCGAAGTGGATACCCGACAAGCAATCGCCGACCATCGACGTGGGTTCCCCTGTGCGGACCCGAAAGGGCTCGCGCAGCATTCGATTTGACCGAGCTGCCCAAGCCAGCTTCAGATGGTTATCTTGGACCCCACGCTTGGACGCATCCCGGCCAACCAGGCGCTGAACGTCCACCCTGAATTCAATTACGCCCTGGTAGATGTCGGCGATCGTTTGCTGTGCTGGCCGCAGAGCTGGTTGAGAGCTGTCTTTGCGCGCTATGGCCGCAGCGGCGAAAATCATTGCCCGCACCACCGCGACCGCTGGAGCTGATCAACTTCCGTCCACCCGTTCTATGACGTTTTTGGTCCGCCTGTTTATCTGGCCTGACTACGTTTGAACTGGGGGCGGCACCGGCCATCGTCCATTCGGCCCGGCCTACGGGCCGTAGATGACTTTCATACCTTGCAAGCGTTACGGCATGTCATGACGACTCTGAAGTCAGTGCAAGGTAGAAATTGCCGTTTACTCCGACTCGCTTGGAGTTTTTGGCCGTCAGTTTATCTGGAAGGCCAACCCCAACGTGGTGCCAAGCTGGAGGAGGTTCGGTTAGCTGCTGGCGCACGAACAGCGTCAGCACAGCTATATGCATTGCTGGCGCACCAAGACGCCGGTGATCTACCGTGCCACTTGCCCATGGTTTTATCGGGCATGGACACCCAGCCACCACGAGGCTTGCCACTGCAGCGTCAGCGTGCGCTGGCAGCCGATTGAAGAATACCGAATTCGTCCGGTTGTGGGGCAAACGCGCTTTGCATACATGATGCCGGTCGGCCGGCACTGGTGTAGTACTCCCGTCAGCGCACTGGGGGCGTACCCATTCCATTGTTCCTGCACAACAGACCGGTGAGCCTACACCGCGCAACCCGGCGATGGTCGAGGCAGGTAGCGCTGCGTGTGGAGCAGGGCCGGTATTGAGGCCTGGTCCGCATAATGGACGCCAGCGAACTGCTGGGCGCCGAAGCCGATCAGTACGACAAGATCAGCGACACCCCTGGATGTGTGTGTTGGATTTCCGGTACAACGCACTCACGTCATGCGCCGGACTTTCGCACCTTGTCCTGAGCAAGGCCCGCGGGCCGATCTTTATCGGAAGGCTTCTGCCAGCATGCGTGGCCTGGTTCCAACTCTCACTATTGACCCGCGCCGCATATCCGTGGCCACGCACCCTACAAGGGTCGCTGGACCCACGGATTCGTGGTCGACGAGAACGGCCGCAAGATGTCCAAGTCGCTGGGTAATCGTGGTTCGCGCCGCAGGAAATCAATAACAGCCTGGGTGCTGACATCCTGCGTTTGTGGGTGTTCCCTTCGACGACTATTCCGGCGAAATGGCGTCTCCAAAGTGATTCTGCAGCGCAGCGCCGATGCATACCGGCGTTCCGTAAATAACCGCGCGCTTTTTTGCCTCTCGAACCTTGACGGGTTCGACCCAAGGTGCATTCGCTTGGCACGATCAGATGCTTGATCTGGGACCGCTGGGCAGTTCGACGGCGCATTACTGCTCTGCAACAGGAAATCATCGAGGCCTACGACACCTACAAGTTTTCTGAAAAAGTGTTAATCAGAGGTGCATTAACTTCTGTGTGCAGGAGCTGGGTGGTTATATCTGGATTCATCAAGGAACGCGCCAGTAACCAACCGGCGCACGATAGCAACGCCCGGCGTTCTGTCAGAACCGGGATGTATCATATCGCCGAGGCGCTGACGCGCTGGATTCGCGCCGCATCCTGTCCGTTACCGTGAATGAGCTTTGGCGTACTTGCCGGGCGAGCGCACGTCGATTCTGTGATGCTGACCACCTGGTATGAGGCCTGATGCGCATTGCCAAGGCATCGAGCTAGATCCGCGCCACTGGACGAGGTCAATGGCGGTTTAAAGTTGAGTCAACCGCCGAAGCTGGAAATCAACGGTAAGCGCCAAGGTCATCGTGGCAACCTGCAAGCCGAAGTCACTTTGCATGCGGATGATCCCTGACCAATACGCTGGCAAGCTGGGCGATGAGTTGCGTTTTGTAATTGATTACGTCACAGGCAAGGTTCGCTCCGTTGGCGCAGGCCGGTTCAGACTGCGTGGACACCGAGTTTGGCAGGTTTGAAGCTGAAGATCGTCAAGTCGACTCCACCAAGTGCGCGCGGTTGGCTCGGCACTTCCGTGCTGATGTGGCTCGCATCCTGAGCCCCGGAGATTTGCGCCGTTGTTTGTAAGAACAACATCCAGGGGCAGGGTAGGTGCGCAGCATGACTGATCTGTGCGTAACGGCAGTTTGCGCTGGCTGGCCTTGTCGGCGCTGATCATTGCCCGGATCTGCGAGCAAATGGTTTGCCGATACAATTTTGCAGATGTATCATCAAAGCAGTGCCGATCATCGACGGATTGTTCAGCTTTACGCTGGCCTACAACCCAGGCGCGCCTTCAGCTTCCGGCAATGCCTGGCGGGCTGCAAAGCGCTGGTTCTTTGTTTTGCCATTGCGTCCCGGTGGTCAGCGGAATGCTGGGTGGTCTGGCTCCGCGCGGCTGCCCGCGCGACAAGATCATGAGCCGCTGGGCGCTTGGCGCTGATTCTTGGTGCGCGCTGGGCAATCTGTATGACCGGATTGTGCATGCGGCATGTGGTAGATTTTTATTCCTGGTGCACTGGCAGCAAGCTGGTTTTTCCCTGGATTCAATATCGCGATAGCGGCCATTACCGTTGGTGCTGCGCTGTTGATTCCTGGATATGTTTTTTTTGGTGGCAAAGAAAGGCTGTGGCCACTAGCCTGCGCAGTCACGCACAGCCCGATCGGTAAGGAAGCGGCGGCCCGCCGCGAAAGGGTCATGGCTTAAGCCGCATAACCCTTCGCGGTCAGGCGACCGCTTCCGCCAATGCAGCAGCGAGCGGGGATCGCGACACAGAGCAGCCGCGCCTCGGCCCGGACCCCACGGTCGGCAGGGTTGGAACGCGCAATTGACACTAATTTCCAGTAGCTCACGTGGTTGATTGGTAGCAGCAATAGAAAAGGACACCCACCATGACCGATATCGCATAACCCATGACACGGAAGTGACCCTGCACTTTCACCTTGAAGCTGCCAACGGTGAGTGATAGCACAACCGACAAAACCCCAGCCACTTTCAAGGTCGTGCCGATGGCAGCCTGTTGCCAGTTTTTGAACAAAGCTGTTCGGCTCAAGCGGCGATCAGCGCAGTTTCGACATCGAGCTGAACGCGGTTTCGGTCGGCAACCCGCAAATATGCAAACTGTGCCACGTGAACCAGTTCCAATGAAATGGACTTGGAGCCAGGCTGCTGGGATTTTCCGCGACGTCTGCGCGGCGAGCTGCCAGTGTAGTCCAAAACGATTCACGACACTACTGTCGACGTGGATTTTAAGTCACCGCTGGCAGGGTAAAAGTGAATTTACGTTTGAATGTCGAGATCATCGATGTAAAGGCGCTTAGGCGGTTTTGCCTGCTAGACTGGTGTTGACGAGGTCAAATGGAATTCCCGCCTTCGCGGGAATGACGAGGTGAGGGCGCACCGTCACGCCAGCACAAAAGGTGTACTTAAACTCCGCGTAAGCTATAGCCCAAACCAAACCACCCAGCGCCAAAGCATTCCCGTCACTCAGCACCGGTCATTCTCGCGCACGTGGGAATCAGCGCCTGCTCAGCCTCACCCGACAAGAGAATCCCGTCATTCCCGCGCACGCGGAATCCATCTTGACCTTAAATCCACAACCGCCCCAGCCGTCCGATTTACCCACCCACATCATGGATAATGGCAACCAATATTCTCCGTAAGCCACACCAACCGAAGGCTCCGCATGCAGATCAAACTGGCCACCCCCGCGGCTTTTTGTGCCGGCGTCGACGCGCGCCATTCGAGATCGGTCAATAGCGCACTCGAGGTCTTCGGCCGCCGATCTATGTACGGCCGAGGTGGTGCATAACAATTTCGTCGTCCGAAGACCTGCGCAATCGGGCGCCATCTTCGTTGAAGAAATTCGAACAGGTTCCAGACGCCCGTCATCGTGATTTTCAGCGCTCCACGTGTTTCCAGGCGGCGTAGGAAGCAGAAGACCGCGGCTTGAAAAATCTTTTCGACGCGATCCTGCCACTGGTCCCAAAGTCCATATGGAAGTGGGCGCGCTACAGCCGTGATGGCAGGGAGTGCGTGTTGATCGGTCAACGCCGGCAACCGAGGTCAGAAGGCAACATGGCCAGTATACAGCCGCAATGCGTTGTGCGCCATTATCTGGTCGGAAGCCTGAGAGCGATGTTGCCAAGTTGGAATTGTGCTTCATCCGGAGAGTCCGGCTTCGTCACGCGACCAAACACTATCAATGGATGATACTGCTTCTGTCATAGACGCCCTCAAGAGCGGCGTTTTCCGCGGATTGACGGCCCCGCGCAGGGATAACATCTGCTATGCCACCCAAAACCGTCAGGAGCGGTCAAGGCAGCTTGCACGCCCTGTGATCTGGTGCTTCGTGGTCGGCAAAGCCCGAACAGCTCCAATTCAATCGCCTGCCGCGAGTTTAATCCGAGCGCAATGGGTACACCGCCTACCGATCGATGGGCGCGGTGAAATCCAGTCGCAGTGCTGGAAGGCCGTAAAGCAATATCGCATCACCGCAGGCTTCTGCGCCGACATTCTGGTGCGCCAGGTGATTCGGCATCTACAGTGGCTGGCGCCCAAGGTGAGGAAGAGCTGGCGGCAGGAAGAGATACATCGTTTTTCCAGCATGCCCAGGAATTGCGGGTGGTCTCGCTGGACTAAGCTTGTCCGCCGTTTCGACTGCTAGCTAGCCACGGCCCAGGCCATAGCCTGAAATCCGGCGATGCCTTGGTGCGCCAATGGCCGGGCTTTTTTCCAGATGGTCGGCCGTCATCCCGCCCAGCAGGTAAACCGGCATAGCGGCCTGTGCGATCACTCTCAGCACGCTCCAGCCGAGATGCGCTGCGCTGGGTGGCTTTGGGTAGGCAGGTACCGGCGATAGGGTGACAAAGTCCGCACCCACTTGGTGAGCATCTGTAATTCTTCGCATTGTGGCAGGAGGCGCCAGCAAACCATTCCAACAACGCCACTTCGCGGTCGGCGACCGGCGTCCGGCGGCCGGCGACCCGCCAAACCGCTCACCTTGATAACATCGCTGGTGCAGCAAGCCGGTAGGGAGCGACGGCCCCGTCGGACAGGCTCCCCCTTACACCACCAGCCCCATGCAACGCCCGCAATTGCCGCGCAGTTCCCAGTGCCAACCGCCCACTCCAAGCGGCCCGCTTCCCCTTTAGCATCCAGATAAAATCACACCAGAAGCCCCATCAAATTGAAGCCTGCAAAGCTGACCATATTCCTTTCTGCCCAATTCGTCTGCAGTAACTGCACTATCTCGTGTCCCGAGGCTCTAGCAGCCGTCCCAGTCCGGTAACCAAATCGTCTGCCCAGACCATCAGGGCGTAATCAATAACGCTCAGGCAGCGTGCCGTCCCAACACAATGGGCTTGTTCGCGGCAGAAAAGTCATATTCCCCAAGGTCGCCAGCACGACCGGGCAGGCACTTGCTGCCTTCGGCGCCATGCGCTTCTCCCGAAACGCAGAAACGCTCAGACAATCCAGCCGTATGGATTCTTCTGGATAGTCATGGGTATATCGATTAGAGGTTCAGCGTTGGTGGACGTGAAAGCCCAGCTCCTCAAGGAGCTCGCGGCAAGCCGTCCAGGCGAGACTCTCCATCCTCCAACTTGCGCCCGGGAACTCCCAACCCGCCTTGATGGGCAGTATCAGGTTCGTTTGGCGATCAGAATGCAGCCATCCGCGCGGCGGATGACGGCGGCCCATCCCGGATGCGACGCACGGGATCAGCAGCCATTGCTGGGGCAGATCCCCGGAGTACAGATCCTGTCCAGTTCTTCGCCGGCCACCACATGCATCTTCAGAAGCCCAGGCGCCCAGATCAAATCAGCGGCAACGTGTGAACAAAGGGGCCGGTCGGAAAGCTGTCATCCAGGTGACCGGGGCTTTGCAAGTAGGGGCATTCGACGCTCGGGTCCATACGGCGGCTCCTGTGGTCTGGCCAGATAGCGCTCATGCAGTGCATCAACTTGCGCATGCAGAGCAGCCAGATTCTGGTCATTGAAATAATATTCGTGGGCGTGTCTCAAGCGCTCTTTCGGCGGGGAAACCTCGCCTGGGCCTGCATGATAGCTCTGATCTGCGCCTTCAGGCACACGATCGCGTGAAGCAGTTACGCAATATCTGAGTGGCTTCGGGCACGTCGACCACGATGATGCGTGCGCATTGTACGCTGGGCTCGATTCAACCCAGTAATGGCGAGACGAGCAACGCGTAGGGCGAGGGGCTGAGCCAGGTCTGCAGCTAATTTCCTGCCGAAATTCAGCGGGTGCGAAGCGCTCCAGCCAGACACGTTGGTTCGGTATCCGCAAACACCGTTCGCGCAGTGCTGCACCGGTTGAGGTTGCATCGTCGCAAATGTGGCTCCAAAACGGATCAACGATGCTGGGTTGCAGTGCGGGACGCCCGGGCTCCCACGACCCACCCGAGACTTGATGTCGGCATCTTACTAACGTGAATTGCCGGGGCCAGGCAAAGCGGTCAGCCGCAGCGCTTTTGCCGCTGCCGATACCGCCGTCAAACTAATGATCATGCTTAGAATCCGGCAAATTGAAGGTATGTGCCGTAATTGTGTCACCCAGATACATGCTCCACGGCAATCGCCCAGATAAGGACCGAAAGGGCAGGGGAGTGGTGTTGGACTGGCGCGAGTTTTCAGGATGATGAATGCCAAATCGCGCCACCAGAGAAGACAGAGGATGGTCAAGGCAATCTGCAACCACCCCAGGCCCGAGCATCGCCAACAGCTTGAAATCACGTAGCCCATACCTTCCTTGCCAGTGATTCAGCTTGAATGCGAAGATCACCCAGAGTGTAGATAGCCCGCCACCGCGCCCCAACAGTGGCGAGTTGATATCGGTGATCAGCGTAAAACTGGTGATTGATGCAGCCCTAGCCAGAGCAGCGGAGCACTATCGAATCCGGGGTTAGCAACTGAGTATCTGCATCAATCAGGCTTAAGCTGTCAGCCCCCAGGTCAGCACGCATGGTACCGCAGCCCCAGTAAAGCAAATGCCCAGGCCACCACCATGGAGAGGACGGCCGTAAGCAGCTCTAACCAGAGGATAACGCGGACTGATTTGCGCTTTGCACTGGCCGCAGCGGCCGCGTAGCAACAGATAGCTTCAGAATCGGCAAATTCTGCCCAAGGCTTTGATTTCCGCATTGCCATTGTGGGGCATGGGAGTGAGGCCGGATCAGGTTGTAGGTAGACTCTTGGTCGGCTGCTCAGCGTCCAGGCTCCAACATTTCCCGTGCCTGTTTAGAGCAATCGCGTTCTCATCCGCGGGACGCGATGGAATACGACATTCAGAAAGCTTGCAACACACGAGGCCTAATAGGCCCGGCGATAAACAAAGGCAGCGCGTGCTGCCAGGTAGTCGATAATGGGCATGGGTTGACGACGGCCCCAGTTGGAAAATTGGCAGGTACATGGCATGATCAAACGCCGACTAGTACGCCAAGTACCACCATGATCATGGCTCCATCAGCGTAGTCAGATTGTCTACAGCGTTAATCGACTTCGGGCTCGTAATAGTCCGCGCTTTGTCGAGCCATGCCATCCAAGTTGCCTGACTCTTCGCCGATACCGCCCATTTGGACCGCGAGTGAAGGAAAGATTGGGTGGTGGCGCCAATAGAGAAATTCAAACTGTGACCAGCCGATACATCCTCTTTTATCTGCATGACCGCATTATAAAACACCACATTTACCTGCTGCCCGGCTACTGAATTCAGGCATCGACCAAGGTACGCCAGCGCGAATGTTGTGGACAGGTACGAAGCATAACCGTGCTACGGGGCTTTTGTAGATGATGTTCACCAACGATTGGAGCTTTGAGCAAATTCGTCTTCACTATGCGCAATTTTTTTGACTTCCGTGCCGCCTTGCCGTAAGCGTAACCGGCCACACAAAAAGTAAATAAGGATGATAAACACCAGGATTGCAGACATTCGGAACAAATTGGATACCAGGTGGTAAACCAGGTAATTCGGCGCCGAAATTTTGAGAACACTTGTTTGACTGGGGCACCACTTTAGCAAGCATGCAAAGTTTACGGGATAGCTGTCACAATAATGCTACCACCACAAACCCGCGATCGGTATGTTCATGGCTTTCTTGTTTTGGCCTTTCATGGCCTGTTTTCTCCTTGAGGTCGCGATGCGATCGAGCAGGGACTCAATCGACCGGACTGCTCTCCGATTGCACAAGGTTCAGAACAGATTATCAAAATAATTGAGGGTGTTGCCGCAGTGAGTCCGCTAACGTTATTACCGCTGCGACTCGACCCTAATTTCATTGATCAGTTTCTGAAGTTTGGGTTCTCCGGCCTTCGGCAATAATGTATAAAGCCTGAATCATAGGCACACCGCGCCATCGATGGTCGCCAACTGGGAGTAAAAAAACGCAATATCAAGGTTTTTTTCTTGCCTTTTACTACTGAATAACGTCGATTTTTTTACTGATTTAGTAACTGAACGCCTGCTTGCGAAGCTGGTGGCTTTAATCAGAAGCGGCATTGGTGCCCTGAATTTCACCCGGCCAACTTCGTACCTTTGCGGTCCTTGCCTTCAT
>Ga0163217_1119317_pt1 | contig 18674 bp, 10 predicted proteins | sample SynspAceP_FD_185933 | JGI IMG/M metagenome (GOLD analysis project Ga0163217, IMG submission 185933) | Saline lake microbial communities from Ace Lake in Antarctica - Synechococcus sp. Ace-P (PacBio error correction) | ecosystem: Environmental > Aquatic > Non-marine Saline and Alkaline > Saline ...
CACCAAAAAAAAGGGAGAAGAGAATTAAGCATAAATCCCTTCGATTTCAAATTTTAAGTGGGACAAAAAATAGCAGGGTAAATCCCGGTAAATGCTGGTAGACGCCTAACAAGTGAATTAAGCCTCATGTTCGTCTTTGATGCCACTAAATTGCATGTATTTCAGCGCAGGATCTAAAAGGTAAAGGTTTTCCGATACATGCACATCTGGGTAGCGAACTTCAGGTTTTTTTTTTCCTTAGTCAGATCTATGTCAAAACGGTATAGGTGGTACGATGGTTTCTTGGGTCCAATTACGCCTTTGATTTTAGATCTGTTTTCCGACTATAGGCCTTAACGTAATGGAAATGCCGTTTCACTAAGGCATAGTTCGCAGGTCAACGGCATACCTAAGGTTCTTTCTGGTGTTAACACTATGGTATTTAATTTTGCTTCTTGATACACGAGCTTTGAGTCGAGCAAATGATCAATTGGCAAGCGGTTTTTATGTGGGTTTTAAATCTATTATTACTCTTTAAATGCGTGTCCTACAATTACAGTTTAAAGTGCACATCTATTATCTGGCCTGTTTTTACAAGTTATTACTGCTTGTGGTGGATCAATTTGTCTATTGCACCCCCCAATTTTTAAAATTATATTCCTAGCAAAATCCCAAAAATGTTTTATCGGTTAATTTAAGTTTTAAAATTTACGAATAAATTGAAAGTTAACAAAAAGTTTACGTAAGTTCATTTTACAATGTAAATTGGATATAATTTTGTTGATATTCAGATATTTAGCTATTACTGTATTTATAGAAATATTTACATATTTCGATGTCTTACATTGCTGTTTACGCTAAACGATAAGGATTGATTTATCACAGTTGTGTTTAGGCAATGTTAGGAAAGACAAGAGCGAATTGCATTAGTGCTTTTTTTTAAACTAAAAGCAGCCCAAGTGTTCGTGAGATGGATAATTTGTTGGTTTCCCTGGTGATCAGCATATTGGCCAGTCCAAAGTTTTAATTTTCATATAGTGATGGTGACTTTGATTTGGACGTTGAGATAAGCATATTAAGTGTGTGTTGCGTCAATAAGACTTTCTTGTCACCTGATTTAAGTAGGATGGCATCCATCTTCAGCGTTTAAATCCTTGTAGTTTTGTTCGATAATAATCGCATAGATAAACCACTGGACACCAGCGTCTTGATGATAACGGCGATAACATATGAGTTGTTAATAGCGTAGTTTGTTTACTCATATACAATTCATTGGCATGAGCTCGTGCAGCTAACATTGCTCTGGAAATGACTACGATTTAGCGGTGACATACCGTACCTACTTATCCATGTTGGATCGTTTTCATGCCAGGTCCAGCTACTTAGGTGCAGACTTTTTGCCTATCAGAATTTTTATACTCCTGAGAACATGTCTGATATATTACAAATAAACAAGGTTATATATACGGTAGTGCGCTACAGTGCTAATCCTTAGCCCTTTCCCAAGGTTTTTGTCGCCATTCCCTAAATAAGCATGGACGACGCTGATAATAGTTACGCCATAGTGAGATATAAGCACTTGGTTTCCAGAACCCTCAGTGTTTGGCACAGTCATATTTTAATAATCTATCCGCATGGCATATTGTTTGGCATCCCTTGAACTCATATCTGGATACGGGATGCCACAGGTTTTTGCCACACAGTCCCCTGATACACTAATTTTTAACCCTTACTATGTCAATAGTAGCCCGTTTTTAAGCGATGGAAAGCGTTTGGTTGTTTACTTGATATTTCCTGTGTTCGCTCAGTGCAGCGTCTCGATATTAATGTACTCATCCGAGGTTGATGCATTTTCACCATGGTGTCCGCCATTTTTTATCAGGATTTCTAATTTCACAGAGGTGTTAATGTTCCACATAGGTGGGGGTCAGGGTAACTTCATTTTTTAGCTCAGCGACGTAGATGAACAGAGAATTTGTAGATAGCAACATAGAAAGTTTTTTCATTGATATTTAAAAGGCTATTGTAAATCGAACTAAAGCTTATATGGTTTCTTTTTAATATTACTGATCAGTTGTTACAAAATGTAGCGGTAATGATAAAGAATGATTGTCATAAGTTAGCCATATTCGGCCTATTTTTATGAATACGCGCTAATTGTTAAATTTATGTGAGTCGTGCACACAACATATGTTTTAACTAAGTGTTAGGAAACTAGTCCAACTGTAAGGTTACCAGCTATAATAGATAAGTTTATTAAATGATTATTCAGCTGCTTTTTTAAATCTAAGAGTTAAGTATTATTATGTTAATTATGATGGGTATTTTGTTCTGTGGCTCTGATTGTCGTTGCGAGTCAGCCCGAGACTAACAGGCCGCAGTGCAAACTTTGTACTGTAAACTGGGCCAGTTTTATCGGCAAAATCCTATTTTTACTGGGGCTAACTTTTGAGGGCGATATTAGGTTAGCGGTTTACCCGGCCAAAGAGCAACATTGTTTGGAGAATGGATTATAAAGTCCGTGGCATACTATTTAGGGTATTTGGCATGGCAGAAAGTAGTTTAAAATGGCATTGAGCCGCCATCAAACCAACTGGCGATTTAATCAGGATCTATTATTGGCTCGATTATTTATTAGCAGAATGGAAAACGAGAATGAAAGCCGTTTATTTCTCAGACATTTTGGAGTGGGTGGCGGCCATGTGAATAACGTATTTGGTCCGGTGAGAGGTTTTCGATTGTGTTACGGAGACTGGAGGTTTAATGCAACTCGCGGTTTTTTATATAATGCCAAGGCAACAGAATATACAACAGGCATAACAGTATGACAGGTTATAGTATAAGTGTTGCCCTATAACAAGACAATATTGACCTGGGAGCTCGTCTATGAGCTAACCCGGGCGATAGATGGCATACGTTAATGCCTTATATCCATTGATTGAAATCAAAGGCAAGGTTATTCCATAACTGCTCCCCAATGAGTTAAAGGGGCGAAGTATTTATGGCTCTATCGTGCCCAAAGGTATTTTTTCGGCCCGCCATCAATATGACAGTATTGATTCGCCAGATTCATGTTATGGCTAAACTGGGGCTGGTTGATGTTAACCCACAGAATTACTTTAAAATGGTGTAACAATGAAGAGTTATATTGACCAAACACTTAGTCTTAGCAAAACAATATAACCTATGGTATAGAGAATTTGGTGTTGAACGTGAATTGCCCTGATAGACAGAATACACAGTGGCAGATAAATTATAGAATTTATATCCATTGGTATAAAGGGAAAAGGGGCGAAATGCTCTGTGGTAATTTTTGGGCTGGCGGTGAAGCGAGCAGAGACAAGACTTTATTTGGCAAGCCGGTGATTTTTGGGTGGATTCCACCAGAGCACAAGGTTTTAAATTAGTGTTCAGTAAATGATATTACTTAATGTGATTGAACAACATGGAAGTTGATTTCATTGGCAAAAAGTAGGGATCATTAAGATGCAAGTAACTTTTTACGTTTTTTACATAAGTGTTATTGTCTAGTACTATTAGTTTGCGAACGTCAATGCGCCCAGTTAATGCACCGAGTTTTAAAAGAGCTATGCCTGCCAGTTTCTAGCCTATGACCTATTTTTTCTAGACATGATGGTATTTCAGCGACAGCCTTGGTTATCTGGGGTAAGGGGCCGAGGGGCCTGATATGCGTATAGCTATTACATAAGATGTTTATTTTGGTCGGGCACGCTTTGTGTTGTAGTTGTTGCGGCTTCACCTTCATAACGAGACTGGCGGGGGGAGATTCTACTTAATGTGGTGGCAGGTAATACAGACTGTTTGTTCGACGATATCTTTGGTTGGGAGATGTTTTGGTTGGCTTCTGGGCAATCCATATGGATGGAAACTAGTTGGCAACTGATGATGCATAGAAGTAAGCAACAGTGGAATTGCGAATTGTTTTCCGAACTCAATAAACCTATACGACCACAAGAAATATACTGCGTGGAGGAAAGTTCGCAGTCGAGAGTGAGAGTTTGGCCATTGCTGGATTTTGCCAAACGTTACACACGACTGGCATCCTGGCTATATTGATAGTACTTGAGTGAGGACCGCAGCTGAGGCTTGGACCTTTGATAGAGGCCTTAATTCAATATTAAGGCTTATAAAAAAGATCCAGCAAGAAATGCAGCAGATGGGCGAAATAGTGGAAAGATTTAAGCAAGAAACTGAACAACAATGGAGTTGATTGATAGTAAGGTTTGCTGATGGAAAAATATTGGCCGCAATTTTTGATGATTACTTGGTCAACTGTGCATTTAACAATTGTTGACCCAAGCATCGTGAATAATTTGGGCAGAAAATTTAACTTGCGCTGCTCCATCTGTCGTTTTAGATATGGGCGACTCAATCATTGGTCGGTGTTTATCGAATGGCAACGTGTTATTCAGAGGCGTGGGCAGACGCACAAATTGTGACTTCGTACAGCCTATGTTGCGAAAATATTGTGGTGCGGCTGCAAATTGGCTAACAGTGTTAAATCGGTAAAAAAGAGATTTTTTATTGCGCTAGACGGTAAAAGCGATTTGAGTGGCAATGGCAATATCAATGATGAAGGAAAGTCGCTGATGTGATTTTACATTGGAAGGCCGGTGTCTGTTGTACGAATGACTCCTATTGTAATTTTCCAATTACTGGGGGTTATTATGGTATCAAGTGAATGAAGTGGCGCAAACGCCTGTATAATGTGAGCTATTTAAGGATTGATTCACGATTGCGTTCAGAATGTGCAGGAGCTGACCTGCATTTTTATTTGTTGTCAATAGGCAGTTGACCTCAAAGCAAAGAGCAAGCGACCTACTAGCGATTTGGGCTGCTTTGCGCGAAGACTAGCTCGTTGATGTTGCAATCAGGCATGGCTGTAATCGGATTATTGGTATGCGATGATATTGCATCCGCGCAACAAAGCTGATGTAGGGACGTTTATGGGGGTAGCTCAAGGATGTGGTGCTAAAGTAGCTGTTTCTTCTTACTCCTGGCGCCAGCTATGCAATGGTAGATGGCAAACTAGTTGCGGGTAGAAAACGTATTAGTTTGTGTACAACCGGTCATGTGATGGTTGTGTTAAAGTAGGGGCTGCAGGAATTATTGGGTTTTGGTTTAGCTGGGGCTGATGGTAAATTTTATGACAGCCAAATTGAGACGGAGACACTATCAGTCGTCAGTTAGCCAAGTAAAAGTTAAATAGCTTCGGTTTGCTGGGCCGATAACAGTCCGAATGTGTATAATAGCTGCAAGGTTTACCGCTGTCCCATTTCGTAACCTGGCAGATTGATAGCGATTTGAATGTTTCAACGATGGGGCTGGGTAATTTTACGGCGGTTCAGTGTGGCTTAAAGCAAGGGGGCAGAGGTGAGCTGCTATAATGCATTAGATTCAATAATCGGTCTGAGCTGACATGTTTGATAGGGTTTTAGCAGAATTTCAGTATATTTTGCCCGTGAATTATTCCATAAATATGGCTAAATTGCTCAAGTGATTTACGGGCTCATGCCAAAAAACTATAAATAATGATCGCAATGAGTTATTGTTTTGCTGTGGTGTCTTCCTGCATTTATGGCTTTGTGGTTATTCAGAGGATACCTATAAGCCTATAATAGAGAATTTTAAGGGTAGAGTAAATGCCGATCATTATTGAGGTAATCCGCTAGCCATATCACGGTTGCCCAGCGTTGTCATGGGTAAAGAATGCCATTGGACAAGCATATCATGGTTATCAGCACTATTTAAAGCCAATTGTTTCATCGCTATACGACGAAGACTTGAAGCAAACGATTCCGTAAGGCTGTCGCAATTGAATAGCCTCTATTCCATGCATTGAACTCTATTTGTCCTGACGAGGCTGAGTCTTATTTGGCGTATTACGCCTCCTGAATTACCAAATACTGACGCTGCGTGCTTCCCTTGAGTGGGCTGGACATATTATGAAGGCATACCTGCGTTGTTGGTAAGGTATTGCCAAACTACGAGCTAGACTCAGCGATAGTTGGGAATACCTGCCCGTGATGAATTTGCGCAGATGCCACGCCTAGTTTTATAGGAATACTGGTTTTAGCCGCAAGTTTTTAATTGTCATGCTATGAAGTGCCTGAGGCATTTTTAAACGAATTGATGCTCCGGGATCGGACTTGGGTCAAGCGAGATTTAAAGGCCTTATGAACACAGCTGGGCGCAGCGCTTAGCTATCTAAGAAGTGGATGAAATAAGGGCACTTATATCATATTTACACTCCCAGATTGTATGAACATTGAGTGTGCCAACAAATAGGCCGGGGACTTGTATATCCATGACTAGATAATAAAAATACATGTAACATCGATGCCGGGCTATTTAATAGTGAGCCAGATGAATGCGCCGTATTGCAGATGTGGTGAATTGGTAGACAGTAGTTCAGGTGCTAGTGGTTAACGGGCGTGGGATTTCGAGTCTCCCATATCACACAGGTTCTATAGAGATTCAATAAGACCGAAAGGTACAAAATAGTCTCTGGTTTTTTTATGGTTTAAAAATTATAAAGGTTTGTAATATTGCAAGCTTTTGTACATGTTGGTGAACATTTGAAATGGATTTTAATTGGGTGTTACCAAAATGGTAAAACACAAACCATGACTAATAGAGTAGCAGGCTAAGCAGAGACAAGGATTACACTTGTTGGATGGTGAAGGCTTTCAACTTAGAGGTTAAAACCATTGGAACTAAAGTTGGATATTTTATTTTATAGCATTCTAAAAAACGAAAGAATTAAGGCCTGGTCAATACCACAGTTTAAATTAGTCTGAGGGTGAAAATACATGCGTCAAGCTCAAAAGAATTACTTCGGAAAATTATTGATCAAAAGACATCGCGATGATTTTATTAGTGTATGAAATACTAAGGTTGGGTTTTAACTTGATATTGCGCGAGAATGGTTTTGAAATGAAGACAAAATAGTGGAAACCCATCATAAGTTTTTGTAGCGAATTATGAAATATCTCTTTCAAAAATGGCATAGACATGGAAAAGCTGACTCGCGCAGAAGTGATTAAGTCTAAAGCATTAGCTGGTAAAGGTTAGCTTGAACATTACATAAAATTATTGTCCTTTAACGAGATCATTCGAAAATGCTGTTAATACTGGCGTATAACCAGTAAGGCGGCGTGGTGTTCGGAGGGCATTTGAAACACCCAAAGTTACTCATATGGGAAATTAAGCAGAGAATTACTATGATAGTTAAGGCAATTAGTTATTGCAAAATTACTTTAGTGACAAGATGCTTATTAGAATTTTCAATTTCATACTTGAGTTCGGTTGCGAGTGAGGCAGTTAAGCTAGTGGGAATGAAATAGACTTTGGAAAATCAGTTTATGGAAATACGCAGTGAGCGCATGAAAATGAAAGTTAAACTACGGTGCGTTAACTAGAACAGTATTAAGTATCTTAGAGCTTGTTAACGCTTCTGGTGAGGTAAGATATATTTCCAGCAAAGAAACAAATAAGCCTAGTGGTAGAGGGATACAGGGCTTTACAGCGTATTGGTTTAAAGGGCGCTTAGTCGCTCTGTATTGCGTTTACTGCTAGCAGCACGCTAAAACGAGCAAGGTTTGATCGGTGATTTGTATGAAGCGTCATTAGCGCTGTTGGACAGAATGATGTTAGGCGAGCTTATACGCGCTATCAGTATTGAGCGTAGGCAAAAATATTGTGCTGGTGGTTGAGATTAGAGAGCTCAGTTTGGAAAGTTAAAAAATTTAAAAGTTGTAGGGATACATGTGAATAATTTTTAAATTAAGAGATGGCTTACGTTAAATTGAGCTATAGACATCTTTCAACGCTTTATGATGACGAATTACTAAAGCAAGATATTTATAGATTGGCTTAGATAGCTTAGTTTTATCTGTAATTTTTGTAAATGGGCCTTCCGTATTTAGGAAAATTTTGGTATTGAGAGGTTGAATTATGCTTGTTGAAAGCTGATTAACGAGCCTCTGAACCGCTTATTTCGTATGCAAATAAGAGGTGAAATCAAATATTGATAATAGTTACTTTCAAATGGAGAGGAACTATAGACATTAGTGGTATCTGGGATTTACCTATTAGGTTCCGAAGCAATTGATCTTGAGTTTTATTTCAGCAACTTATTCGGGATTAGAAGTAACATTGTGTGGACATAGATGAGTTTTGGTTTGAGCAACGTGCGTGTTGGCGCAACTATTAAAGATTTGATGATAATGATATCAAAAGGCTAAAAGCCTATTGTGAAATGGTGGAGAAGGTTATTTATACACAAAATTTTTGTGATGAGACGTTGAAATATAGAGACGAGAAAATAAGAGGAGATTGAAATGTAGATTCAGGAAGGTAAATTATGAGGATTTACATTTTCCATTTGGCGGGTTTAGACGAAATGAATAGCGTGTTTTTTGTTATTGAACTCGGAGATTAAGAAGATTTATTAGAGCTTTAGAGTGAAGATATAATTGAAGATAAACCATCAACAGGGAGAAGTTTCTTTCGCAGATACAAGTACTAAACGGAAGATTTATATATTAAATGAAATGCCTTTAAAAACGATTTTCCTAGATGGCAAGTAATAGTTCTAAGCACTACATTTTCCCAAAGTTCTATAGATGATTGGCTGATGGAACATAAAGTAACAACGGGAAGCGGAAACATAAAGATAATATGAATGTTTTATCTATAAAATCATATATATATAATGACAGAAGTAAATCAAGATAGAAGTTTCGTCATAATATTCATACTTAGGTGATTTGCCTGAATGTTAAACAATGACTAAGGTAACTAAAATGGACTACTAAATTTTATCAATTTAATTTCGCCCAGACCGTTTAGCAATACACTAGATCTAATAGCTTAAATAGAGAAAAGCAGGTTTATTTGCCCACCTATTTGTATAGTGACGCGAATTGCGTATATAAAAATGAGTTGATGTGTAATGTAAGCTGTATTGAGGGGCAATCAATTGAACAATCAACGTTGGGTTCAAGAGTTAAATAAACCAGCTAAAGCGGCATGGGGGCAGAATGGATATTATTCTTTACCGCTACCTGATGGGCTTCCGAGCAAATATCGCCTATGATTCTTATTATTTTAGCCTGATGGCAAAAAACACACTAGAGAATCATCTATGTAATAACTTGGGCGGGGTTTCGAGCATACTTAAACACTTACAGAGGGTATTATCAGACTGGTTAATTCAATCAGAACAAGGCGAGTGATGAAGATAGAAAACCAGGTTCTACGGCTTGTGAGAAGTCATTTGTCTTGTGATTGGGAGCTAGACAAGGACGAAAGACATTGCCCCCGTAGCAATTAAAGACGTCGTACTATGGAAGTAAAATGGGCAATGCGCTCAAATAGGCAGAAGCACGAAAAAGCCGAAGTTGATAAAGATATCAAAACGAATTGAAAATAAAGCGCTACTAAGGATTAAAGTATGGCTTTCGTTGAATGGCTGGTGGGTGAATTGCGGCTTAAACAGAGCATTACTAGGTATACGAAGAATTAAAGTAGTGAATACTTACATGTATGCCCGTAGATAAAAGTTGATTTTAATGGTCAATGTTTAATAGGTTTTTTTTACCTAAATTATTACATTTAAAAACCATCTTTGATATGATGGATAAACAGGTATGTATTTGCTAAAGTTTGCTAGGTAATTATTATACTTTGTCTTTAATCTCTTAGTTATTTAAATCATATGCTTAATAATATGAAAAGCAATTACTGTAAATGGAGATACTTGGTGGGTGAATTGCAAGGAAGTGGAGTTTGCAATTAGCACTCTATACGCGATGGTTAGCAGTTGATGCGATGATTAAGCCACCATAGCATAAATACAAGATAATAGGTTTGACCTGGAGTTTATGAAATATAATGAGATAACGTGATGATAAACGGTGTTAAAGTGCAGATTATATAAATGTTAAACGTAATTACAATTAAAGCGAATTGGCTTTATTGGTGTAGGGGTGAAACGGCAAAAAAGAGCATTCACATGATGCGCTGAATGATGAAGGGCTAAGTAGAATTATCCTATGATGTAAAAATTAAGGTAAAGAATTCTGGCAGCACTAGATGCTTCTGAATACTTTCTGACAATGCTATTACAACATAAAAAGAAATGACTATGAGGTGATACGGGGCAAATGGCGCTTGTCACTAGCTATAGACAGAGGGAAGGGATATAAATTGACCAATAAAAATACTATGCGGTTAGCGCGCTAAGGCAAGATAATAGTTAAAACCTGTTTTTCCGTACAAATAAAATGGTATAATGTACCTTATCGTACAATTGAAAGGTTAGGGTTTAATTGCAACAGTAGTTAATAATACTTAAGTGAATAAGATGGTGGCAGAATTAGGCATTTGATAAATGATAGCTAATTAAAGAGTTAGTCTTTGCAAGACGCCTAAAGAAATTAAGACATTTTAGGTTGAGGCTTTTTTAACTATATTAATGCCGTAGTGTGGCGCTATTAAACAGTTTTTTGGGGGTTATGCAGCCGCAGAGAAGTAGGCCGAAGATATTTGTTTTTCTTTAATTTTTATGGGGAATTAACAATGCAAGGTTCATTCGGGAAGAACACAAACAAGGCTTATATTAGCGAGTATACGCATACATGCATGTATTTACATTCTCCATGCTAGTAGATATTCATTAAATGCGAACAACTTTTTTAAAAATGCCATCAAAATTCCCTTAAAGCGAATAAAATTGGTGTTCGATACATTTTTCCATATGAAAGCTCTAATAGCGTAAAGCGCGATATATCGATAGCGCCAGCATAATTATACTGCTTGGCCTACTGCAAGTCAGTCAGCTATACCGATTATAAGCTTATGGTTGTAGGCTGTAATAGGGTTATGCTATGCAGAAGTGAGCGAACACAAGAGAGCTTATGAGGCGCATTAGAACTCAGAAAGAATTATGGGGTTATGATTGGCTGACGTAAACATCTGTTTCAGCAAGCGCCAGTTGGTACTAACAAGTGATATCGTGGGAACTTGAGCAAAACGATAAATAAATTGAGTTAGAAAGAAGATATTGGCCTAATGGCAAATAGATCAAATGAAACAAATTTTGGTGATCAATTTATGGAATTATCTTTAGCAGGCTACTACTTGAACGCTTGATAACTAAACTAACCAACATGCTTATAATAAAATTACTAAATAGTTATTCCGGTATGATCCAGCTATAAAAATGTGTGCGAGTACTTGAAAAGCCGCAAGCTCTTCAGAGAATCAAATCCTTAAGGAACACTACTTTTATCGCATCACTAATCAGCTTGATTGTAAAGATAATTGTTGTGTTGATTATTTTACACTCAAAATTTAATGTTCGATGAATATAAGTATTGTCTTATTGGGTATAGTTAATTCTGGACGACTTCTGCTTTGCCTCATACTGGTGAAGTTCATTAGAATTTAACCTTCCAAGAAGGGATTAAAGGATATATATGAAAAATAATTTTTGAAAATGGTTTTGCTGGTTTGGTTTGGGTGTTAGGTGTTTTGCTAATGCTGGGTTGATTAATTTTTTACGGAAAATAATAGATATTAATAACCAGGAGAGAATTACATTTATTTTTTCCTGCGTCTCCTCTGATGGAGGCGAGGGATATTAGAGAATTTTTAATTAGAGGTGACTTTTGATTGGGAGCTATTTGGTGAATCATTTTGGTTTTGATTATTGAGTTGTATAAGCGAAACAGGAATTAGGCAACGAATTCAAACTTGGATTCAGCTTTGATTTTGACGATAATTATTCATGGTTTATCGGGTTATAATACTCAGCTGAATTTAACTCGATATTAAGTGATTCTTCAATAATGTCTAATGTTGATTTGGCAAGTGTGAAAATAAATTAAGTCAGCATAATACATGAGCTATAGTAATGATACAACCAGTCCAGAGCTTCTACCTAGTATCTTCGAATTAGGTATAATGGGTTTTACATCAACGTAGATTTATGAAAAATTTAATTTAGTTTAAAACTATTCAATAGCCTCTGCCATCGGTAGGTGCTTTTTATTGCTTATAAAGCAAGCGATTAATTTCGGCTTTTTTATACCATCATAAGCGAACGTAGTAAAAGTGAGTCATCCTAGGGCGATCCCACAAGTGGTATTCGACCAGCTCGATGCTAGTGTTTGTACGTGGAGTTGGATTGGAGTTGACGATGACGACGTCTGGCTTCATAATGTAAAGCGGTTTCATAGGGAGGGGGTAAAGTCTAGGGTTTACATAACGTAACCGTGATAGCCTTTTTATTACACCACGCACTTTAAATTTTTTACACCACGCGAAATTCAGAACTTTTATAGCTAGGCTTTCTCTGGAGATAAACTAGCTAAAATCCAGCGTTGGTGATAAATTTATGGCTGACTTTTGTTTTTTAGTAACAATAGTTAGGTAACACTCTAAGTTTAGGTTGGGTTATTTTACTATGTTTAAATATCATAATGTTAATTTCCTGTCGAGTCTCTATCTAAAGAGCACATTAGCGTGAGTTTAGACTCATGACATCGATACTTGCCGTTACAAGAACATTTCTCTGTATATGGCACAATTGAAGGTTATTTGAGTAAACAGTCTGTTTTACTCCAGCAAGTTTAGCCACTATTTCATTTATTTCGTTTTTTAGCTTGATTAAGCGCGCAAGGCCTACATGGACAGTTGAATATATTGAAAGACATCTTAGAAACCGTAAGTGCTTGAACTTGGATCAACATAAACCATCAGAAGGCACGGGATTGGGTTTATTAGCTTAGGCTGTCCAAAAACTTAGTGATTCAGAGCGTAATTCTGATCGATGGCACCGGGTTTGAGTAGTACCCATTATAAGATGCCGATTTAGTCAGTAGTCAATACTGTGTTTTATCGACTTCAGCCGTGCAGGAATACTCGATAACATCGCGATATGCTTTGCTGAAATGGTAAGGTTTCGTATGGTGTTTAAGCATTAAAGAAAGATGAATTCGACGAAGTTAGCCCAATGTGTGGCCATGTACTGACCCATGCTTATTAGAAGTCGTTAATCGTCATACCATTGCTCCCGGTGCATCTTATTTTAAATTTAGTGGCCTGATATGGCTTAATTAACCCCAGGCTTTATGCCTATTTAAAATATCGAAGGCTGTAATTCACGTGTACTTTTGCATATCTTCCATTGGTGGTGAATTAGTCAGTGACCTATTGGCGTTATAGATGAAGACAAACGTTTTGAAAATGCGAGGGTAAAAGAGTTATTGGTGTATTGAAAGATACCGTGCTATGGGTGGACGTAAATAAAATGGCCTTTTGATGGATGCAGTAAAAACTGACAAGATAGCCTTGTGAAAAACTCGATGACTTAGGTATTTTGGGTGCGTTTTACCATTATGTATAACTACCTTATCCTGTTTATTAGAATCATGCTTTAATGGCGGAAGCAATATTGCTTACTTGACATTCTTTCCAGATGAGTCTGGTATCCTGAAAATTATGAAGCCAGCGGGCGAAACAAAATGGAGCGCATTAAAGTTGGGAAATCTGCCAAATTTAGTCCATTCGGCTCACCTTTATAGTGGGATCTTGGTGAGAAGAAGAAACTTCAAATGTGCTCGACTTTTTAGACGAAAGCTCAGCTTTGATGACGAGTAGGCTGCTTATGTATTCACGTGGGATGGTGCTAAAGCCAATGCTCTGGACCCGTTAGTGCAGAATAACGCAACGTACGATTTTATGCAATAACACGCGCGATCAGTGCCGCTAAATTAACAAGTCAAATGCTGGTTTCCAGTATTAATTGATGAGTTACAGTGAAGGTGCAGTGGCCGGTGTTATGCCAGATGCAAACCTGAGATCGATGGTAAGTGATTTAACGCGATTTGATGTTGAGCCGTGATATTATCTGGGCGAATACCATGCCGACGAGATCAGATTTATTCGTGGCGTTAAGTTGCGAATGAAGAATCCAACTGAAGAAAGTTTAAACACGGATTAAGATGGATGCATCGACAATGCCTTAGCAAATCAGTTAAATAGTGTGGCCCCCGTGTTTATGTTAACTTGATGCGGCTTTCTAAATGTGATTGTCGGGTTAGGCTTGGCGAATTGTGATTAGAGCGAGGATCATAGAAGGTAGGATTATGATGCTTAAAAAATCCGACTATTTGAAATGTGCAAAAGACTTAAAAACTGTGGCGCAGAGTCCCCTCATCAAACGAGCCATCGTCTATGTGTGGCCTCTGCATATTTGTTTGTGGCGTGTGGTCTGTCTATTTTGTGTGATTATGGCAATTAATTTCGATGCGTCATTGCTTATTTCTATCTCTTGATATTGCTATATTTTTTGCCTATTACCTTTTTAAAAGTTCACTAGCACTCGTACTTACAAATGGGCAAGAGTTTATTGACGACGACAGTAATTAATATTGGAATTTTCATACGAATAACATTGGATTATAATTGCTTGTTTCGAACAATAAACAACTTTTTCAATAAACCTTATAATGAATTGTTTACTTCGGAATATAAGCTATAATTTCCTGGATGGGCATAGGAAATATAAAATGCCACTAGTTGCTAGGTTTTTAAACTTTTACGTGGATGAGGACAGTATAAATGAAAATCTTTATTAAGTTTAGTAATGATTGATTCAAGTGTTGTTCTCTAGGAATAATGACTCAATGTAAATCGCTTGAAAATAAATATAAGCAATTATTGTAGATGATACCGCTTAGAATCTAGTATTTAGTTTTCACCATCAAATTCAATTAAAGAGCACAATTTTGCTTATCTAAAGACGATAGTAGAAGCGCAAAAAAAACCACGATAATATCATACGAATCCACGATTAGCCAGATCTGATGGGAATTTACCTTTATTAAATATAAAGTCAGCGATGGCGTATCTTATTATAATTAAAATGAAGATACAAACAGTAAAATATACTTAGTAGCAAAGTACCGAAGTTTATTCATGAAACTCATAATTTGGCATACTATTTTGATATCAGTGACACTGATAGAAGCTTTATGTTACGGGCAATGATAACTGATATTAAGTTTGCTTGATGAGCTTAGTTGGGCAAGAAATATCGGCTGCTTAGTATATGTGTCAGACAGCTAACAACTATAGAGGATTTTAGTCAATGCTCGTATGATTGACCTGTAAACAAACATTTGGTCTACTGCCAGGCTTTTCGCAGATATTAATAATTATTACGAAAGTAAATTCAACCAAATTATAATTAGTTTCTCGTAATATCAAATTATTACAGCCTAATATAAGTTGAAATTAATTAGTCTTTTTTTATATGTCTGCTCCAAAATGAGGCCTGTAACGAATTTTTGTGTAATGCTTATCAATAAATCTCTATTGAGAATTAAGGATAGGCAATGCCAAATGAAAGAAAGAACTTGAACTTTCCTAAGAAAGCGGCTAAAGGCATTAACCCAGAAGATAAATGATTCAGTCGAATGCTGAAGAAATAACCGTTGAGAGCTGCATTAAATGCTGAATGGATGAAAGATTTGGGCTACGAGAAAATGCAAGTCAGTTTGTCAAAATAGTCGTACGGCAGAACGTCTTAAACATAAAAACGGAGATGGTGAAGTTCGCCTCGACAATCACCAGTGATGAAATGGCTCTTTTGAGCTAAGTTGATAAAAAATCAGCTCGATTTACATCCATGATGAAAGATTCTTGGTTATGCCAAGCTGAGACAGGGAATGTACAAGCTTTGGATGATGGTAGGGCAGACTCTCACCATGTATCTTGAGAGTGACTAACGCGTATCGAAAAGTGTGGAATGGATAGCAACGACCGCTAGACCCATTATCGATAATTTTATCTCGATTGTCTTGTGGTGAAATTCGCAAGATAAACGTGTTTAATGATCCATCTTCACTTGCCGCTTGGGTATTGAATACAGAAGGTCATAAAGAGCTAATGGGACTGTGGTACGTAGAACGAGGCGCCGAAGTTTTGGTAGTGTTGCTGCTGAGCTTGCAAACATCGGGGGTAGAAGACATACTTATTGCTGTGTGATGGCCTTAAGGCTTCCTGATGCATTATAGCTGTAGTTCCCACAAACATGTTCAAACGTGTAGTCATGGTGCGTAATTGCCTTTAAATACGTTCTTGGAAAGACTACCAAAAGGTGTACGACTTGATTTAAAGATGTGTATGTATCAAGTACAGAGGAAGAAGCAATGCTTGAAACTCGAGGTTAGCGACCTGGACGAGCTTCCGAATAGTAGTCATGGGCCACTGGAGAACTAAATACTATTTTTTTATTATCCTGCGGCATACCGAAAGCGGATATATACCGACAATTGCCATATGAGTCTCTCCAAGCGTTATCGTAGGATTAAGACGAAAGATTTCAAAGCGACGATTCAGCTAGAAAATGGTGTACTTAGCCTACGAAGCTCAAGAATGGACTATGCCAATCATACTGCGAAGGCGTGGTTGATTTTTATTATCGTTCGGGACAGCATCGAGAAAACTTTAAATATGCAGTTACACAGAATCTGTTTCGGTCCCAAACATCGAAACTGATTATAACAAAACGCGAAATAAATTGTGTTATCGCTGTTTGTATATGGTTCTTTTATATTTACCTATATTTAATTTAATTTTAATACCAATTTGTATACACACTGCTCTAATATACCCTATTAGCCTTGCTGAAGATTAAATGTAAAATCTAAAGAACTAATCTTAGCATTTGAATCTCTCTGGTCTTTACATCTAAATTGTTAGGTAATAATATCACTTTCATCATTAAATTCTAAAAGGGATATTAAAGTTAAACCAAAGCGTCACTTCGCCATGGTTAGAATTATAAGAAATACATGTGCAAAATTCAATTTTAGCTTAATCATAACATATTTGAGCTGTATAATGGCTGATATACTAACATATGACCCACAAAATTTACTATTTAACGGCCGTTTAAAAGTTATTGTGCACCTTTTTTAAATAAATATTAAAAAAATTATATTTGGTACACAAAGGCGTTTGTTCTGCATTTGAATTTATACTGCTGGATGCTACAGTAAGCGATTTCTCATTTGTAAATGGGCCTTCAGGCTATATACAAGTGAGTTTGACCAACAGATTTATCAACTAAAGGAAGTAGCCAACTAAGTTAATTGGAATACTTATTAGTATCAGTCCACCAACTCGAGCACTATCTTCTCTTAGGAAAGTGCCAATTGAAGCGCAATACGCGTTTTTGCCATTCAATAAAAAGGTGTGATAGATCCCATATTGCCGATTCATGCTTGAACAGATCGGAATATTGTTATCATATAATGTTGAGGTAATTTAAGGTAGAAGATTTGCTCACTTCTTTTAAATTATTAACAATCTTATTCAAAGCTAGTTTACGTTGAAGCCCAGGTTTGATCTTTCATATTAACATATTGATAATTCATTATATATAGTTCTTAGTCCTTTATAATCTTGTGTCAGTTTATTTCCATCACAACACTAGACAAGGCAGAAGCAAATTTCTACAAAAACTCAGATTTTGTAATAATCATATTCATTATTACCTTATTCCAAGCTATCTAAAGCAATTAATGCACAATATTTAATATGGCCAATTGGCTTAATAACTAAGACTTATCAGATGGCGGAATACTTTGAACGTCTCTTTAATATCTTATTTCTCAATCTTTAGCAAGTTGCTGTCAAAGTCCGAATGACCTACTCGATCGACACCTGTTTCAAAATGTACATTTACATTCATCAATGCAGTATAAATTGGAGTTGGGCAGTATGTCGAGACTAGTGCTGAGGGCTTAAACATGATTCCGTGATTCCCGCAGCGATAGTGATAAACTTTGTTTGCCAGATTCGAATACAATTGCAACAGATGATGGGTTTACTCTTCTGACATTTATGCAGAATATACATAGTTTTGATTTCAACTTTAGATTTAAGTAACTTATTTATCGCATTACACTAGGTATTTGCTTCTCCGGATTATAAGATAAATAAAAGATTTTCATTCTTATTTTAGTAGGTACCCTGACTCATGTCGCAAGTTTACTTTAACATCACGTATTGTTAAATTGAAATAACTGATTTTAGCGCTGTGGAAACCTATTTCAAAATGCAATCAATAAGTAATTAAAAGAAACTCAACGTAAAACAAGATAGGTTTATCAGATAAAACATTTGCCCTGTATTCTTAGATATTAATGTTAAACAGTGTGCATAATGAAAATGAAAATGAAAGAAATAAATAACCTAATTAAAATGCAGATTAACAAATACTCCAAAGAATCGGGATCTCGTATAATCTCGCAGTACCATCCAAATGTTATGATTATGCTCAGATGTTATTAGACTTAATTAAATAGTAATGCTTACAAGCTTGCTATTACGCTTCGTTGAATTGACAATCGTCTTACGAGCAAAACTCACTAGGTAACAATTGCTGAGCATAGCTTATAGAAATGTAAAGGAAGGCTACTATTGCCGAATAATTTCAGGCATGGTTTATAAATAAAAAGGAAATTTATTTAACACTTTGACGCAAGTAATAGTGAGAGAACTTGTGATTACAGAGATATATTTCAAACAACGGTGTGGTATACCAGCAATTGTTTGACTTAAACCAAAAAATTATTTCAGCAATAAGCTATTAT
>Ga0163217_1024504_pt1 | contig 18671 bp, 20 predicted proteins | sample SynspAceP_FD_185933 | JGI IMG/M metagenome (GOLD analysis project Ga0163217, IMG submission 185933) | Saline lake microbial communities from Ace Lake in Antarctica - Synechococcus sp. Ace-P (PacBio error correction) | ecosystem: Environmental > Aquatic > Non-marine Saline and Alkaline > Saline ...
GGGATAACAAACGTATGGGTTTTCATGTTGGACCAAAAACGCCAATATTCTGTGGAATCAAAAATTTCAATAGTAGGCAAAAGCAAATCCGAGTTTAATTAAACAAAGGTTTCATTCCTATAATTTTTTTTAAATTTTTAATTCCCCATCAAAATTGGGAAACAAAGGTAAAAATAGGCCATCGGGTAATCATTGGGTTCCGGACCAAGGCCCTTTTTGTTAAATTTATATTGCGTAATTTTCGGGTTTTAAATCCTTGAAAGGGGTTGGAAATTGTGACTAAAAAAGGGCGGGTCGTAAAATATAAAAGTTTTATCCAATGCTGTCATTTAAAAGTGGTGGCCTTTTTCCTCCCTGCATGATAACCATCTCTGCCTAATTCACTCTTGGTTAATTTTCCCCCGGATTTCCATCATAATGCTCCCTTTTCCAAAAACTTAAATTAATCTTAAAAATTATTCGGTAGAGCTGGTCGTTTTAATTATAGTTGATAAATAAGCCCATTAGGGATATTAGTACTTTTTAACTTCTTGGAGAGCATTTAATTGCAACTCCAGACCCACTACGGTGTCCAATAGAATATTCATCCTAAAAACAATTCCCTTTTATTCCGCTAGGGTCCAAAACATCCCTGACTTAATATTTGAATTGGAATAAACTAGGAAAGATGGAAATAAGCGGAGGAGTAATTTTTTTGTTGATCATAATTCACTAACGAAGAATGGTTTTTGTTAAAAGTTGGAATTTCGATCTGGTTTTATTAGAGGGCGGTCCTATTTGTAAAGGAAACTATGGGCTTGACCAAATCATCTTTGAACAGCCGGGTGTTTTTTTAAGGTGCTTCCAAGGTTTAAATTAATTGATTTTAATTACCATTTAAGGGTATAAATTTTTCAAAAAAGGATAATATTAACGGGATTTGAAAATAAATAGACGAACCTCATTTTAGAAACATGTACCATGAATTACCTTAAAACCGCTTTTTTTTGGCCTCGGACTTTTTGGCGCTGTTATTATCCCAATTGTGGAAACCGTAAATCGGCTGATACTAAGGCAGACCAGACTGATGATGTAGCATTAACAAGCTCCCAAGATGGCGATTGGAATATCCGTTCAATGGAAAGACCTCTGGCGGGTGGAAAAACTTTGGAGGCGAATGCTATCCCTATCATGTTGAAGGGGATATGATGTGGGTACTCAACTGCCCCGGTAAACCGATACGAAGCAATACTTTTTTGTAACCAATAAATTCTATGATAAATTTTTATTTTGAAAATACGAAGTTGCTCAATGGATCCTGCCGAACATTATCCATAATTCTGCGTGCAGATCAGAAAGTATAGTCCTGCCGATTTTTATAATGGATTGGTTCATGGTTATCAGGTGGAAATAGATTGGATACCACAGGCACGTAAGCGGCGTAAGTATACGATGAAGGCAGGCGTGGTTGGGTACACGATTTAACGTCGATAATCCTGCTGCCTAAAAAAGCATCTTAACTCGTGGAATGGATTCTTTTTAAGTAGTGGCCGATGGCCTGTCAATCAAAACTTGGTCAATGGTGTAGCCCGCTTGCGGATTATGTAGATTCATGACTCCTACGGCTTTCAAATTGGCCTGCAAGTGCAATGCCACGGACAGTGAACACTGCATGTTAAATGGAGGAATATTCGCGTTAGCCTTTGTAGTAGATTGAATTTATTTTACTCCCTTCTGTGGAACTAATCCCAATCCAGATAGATTTCCTTCATGAATATCGGGTGCTTATCGTGAAAGAAAGAAAATCTCCGCGTAAATCCCGAGGTTTCTTTAATAGGAAATAGTCAGTTCCATTCATAATTTTTTGGATTCCGTTTCCTTGGTAACCGAAGCTTACCAATGACCTCTCCATCCGGGGAACTCGTTTGAAAAATAGTGAATAAAACATTCCGGCCCCTTAAACTATAACCAAAGGTAACGGAATCAACGGGCCGTTAAATCTATATTTTTAAAGGAATATATAGTCGATTGCCAAAACCCAGGTAACACCGCCATTATCACCTACTTAAGCTTAAGGATCAAGCGCTGGAAGTTGAAAAGTTCTCTGCTTCCAATAATTGGCGGGTTGGAAGCATTCGTATAGCCGATACCGCAATGGGGTTTCCATCCCAGAGGCTCCTTGATCCATATAAGTGGCTTTTGAATGCAAAAGTTCTATCACTCGTCTTATTGGTGCTGGAATTTTTAATAGTACCTTCTATTCCCATCTCTTTTAGGTTCTTGTTTTTTCGGTAGCCCAAAGATAAAATATAGTCGGCCAATTCTACTTTCATCGCTTCGTGAAAACAAGGATCACTCATAACTTATATCCCGCAAACCCCAACTTCCACCCGAAATTATTTTTTAGCTATATAGTCGTGGCGTCCAGCTCGCCTCTTTATTTTTTGGCCAACCTCTATAAATGAAGGCCTAATAGCCCGTTCATTTACCTTTAAATGGCAGCTTCTACAATCGCTTTTCGCCAATTAATTTTTTCAACGACCTGAACCTTTTTAATGGTTCCATAAACCGTTGGTGGATGGTTCCAAAAGTATAGTTTTTTCTGGTCATCCATTCAGGCTCACTTGTACTTTTGAAGGGTCTATATGCCCCAATTTTTTTAAAGCTGCATCCTCTGTGTCCGTTAAGTAGATGCTATATGGTATTTCAATCCCTATACATAAAACTACCATGGGTAGGCAAATAACAATTGAAAGCTGTGGGGCGTTCATTGCCTGCTTTTATTTGGTATATTCAGAAGTGGTGTGGCTCTTCCATTATCCGTTATCTGTAAGGGAAACATTGTAAATACCTGGATTTTCAAAAATAAAACTTGGATTTCGATCTGAGGATTGAACTTCATTGGGAATTAAATTCCACTCGTACTTAAGGCTATCATCCTTGTCCATAGTCTACAGTGACTTCGCTGTTAAAAGTTTGATGGATAGGGGAGTGGTTGCCCACGGTTTGGCTGGCTGTGAATTTCAACATGTGGGGCCTATTGCCCGGATGTATTCAATTTTAATAAGTCGGGCATCTGATTGCTCCCCAAGTGGTGCCAATTCCATAACATAATAAGGAGCCATCTGGACCAAATGAAAATATGTCGAATAGGCCTTTACGATCGGGTAGAGGCATAAAAATCCTCGATTTTTATAAGTTCGCCGTTATTATCTGTCCTTACTACTTTATCCATCCACAGCATCCAATCGTAATAAATAAGGCCTTAATCAAAATAGGGAGGAAATTTTTATATCCCGAATTATTGTTTTTGTTAAGTGTAATGATAATACTGGACCCTGCCATGGCCGTCTACCACCTTCCACCGCCAATTCAGGAAATTCCTCGGAGGCGCATAGGGAATACGCAATATAAATGCAGGCCTTGGCTGGCGGAAGTAATTTTTCTTTCCGGTATTGTTTAGGCGACCTATTTCAGGTTTTATCACTTCAAAAGGGTCACCTGCCTTTTCCTAAATCATAATCATATCTAGCATAGGCTTTATTTAATCGGCGATGAAATAGGGCCACCGAAAAATCGCCCTTCAGTGGTGGAATTTTTATTTCGTCAATATCCTTTGGGCCCTCTTGGAATAATCTGGCATAGGCCATCTGGACCTACCTGCTCCCCAAATACAATGTAATTTGTTTCTCTATCCACCGAAAATCCTAAAAGGGTTTTTTCCTACAACCCAATAACATAAATTTCCGGGAGGGCTTAGGTATAAGTTTTTTTTGCAAATAGATTCCATCAGGTATGGAATAGGTACCGTCATCTTCTGGTGGATGCGCAGTATTTTACACTAATAATCCATGGTATTGGCAGCTGTTCCTCTGAGTGTCATAATTCCTTTTCTTCCCGGACGTTCGTCCAAGAGGCATAGGGATTAAAGGAAACCAGGAATGTGTGTTTTCGCCAATGGAAATATATAAATTTTCTGGTCACCATCAAAGCTAGGAACGCCACCATATGTCTCAATGTGCTGGTTGGGGGGCTTTGAGCAGTAACTTTCTCTGAGGAGGTATCCAAGGTGTCATTGACCACCGTGAAAGCGCGATATTAACCTGATAGGAGGGTGGGGTCTTCAAACCGAAATTTCGGGATTTTCATAGACCTTCCCCGCATGGCACTGTCCATTAAAATTGGACATGGGTGCGGTTTTACGTATATCCAACCATTGATCTCAAATCCGGGGTCTAGGGTCATATCCGATCAATCCTTTTCCTCCACCGCAGCTAAATACTTTTTAATTCTCCAACGATAGACAACCGATTTTGGAATTGGGATTATAAACTTTTAATGGAGCCTAATGTCCTCTGAAAAATACACTTTGCCCGTTAAGGCAACCGCTAATAGGCCGTGGGATCCAATAGTCCTCTTCAGTAAGCTACCTTTTCTAAATCGGTGTTTCATCAGGAATCTCAAACTGTTTTTGGGTCTATTGCAAAAGCTAAAGAGTTGCACCTATAAAACGCGAGGAATATGAGCCTTGATTAGATACATGCCTTTGTTTTTGTGGAAATGAAAAAAGGGTTTTAGAACAGTTTTGGAGAATCACGATGGTTCTAGTTTAAAATAAATTTTTGGAGGTACCAAATGCTATGTGGGTAATGCCCTAAGTATTTTATTCTGTTTTTAGGCCATTTCTTCTTTCTAAAATAGATCAACATCCAAAGGAAATGAGAATCAAATAACGGCCCCACACGTGAATGGTAATAGCATACTTATAATGAAGTTCTGACTTCATCAAAGTTGGTCCCATAAATTCCGGCATAAAGGTCAACGGAATAAAAAATGCACTGAAAACACGGTCAAGAATTTCATAATATCGTTTTTTAGCTTGCTAAACTTATGGTGGTGGTGGATAGATGTTTAAACTGGTCAGAAAGGATTTCCTATAACTGTCTGAAAGAATCAACTAGCATGGATTAATATTGTCTTGAAGTTTCTTAAAATGGATTTTCAGTACTTTTCTGTAATATAATCCGATTCCAATTTTAGCAAAGGCTCAGAATAACTTCTTTGGCAAGGTTTAAATACTTTTTCTCAAGGAATCAATTCCCGTTTTATATGAATTAATTTCCCTATGATCTCTTGCCTTGGGTTAAGAAGAAGATTTCTTCAAGGGTTTCAAATTTTTTTCTCCAATACGCCTAATGATGTAAAATGTAATTATCTATAACAATGTCCAGCAAATGCAAATAACAGGTAATCCGTACCGGCCAGTTCTAAATTCTTCTTTCTTGTTTTTCTAATGCGCTCCGAACAGGTTCATAGACATCCCTTTAGTTTTTCCTGAAGGAAATTAGGACGATTCGGTCAATATTAGACTAAGGTTTTCAACATTTATAATATCCGAGTTGGGTTGTTGCTGCAAACATTTTTATGGATATAAAATGCAATTGGTCGTATTCTTTGATCGTTGGCCTATGCCTGGGTAATTCATTACATCGGCTAAAACAAGTTTGTCAAAGTGAATTCCATTGGCAATTCCTCAATTATACTGTATTTGTGCAGGCATCGAATATTAAACCAGGTGACCCGTGTCCTTTTCCTTGATATTTTAATGACCTCCTTTACCGTCTTAATCGTCTCTCAGCTAGACTATTGGCATCAAATCCGATTATTCGAAGTTGAAACTTCATTTAATTTTCTTGTTCCCCTCGAAAGATGAGATCAATCCGGTGGAAAACTCCAATTCTTCCTTTGGATTTTTCAGAAATCTTGCCATAAAATTATATTTTTGTGATCACCTAGCTTTTTTTTATAAAGCCCATGATATGGGCCGTTTTTAAATTTAATTTTTTCGTTCTTATACTTCAGGATTTCCCCGAACTTAAAGTGCAAACGTCCATTTGGGGAAAATGGGTATAAGATTTTGTTTTCACTGAAATTTTCCGATTAATAATTTTCTGATGTCACTTTTTAACCTTTTCATTCCTAAACACATTTTCACTAAAGAAAAGTACCTCAAAAATCCAAGGAGCGAGGTTTTCCGAAATTCATGAAACGTTCCCTCTAATTGTTTTTACCATCTTTTTAAAATCGGGATGCTCCAATAACTTTCTTCCCAATATTTTTATAACCAAGTCCACATTCGCTTCCATAAGCTACGCCGACGTTGAATCCTAAACCGAGTCTTTTTTTCTGGTGGCTCCAATTAATAACCTTTGTTGGTGGTAATCAATGAAGTTAGGGATAATTATCGAAATGTCCGTTCCTGTTTTTTTTTTTTCATCCCCTGGAAGTTCGCAAGCCAATTTCTTTTGAATTTCGACAATATCAACCATCTATTTCGAAGAATGTCGTTTATTCTGATCGGATTTTTCAGAGCAATATTATACCAGAATAATATCGTAAAAGTTTGGCGCTGTAAACCAAACCGACCCTAGCCACAGGCAGCTGAACCCGCTAATAAAGGGGGTAAAACTTTAATGCCGACGGATTCCAAAATTAAATCCTATGGCAAATAATCCAATCAAACATATTTAATAATTTTGAATAAAGCGCAAATAGGTATTGGCCGTATCAAAAATTAGCCCCTTTGTTTTTTGCGATATAGCGCTTTTTTTATTAGACGTAATATCACCCTTGGTGAACAAGGGATAATTACAAAGTATGACCAGCCAAAGAGTACACTTTGATCTATAATCGCCAATACTGAATTAGATTAAAATCCAATAATTTTACTTAGTGTTTTTCCATTTCAACTTTTTGGACCAGCCAGATGCCTTTCCATAATGGATTCCGTCTTGTTGAGGGAGGGTAGGAGCCTTGGTGTTTTGCATTGAAAAATATAGTGAAATGCCCTTGAAACAATTGATAGATAAAATGGCTTTTTTTGGATGCTGTTTTAATTTTCTATAAATAGATTTTCACTCCAGTGGGTCCGTGTTTAAAACTTATCTAATTAGCCAACTTTTGTCTTAATAACAATGTCTCTTGGAGACAGCCCTGCTTCTTAGTTTTTTAAGCAACCCATACTTTCCGAAACCATGGGTGCCCGCCAGCCACCAAGAATTGCGCCATTGTTCTACACTAATGTGGTCACAACGGGCCACATCGAGGGCACGTTCCAAACTAATGTCATTCTCCGTCCCTTGTTGCTGATTTAGGATGCGATACGTTATAAAAAAATCGCTCATTTGCAGGGGTAACCAAACCATCCTCCGCCAATACTAGGTAATCGGCAATATATTTTTTGCGATTTTTGATTCATCCTGGAGCGTAGCGCCTCTTGGAACCAAGGGGCGAAACAAAGGTAAACCTAACGGAATAGGAGGCCTTGGGGTCTAGGTTCTGTGTAAAAAAGACTTACCTTGGTCTTCATTTTGGGGTGAAGTGGCATGGAGCGTTGGCTTTGGCCTGTTTCTTCTGATAACATTTGGGAAACGTAGGGTTGTCCATGGTGCCATAAAGGGTAGCCACTTACTACCGTTTGGAGCGCGGCAATTGCCGGTACCTAGGTTTGTCATAATACCCGCCCTTCACCAGGATGCAATAATCTACGATGCATTTTTAAAAAGATCAAAGGCTTTTTTTTGATTGAATTTGAGCTCTTGTCAGCTTGTCGCCTGGAAGCATCCCAACCCAATATAGTCATGATTAAGGTTAAATAACCATCGTTCTTTGGCCATAAATAGTAAAAAATTGCTCTCTTCTTCCAATTGTTTGGCCTCCCGCGTAAGGTAGCCATTTCCCATAGTCTCTCGGGAAGCTGTGGTTTTTTATAAAATACTCTTTTAGTGGTTATAGCCCGGTCGTTCTTTAAATAGGCTGCAAACATCATTTCCGATTTCCGCGCTCGACAATTTCCCTTTTGTTGAATATACATTGAGTTTCACGTACTTGTCCCAGTGCACCTTTTTGCATATACAATTCGCCATAGCCATTGGTTTTCAATAATTTCAGGGGGCAATCAAACTTTCCGCTGTTGAACAAGCTGTAATACTCATCTATTCCCTGTTTTTTGTCAGGGGTTGCGCTCAATTTCTTCCCAGGTTTTTTTTCCAATTTGTAAAAAATTGCTTTGGCCAATGAAAGGGGCCGCGCGTGGTCCAAACCAGGTCTGAACAATATTCTGTAAGGACTTCATCAATAAGTGTCCTCGAGACCAATAAATAAATCGTTGCACATCCATTGGTTAAAATGATCATGGTGTCCCACTGGAATGCGTTATGTCCCCATTGCCATACGCATTAAAATCATTAAAAACCCTGGTGGTATATTCGGCCATGCAAAAAAAGTAAGTCGATATAATACCATAAGTTAAAGAACTGATCTGGCCGCCTAATTGTATATTTCATGACTCCAAATGAGGAGGAAGATCTCCCATTGCGATCAGCCCTAGGAACATTTGGATATAGGCATGTTGGGCATATTTCCAATGTGTAATTTCATTGTAATAGATTAAGCTTGTGCCGAGAAGGTGATTTTGATGGATTATTTCTTTGGGATATCAATCCGTAGGGCCCAATCCAGGATATTCAAAAAGATCCATTCGTGGGTTTGCCCGATGACCGGGTTGCAAGGTTGTAGCATCCGAACCCGACCATAAGCCCCATGCCCACACCCAAGATCTTGGTTTTTCCTGTAATATTTTGAATATGGGCATTATCGTCTTTCATTTCAAATTTTTGAATTGGTAAAATACGATGCCGGGACCCTTTCAGGATGGTAATTTATGGATTATTGTCGCCATTTCCCACCAATTTTTATGAAAGTAGCCCATAGGGATTGCATTGTCACATTTCACAGCCGCCTTCCATCACCACCGTAGAATTCAATAGATCCATAGAATTGGCTATCCTTAAAATGCTCGTTACATTTCTGTAGCATATAATCCCATGGCCTCAGGAACTGAAAGACAGACATATCCTGAACGGCCAATAGATTCGAAGGCATTCCATTCCTATCGGCCTTCGGCCCCTGCGGGTATTGGGCACCAAAATTTGGTCCTGGTCATTAAACCAATGATTTTTATAAAATTGTACATAGCGCTATCTTTAGAGGAAAGATATTGGCCCCTGCGAGCGCATAGTCCATTAAGCCGCGTTCTGTTTCTCCCTCGTCCGCAAGTCCCTTAACCTGTGCCAATTTTTTTTGGCAACACACTTTGTCCAATTGTGTATCCCCGGATTTCCGAAGGCAGGAGCCCGTCCTACATGTTTAATTGTTGGGAAGGGCCCAGTTTTGGCCCTCTTTTATATTTTCAATTGCCTCAATATTTCCCCAACGGCATATAGACCAACCCCGTTCATCCAAACCAGCGGCAATTAAATAAACTCTTGGGAATCGCAGCAACAGTTTTTAATAGACACCCTTCTTGATGGGCCAAAGTGTATTTTGAATCCTCATGTCTTAAATTGAGCGTTCAGCAAGGAAATGGTTGTTTCAGGGAGCCGCAAAAGAATTTGCAATTCGCCAGGAGTGTACTGTAGTTCTTTTGTTTCCTGCTGCAGACTAACTTGAAATGATGGGAATTTTCCTGCATCTTTCCTTTTAATAAATCTGCTATACTTATGCCTCTACGTGGCTTGCAGTTCCCGGTTGACGATCAACTACATTTTTAAATAGTAACTTCTGTGAATGGGCCAAAATTTCCGTTAAGACATATTAGAACAAAAGATAATTATTTTGTAAGCAAAATTGTGCATGTGGGCTTATTTTAGGTTTGGCGGTTAAAATTGGGGACTATAGGGTGGTTTATCCGCCGCTTTTCTCCATCCAGGAAAACAGCGGCTGCATCATTCCTCGTGTAGGAAAACTTAAAACAAAACCATGATTGCCTTTTGGATATAGTGCATTTCTGAAGGAACCCCATGCCTTATTAATTCTTGTAGAAGCGAATACTATTTTCCACGGGAACAACGGTGTCATCACCCAAGTAATGGGTCCAACAAGTGGGCGGGGTTTTTGGCGTTGAATCGTGTAATTCATTTGAAAAATTTAAAAATTTGGTTCCTCTTGTAGCGGATTTCCCAAGTAAATTTTCGGCGGAACTTGTGGGTAGAGGTCTTTCATACTGATTCGGATAAATTAAAATCATAATACTGGGCCTTAAAACTAATACCTCCATATTGGAAATATAGGACTTGCTAAAAATGTTGTTCCCACAGTTGACGCTAAATGTCCCACCTGCCGAAAACCCCATATCCCTATTTTCTCCGCCATCCAAGTGCCATTCTGCCGGCTCGTTGACGCACTATTTTTTCATGCTTGCTGTGCATCTTTGTAATGGGCCCAATACTTTTATCGATCATAATTGAATCACTTGCAAACCGTATTTTTAAAACAAAAAGCGGCAACGCCCTTTTTCAAAAAGCTTCGGCAATTTGGATACCTTCCACTTAAAACTTTCCATGCCATATCCGCCACCTGGGCAAATAATTAAGCTGGTTCCTGTTGCGATTTTTGTTCGGGAAGATAAATTTTTAAGCTTGGTCGGGAGACCATTTTGGTATCCAAAAACTGCCCGTCCTTTTCCAATTCAATTTCTTTGGTAGCACTAGGCTTGCTATTGAAAATTGTTGATGTATACAGGTCTATAGTTTGTTGAGCTTTCTGAATGAATGAAAACCAATAAAAGTAAAGCGGCAAAGTTGGTTTCAATTGAATTTTGAATTTATTTCTAGTTTCTTTTTCAAATCCGGGGACTATGGTTCTCTTGGCTTCATCCACATTAAATAATAGATTTCCAAATCCTTAAAGTTGAAATCACCTTGAAATTGTGATCTGTAAATACTGAAGATATTCCCGAAATAGTTCGGGTGGTGTGGTTGACCCAAGGGTGCTCACAATATCTGGCACACCGTGGAAGCGTAAAGCACACCCCTTCCTTTTTTGGGCTTGGGTTTAGGGCGGCCAATATTTTCACTTTTGTTTCCAGCATTGGTAGCCCAACTGGGGAAGGAGATAAAGGATGGTCAACTAAGGGGTCATAGGCCCCTACTAACCACCGGCTCTTGCAAAGGCGTATTTCTTTTTTTTGAAGAAATTCAAGAGTATCTGGCATTTAGACCGTATCCCGGATAAGCAAAGTTTCCGTGGTTTGGGCAATTTCTAAGGGAGTCGCAATTTATTTTCCAATGTATTCCAACTCAGCATTGAATTCTGGTCGGAGAGTTTACTTACCATTGGCATGGGTATGGGTAGATTTGGCAACTTCAAAACCCATTTTGTCCAAGGCCTTGATCTGTCGCCAATTCATGTATAAGGTCTGTCCTTAAGATTAGGAGGAAACTACCACACAAAAAAAGTAGCCCCGCAAAACCAAATTCTTGTAATAAAGGTGCCCACTAACAGTATAAATGACTTGCTGAGATCATCAAATGTGAGCGCTAACCAGTTTAATCGGGTAATTTTTTGTTTTTAGGAATTTTTGGGAAATAAGCTATTTAAGACTATGAAAAAGTGTAAAAAAGGCAAACCAATAGTTTTTTTTTCATGAAAAATTAATGATTGGTTTAAATTTAGGAATTTTGTCCAGTTGTCTATAACCTGCTCATTATAACCACACGGCATAGCGCTTCCCGTCTTAACTCCTAAGGGCCAATCCTCGCTCTATTTCCAATGGCTCAAGTCCGAAGTCATTAACGGGATCGATTATGTTGTATAAACCTGGCCTTAAATACAGCCGTATTTTTTCAACTATGTTGGATGACAATTTATGCCCTTTTTTATTTTCTATATCCCGATTTAATGTTTTTCAAAACGTTCCCTTGGGTGTCTTAGAGGTCCATCCCCTACATTAGAGACATCCAATACACCATTAAAATTGAAGGATTGGCAGCCTCTAACTTTGCATTTTTCAGTAAATACACGTTTTGGATAAATCAATAACATAAACGCAGTATAGTGGCTTTCGGCATGGTAAGGTCTAAAATATTTGGGCTTAAACTAAGCCAAAATTCATAATTATTTTAATGACAAATTTTTCATATCTTCTATAAAGACCAATTTTTTTTTCCGAATTTAGAGTGCGATTAAAATACATACTAGAAATTTAAGAAACGGAATAAAAACAATCATTACAATGAAAAAAAGAACCAAACAAAACCCCTACCAATTAACCGAAGATCCTTTAATAAGTAAAACAGGAGTTGCTTTGCTGCGGAATTACCATTCTCCCAAGTAACGTAATTTCGGGACTGGGACATAAGCACCCAGTGATAATTAAATATTGTTGGAGTAGGTGTTGGAAGCATGGGGATTTGTAACCTGAAAAATTTAGAGAGTGAAATATAGTAGGCCTTTTGTGATGTGGATTGGAAATATGCAAAGGATTGTTTTGATTACTTTCCAAAGGCGAAAAAATACAAGGAATTTTAGGGTGAATGTTCGATGAGATGGGCGATGATTTGAAATGCAGTTTTGGTGCACACTGCCGTCATACCCACGCATTGTGGCGGCTGAAGCCATTGATTCCGGAAAACATGTCTAAAATGTATCAAAAGCCACTTACACACTCAGTTTTAAACGATCCAACTGTTGACGAAAGCTGGCCAAAGAAATATAAATGTGGCCCAACTCAAATGGCAATCAAGGTGCCTCGGAGAAGGAGGTGGCCAAGACTGTGAAATTAATTGGAGTGGTGCCATTGGTGATATACAAAAGTGGAATTCCTTTAACAATAGACCCATATGGCCTCAGGGAGTGAATCCCCCAACAGGGACAATGGTACCGAATACTTTGGATTGGGAACTTGTTACCGGTCCTGCAGAAACTATATACCTTTATAATTCAGGTGTACCATCCATGGAATTGGAGAGGGTGGTGGAATTAATGGTACTGGGGCTCTTGGGGATAATGGCATGTCATATTCTTCAATCGCCGTATGAAGCTTTAAAATTAGGATACCGCCACAAAAGTACAAGGAAAGCTCAATCCTTTACTTTTAAAGGATTCCGCCCACGGCCCAGTCCAGTTTCAACTCACCTTCCACAACGGGGTAGGGTAGGGAAGATAAAACTGCCGGAGGTGGATATTTTCCTTGGTTTGAAGTGGAGGTATTAAAACCCAACTTACAAAAAACTGGCCAAATGCGGTAAGAACCCCACAATCGGGTGAGGCACCTTCTTTTTGTACCAAAGAATAAATAAAACATGCAGGATGTTATGGTGTAGAACGCAGAAAATTTTTAGGTTTCAGAGGAACCTCCCGAAGGTAGTTGAGACGGAACGTAGGGTAAGGAAGGAAATAGGCCTCGAATGGAACAGGGGAGCACATGAGATGGATTGGGTAAGAGCCTGGTAAGGAAATGCAGAAGAATCGTAAACCTGTACCTCCGATTTTTGCCGAGGCGGGTCCTTTAACGAAATGGTAGTTTATGGGCGTTCTGGCAGTTTCGCTTACAAGACCTTAATAAAATTTGGAATGGGATGGTGAGAATATTGCCTTCACGCAATATTGAAATCGATGAAAACTATTAAGACGTTATTAGGGAATAATTTTGTGATGAGGGATGGACCGTCCTAAATTCGAAAAAGAATGAACCGAACCCTATTCTGCACTGGTGAGTTTTTGCTGCCGAATTGTTAAGCATACTATAGGGATGGTTTGATAATTACCCGATATGCCGGCATAGAAAGTAAAAAATTTAATAAAATATGGAAAAGGGAACAGGCGAAAGCTGGTTTCCCTTTTTTTAAAAGTGAAGTTACGGGTGAACCGCCCAAGGTCTGACGAACCTAGTGGTATATTTTTTTTCGTTCAATTCCCCGTTTAAAAACTGGCCGCTTTTTTTCCATGTCCGACCACCAACCATATTACTAGCGTCCTGTTCGCACCAGTTTTATATTAAGAATGCGTCTGTTTTCCTAATCCCGGTCAAAGGGGACCTGTCCAAAAATGGAATATAACTTAGCAGGGAAGCAACATCCTTTCTTTAAATTGGACGGACATTAGACTGCCATAGGCATAGCTGCCATTATTTTTTGGAGTTATCTGGTCAATTATCTCAAACATACCTTTTCAAGTCTAATAATCCAATTTTGGGACTATTCCCTTAAGTTAATTATTTCGTTCATTAATCTTATTTTGGAGGATTTTACTGGTAAACGGTCATTTTAACGAACCGCACCAAGAAAGATGCTTTATTTTTTCGAGTCCCGCAGTGGATCGGCGTAGAACTTATTTTAATAAAAATACCCAAGATAACCTCCATTGGGTCCACATCTTCCATTGGGTAACAGGTTCTATGCTTTCGTTTTTTATTTCAAAGGAGGTTTTAAATTGAATTAACAATGTATTCGCCCATCGGGCGTTCCTGGGTGTGCTGTTATGATATTCCGAATGAAATTAACGTCCCTAACTGATCACCCTTTCCCAAGGGAGGCACAATACCACTTAACTGTTGCGTCCATTTGTCTTTTGTAACCGCTTGTTTTGAAAAAAGGGATGCCGCATTAATCCGCAACTTTGGGATAATTATTGTCATAAAATCAATCCAGCCCAATTCTTGGCATCCTGGATTACTTCCTGTTTTTATGTCATTGGAAACTGTGGGTCGCTGTATGGACACTATCAATTTTTTCATTTTTGGTATTGGATTTACAGGAACAAAAGACATGTAACAAAAAAAGGACAAAAGTATTTGTACATAGTTTTTTTTCCATGAAATAACTTATTTTTTTTATGGCTAAACAATACAACCCCGCTAAATTAAAAATTATGGGATGATAATAGACTTACTTTATGGCGTAAAAAATTAATCTGGAAGGATAAGTGGTTTTTTAATGGGATATGGGGTGTTTGAAGCATGTTATTTTTTGTTGTTTATACAGTTCAATTGCTTTAAGTAATTTCCAATTCCTCCAATTTCTGTTTGGTCGTGTATGAATCGCATTGAATTCAGGATGATTTTCGTCAAATTCCAGCTTAATATTCATCCTCTGTTTTTAACAAATGTAAATCATTGAAAATAACGTATTCTGGTTGTTTCAATACTGATAATTTTATCATTATCAAATCGATAACTGAATTAGTGAAGAATCGGCTCTCATGAAGAAATAGAAATTCTTTTGTCGATTTTTTGAAATTTCGCTTTGACAATTTCATTTCCTTCTGCTCCTATTTTTGAAGGAATTTCGTATGTTTGGTCCAAATACAGAATCCCATTTCAACCATTCCATATTATCTTTTAGAGGAAAATGTCTGTTCATAGTCCCATATTCGGTTTCCTTTGTCACAAGGCTATCTGTCCAACAAAAGTGCTATTTCGATTATCAGAATAATCTAAAGCTTAATAATATTTTTTTAGCAAATTCCCATTTGTCAATTTCCTTTTCATAATTTTTACAGGAAATGAAATCCGCTTATTAATAGTAAATGATAGAATACGGTCTGTTTTTCACCTCGTTATTTTACTTTTCTATTGCATCGTTTGTTACGTTGTTTTTTCCCGTCGCTGGCGCGAGCATCTTGCCGTGCTTCCTATTGTGTTACATTGCATTAGGGATGACGACCTAGAAGTATATGCCGGAGGGCGTATTAAAAAATTAACACTAAGCAACTTACGGTTAGGCTAAAGATATAAGCAGAAAAACAATCGTACTATATTATAAGTACCCATTTTAACTCTGAACAAGTGACCTGTTGTGGCACGAGCGAGACCCTCGCGCCAGGCAGGGGAAACAATTGACAGTAGCCTGTAGTCCAGTTAGCAATGAACAGTGATTAGTAAACCCAAAGTAATTTCCAAAGTTCAGTCAAAAGGTTTTTTTTTTTTGCAGTGGTCAGGAGCAAAGAGAAGACAAAAGCAAAAGACAAAGATAGTCAAGTTTCCTAGGTTCTTAGCAGCGCATGCGCTCTGGATTGCTTCTCTATTGCCCAGCGCTCTAGTAACTAATATCTAAAAAATCTTTACTAGAATGCCCCTTTGCCCACCTATTTAACGGCCCACTTTCCAATGATTTGCTCCTTTCCAATTTTTTATAAACCAATAATTTTGGTATCTTTAGAGGCTGGTGCCATGGTAATATGACCAATGACCAAGTCGTTTATATCCTGTACTTTTAGCTAATTTAACCTTCCCCATCCTAAAACTAGAAAATTTATTGCCACTATTTATGGACGACCATTATATTGGGGAAAAGGCGGGGGGCCACTCCTGAAGAGGTTGCAAAAAGCGATCCAATGAAGAATATGAAAATTCAATCGAGGCATCATTGCAAAGGCACTGACCCTATTGCATGATGAGAAAAGGGCATGGCTTTTTGTCTCGTAGAAGCCCATCAGCAGCTGCCGTCGCGGGATGCATAAAGAAGCACACGGTCTTATAACCCAACCAGATCTTGAGTTGATCGGTTTCGGCAGTAGCCCATTTTCTGGGCCGGGTGATCGGACCCTGAAAAAGGAGGACGGTAAACCCATGACCGGAAGTCATTTAGGTGCAATTATGTTTATTGATATGGTGAAGTTTTCCACAGATAAATTACTCAAGCTTGGGAAGATCCAAAGGCACTTGTTCTAGTTCATACCTATAGGAAATGTGGTAAGAACAGGCCCTTGTAGACGCATTGTGGCCGTGAAGTGGAATAGGGCGGGAGATGGATTCCTGACAAGTTTCAGGGTCGGCTTATACGGCATCGGTCCCTGTGCGGTGGAAATACAACGCCAATTATCTCAAATATAATGAATCCCGTAAGGATGGGATTTTTGCTGCAGGCCAGAATTGGTACGGGGCAGGAGAGCCGGTACGGATGGTGAATGCCCTATTTTGGCTCCACAGTTTATCTGGTTGCACGTATCTGTAGCTTCGGAAATCCGGGTCAGATATTCAGCGCGAAGGTGGTAAAAGACCTTTGTATAGGTAAAGATGTTCCTTTACCTCCCTCGGCCTCAGAGGGTTAAAAAAGCTTTGATGAGCCGATCGATCTGGAACTTATTGATGGTGAGATGCTGAGCATCAGTATTCATAAGGCAGTAATTCGGTAGCCTAAACAGTGCATCAGTATCAGTGTTCAGTAACTTATTTTGTTAAAATCCCTGATACTTTCCATTTCCCATAAATTATTTGCTTATCAGCAGGAATGATTTCTTTCTGAATAAAATATTCCATAAGAATCATAGAATCAAGGATGATTTGTTTTAAATTCAGTATTTTTTTTCGCAACTCATTTTGTCCGAAATAAAATTTCCAGAGAATAAGTTTAGAATATTGTTCATATATTGTTTTTTACAAAAGATGCGAATTCATCCTTTGTTGCGCTGCCTTGCATGACCGCTCACGTCAAGTAATAAGAATAAGTAAGCGAATTTAAAATGCACTTACTTTTCGATTAAACACAGACCTTATTTATATTTATTTACTTTCCCCATTTTAAGCGATTACAAACCGCTATTATTTTTTATACATCTTTTGTTGGGCGTCTGGGGCTTTATTTCGTCTGAATATTTTTTGCAATTGTTTTTCCAATTTCGTCAGTTTTTCAAGAGGTTCTATGAAATGATGGGGTTTTTTTTCAAGTCAATTTGTGAAAGTATCTGTTTACTCCTGCTTTGCATGCGGATAAATTAAAATGTAACTCGTGTCTTTAAAAAATATTTGATTTAATACGAAGGGATTTTTGTCATATATTGTTGTGAAATGAAGCTTGTCTTTCTACTTAAAACATATTTAGATTGTCGTCTTTGGAAAGTTTCTTGCAGTATTAAAGAAGTCATTCCAATCATTAAAGTCTTCCATTCACTTCCGATTGATGTTTAGATGAAATTTCTTTAATAAAACTTTAGCGTTTCTTGTTGTCAAGTAAAAAATAAAGTTTAGCAACGTGGAAATTTTTGCTTGCTATGTTCCAAACTTTTATTAACAAAACGGAAAGCCTATTTCTTTTTCACGCATTTTCAGGAACAATGATAATATGTCTTTTTATGTCCCAAAAAGGTTGTGCTGGTTTATATATCAAATGTTGTTGTTTGCATCTTGTCAAATGCCTTCCGGTCAAAGTTCCTAAAAAAGAGTCGGAAAATTCCCTTTGTTAATATGCAATCCTGAATTTAAATCCTGTAACTTTATGTTCCTTGGCTACACTTGAAAAATTCCCGTTAACAATATTTTAGGTCGTACGAAGTAACTCGTGTATTAAATTATCTGTTGCCGAAGCGGTTACAGCCGCTTTTATTTAAAATTTTCTTGCTCGTTTTTCAGCAGAACCGTCTACCGTGCTGTTATCTACAATACTTAAAAGCATACAAGCCTTTCTTATTTTTTTTGTTTTATGGTTACACCCAAATTTATAGAGTTCGTCTGTTGTATCAAATGTTACTAAATTGAAATTAAGATTTTTTTCTTGATTTTTCCTCGTCATTTGGTCGCATTATCTGTACTTTCTAATAGTGCTATATTTTTAGCAACCTTTTTGAGCAACAAACCGAAGCATGGTACAAGAAATAGTATCATTAAAGATTGTTCCGTTAAAAGCTTTCATTGAGCACGGATAGGTTGTTCCTGTTTCTGTTTCTCCAATATTAATGTTGTAACCAATTAAAATGGCTGCCAAATGTGGGCGCTGCTTGGGCATTAACTTAAACCTACAATATCAATCCTCCGTTCGTCAATATAGAAAATTTATAGTTTTTTGGGTTATCCAAGCTGCAGGAAATTTAAATGTTGTTGCTACACAATCATTAACCGTTGCAAACGCTTTAAAGTT
>Ga0163217_1027956_pt1 | contig 18667 bp, 16 predicted proteins | sample SynspAceP_FD_185933 | JGI IMG/M metagenome (GOLD analysis project Ga0163217, IMG submission 185933) | Saline lake microbial communities from Ace Lake in Antarctica - Synechococcus sp. Ace-P (PacBio error correction) | ecosystem: Environmental > Aquatic > Non-marine Saline and Alkaline > Saline ...
AAAGAGAGAGATTGTATTTCTAATTTCAATTCGTTTGTGTCCAACCATTTAATAAAGGTTCCAAAAACCAAAAGAAAGGGGGGGGGGGGGGGGTGGGCGGGGTTGACCAAAAAAAATACTAGTTGGGGGGGTTTGCCATCTGGTGGCATAGGGTAAATTGGGGGTTTTTCTGGAAAGAACAATTTTTAGGCCGTTGGGTTTTTACAATCAATTCCTTACTTTCCAATCTACAACCCAAACATTCATTTGCATTTTTTCTAAACGAAACAAACAGTCCCTTGGTAAGATTCCGGTAAGAAAGTTTTTTCCAGAAATAGCATTTTTGCTCTGTGGCAATCATCTTCAAGACTCGCATAAAGGTAGCGTCAATAGTAGGGTTAAATTGGTTTTGTTTTAATTTCCTTCCAAATCGAAAAACACCTTCTACATTTTGATCATCTGATTACCTTCACCACGCGTATAGTAAACGGAACTTTATGGAGCATTTTAAACCTACCGTGGTTGCTTGGATTCTAATTTCCGACCTCAAACCATTTGTTGAGCAAATCCTAGACCACTTGTTTGCTTGGATATGGTGGAGATGGTTTTGGTGGAAACGTGCTGTGGGTATTTGTACATATGCAACGTGGCATTAGAAATTGGAGTCGGTTATTGGGCTAATGCTTGTGGGGGCGAGTTTTCAGTAAAAGTCAAAAATGTAAGAGACTAAATTGGGCTATAAGCGATACAAACAAATAGGGAGTTGTAATATTTAAGTTAGTAAAGTGATTACATCAGAAAGGGTTTTATTCATCGGCCATGCAACATTGCACAAGGGTGAGAAGCCCAGAAAGGTGGCACGCCGGGTTCACCTCATAGTTGATTCACCTAATTATAGGGCGACTCTTTAGGATCTGGAAGTGTAATTTTCTAGACGTTGTATTTCTTTCCCTGCATCCGGTTAATTGCTGGAGTGGTAAATTTCAAGATAATAGTTGGTATTTAGCGATAGGGATACATCCTTTTCCCATTGTATACGGCACCTGGAAAGTTTTATCCGTGCGTTCTAAAATAAACCATCGTTTTCGCAACATTTAATGAGATAACATAACTCGTGGTGGTGCCATCGGGTTTTGATTAGATCTGTCTTATTAAAAAAAGATTGTTAAAAGGGGGGGAAGTCCTTGTGTGGATTTCCTACCCTGTAAAGAAACGGCATTGGTGGTTGATAAGTTTTTTGGCAGCGGCTCCTTTTTCGCTCGATTGTTTATGACACTTAAAAAAGCCAGACCCTCCGTATAACTAATTGGATGGTTCTGTAATTTTTCCGTTTTCAAGCCATTTGCAAAGCACCACGGTAGGCTTTACGCTCGTCGATAACTACTACTGCCGATGCGGCAATATCGGCTGGCTAGGTAAATATCGTATGAATTAAAGAAGCACTACTAATTTTCGCTGTTTAAATTATCATGGCTTATTTAAATATAAGAAACGATTATTACTCAGAAAATTCAACACCATAGGCTCCCCTTGATTTCTGTGTAGGATTTTTGAAGGTAGGTTCATTTGATAAAATTCCCAAATCCGCTGAATCAAAAAATCCCATATAGATAGAACCCGTCATTTTGCGTGTGGCAACTCGCCATTTTGGTCCCGTCAGCAGATATTTTAAATACCCTCTTCCCAATCGGCAACAAATAATTTAGGAAACGTATTTTAACGGGGTTTGTTTACGATACCTTTACTGTTAACTTCGTAGGCGGCAGTAATAGTGTTATAAACCCATTATACCTCAAATTTGCTAGGTGTAATTTATCCAAATAGAATTTCTAAAACAATCTTTGATGACGCTGTAATTTCGGAAGTATCAAGTTAAGAGATTACCTATTTTTTTCGAATAATTGCACCCTTCTCCAAAGTTTAATGATATAAGTCTAAAATGGAAGTAGTTAAGACCATAATCAGGAATGCATTGGTCGCCAACTGAGGTATCTTAACCGTAAAAATTATATAGGATTGGATTTTCTGGTTGGGGTACCATAATCGCCGATTGTGTGGCTCGCGGGTCTCCATAAAGTCCCAGTATCCCACCCCCCCCGTTTTGAACAATCCGGTGGGTTTTTATTGTAAACTGTAATACCATCCGTAACGTCCAAAATTTGACCATTACTATCTGAATGGAGGTGCAGCCTTCAAGCGTATTCAGATTACCCGTCGTGTCTGTAAACTGCCACCGCATTAAAAACGAATACCCGCATTTTCTCCAAAAATAACCAATTGCTGTTTCACCTTGGTGCACTACAGTGTCACAAGAAATAAATGCAATTAAGAATAAAAGTAGTTTTTTTTCATCGTTGCTTGTTTATTTGATTAGCGAACAGATATATATCGTCAAATAGATATATTGTGAAATTTCAATTTTTTTCTGATACCTCATTTCATAGCGTTTCTCGAACGCTTACAAGATACTAACAAATCTCTTTTTCTTTAATAATGCATAAGACAAATAAATGAAAATAGCCGTCCAAGCGAGAACAATCATCAACTCATACCAGTGTACACCATAAGTTTTGAGTCTAATTTTTACCCCAATTTGCGAGACAGCTGCTTGTAACTGCTTTAAGTCTTGAAAAGGGGCTCTTTTTAATTTAAATTAAACATGGCATTTAATGGAAAAAGCTCACTGATGTAAAAAATCGGTAGTTTCGCCATCAAATAATTTCCATCGAAATCATGCCTGCGAACAAAACGCTTCAGTATTGCCATAGAAATTAGAAGCCAAGAGCAAAGGCAGACCTTTCACTAAGATCAAAAACAAGCAAAATGAAAAGAACCCATTAGTTTTACAAAGAAAGGCAACTAGAAATCTTAAATCGGATACAATAATGGAAAAATTCCAATGAAATCAGAATAAATAAACCCTAGAATAAGTGATACTAAAAAAAACGAAACAGTAGATATTAAGGATAACTTACGAACTGTTACGATTTAGAGAGGAAATAAATTCTTTTTTCGGAGAGCCATCAATGCACAAGTTTTGCTTGATGGTTTATTGCTTATAACTCGTCGCCATCATCGGGAAACGATAACAATCCGCGGCAAAACAGCTTAAAAAATGCGGTAATAAAAGTATTAAAATTGCAGATGTATGGAAAATTAAAAAATCCTTGGTCCGCTAAATGAAATTGATAGGTCCAAAATCCAAATTTTATAGCAGCTACTAGGGCAATAAGTGGTTAAACAGAAAAAGTACGATAGAATTAAAACTTTACTAGCTCTGTTGTTCCAAAGTTTAAATCAATTCTATTTTGTATAAACGTTTCATTTAAAGAGTTTTTTTGGGTTTTTTGAATAGATTAAGTTTAAAATGGTGTTTTTTGGTAAACTTAGAAATTGATCTCTAAGCTTGCTCTTCTTTTTTTGATAAATGCGATAGAATAATTCCTTTATCAAAAAGCAATTTTTAATATCCTCATGATTAATTTTCTTCCTTTAACAATAGCAGTAATTAAACCATCATTGAATTTTAACCTCGGGGCTAAAAAACTCTTATTTTCTTTTAAAAATCGAGTAATTTCCTTTTCTTTCTTGCCCTCAACTCAAAAAACCATGACTCGCTAACATGGTATCAACGCTACCGATATAATTTTTACCATTTCTAAGGATACAACATGGCGCAGACCTTTTCTACTTCATCTAATAATGCGATGCCTAATAAGTATGGTAAGTACCTTCGGCAGCTATTTTTTATAATGATTTCTCTAATTTGATGAATTCCCTTGAGGATCTAATCCATCGTCGTAGGTTCATCTAAAAATTAAAATTTCAGGATCATTGACGTAAGGGCAGAAGCAATAGCTAGTCGTTGGTTTCCATTCCAAAGAATAGGTAGAAAACTACTATTTTTAGCGAATCCAATAGTCCGACATCTCTAATTTTTCTTCATTTTTGTTTCTGAAACTCTTTTATTTTTACAGACCAATTTTATTTTGACTGCCGTCATATAAGCGATAAAATAATAGGTCTTTCTATGAATGGCTCCTACTTTCTCAAGGCATCATGTTGTTGTGGGTATTCCTCAACCAACTGAAGTTTCCCGATGTCTCGTTGACGACATTAAAACAATACTAAAGTGGTCGATTTACCCGCTGCCATTGGCGCCTAAAATAACCATAAACATTACCTTTTTCAATAGTAAACGACAAATCGTTTAAGCGTCAGAGCACCAAATTTATTTTCGTGAGCTTATTACAGTAATAATCGTTTTCCAATGGAAAGGTTTTTAGGTTGTTTAGGTAAGACGATGAAAAATTAAGGCCCCCCCCCCCCTTTAAAAATTTGGTTTTTTTTTTCTAAACTTTAAAAAACAATTAATTTCAGTAGAGAATATTTAGTGGGAAATTTTCTCTTTGTTACCTAAGGAGTTTTAAAGTGATTGATATTTTAAATTATAACAGACGTTAGCCTGCAAGTTTAATTTTGATTTACTGCTGTAGGTTTTCTTCGGTTTGTAATAACCAGATTAGGAGCCTAAGGTTAGTGCTACTTGATCTTGAAATTGTTTGCCCGGCAGATAAGGTATTGCCTGGTCAAGATGACTCTATACATCGTTCCATTTTTTCTAGACCAGGTGTGATTACAGTTAATGAAGTAAGTGGTTTACACCACTATATGTCCGGGCCATTCACAAGGTCTTAAAAATACTACCCGCCATTTACAACTTACTTGCCATTGGTAGATATCTTGTTCCGTTTTCTGTGATATTAAAATTTCCATTAGAACCCAACAAAAAATGTTTTTTGGATTGCTAGGTGCAATACTAATGGAGGGTGCATTAACCCGTCTCTTGGAAATCGAAGTCCATTGGGTGATCCATATTGCTGGACTTGGGATAGGCCTGCTGCCCGTTTACAGTCCATTAAGCGTTGATACCTGGTATTCCAGTACCAATATTCTCCACCATCTCCGCCATCAAGCACTTGACGTTGTTGTAGGCTTCGTTTGCATCTGAACCACCGTCGTTAATCTGAACATCCAATCATAGGTGTTCGAAAAAGCATCTCCCGTCAGCATTGCAGTTTTTCTGACCACCAAAACTTGTAGTTCTCCCTAAGTTTATATACCTACACTTGTAATTCCCTGCCATTTGTAAAACGTATATACCTTCCGGTAATGCCGCATGGGGGAACTAACTGGAATGTTGTCCTGTTGTATTGCCAAGTTGGTGTCGTAAAGTAGCATTGCTTAAAGACTGACTGAGAATCCGTAAATTGCTAGGAAACGGAGTATTAGACACGCATTAACATAGGCGTTTGAAAGTCGATTCTGAACAACAATCTTGGTTCTATTCAAATTTGAATGTCGTCAATAAAGTTGACTACTTTCCTAAATCTATTGTCAAGCCAATCTGTATTCGTACTTTCCCCAAAGAGTGGGCAACGGAATTGCCCGACCAATTACTATTTGTATTTCCGTCATAGCTTTTGATGCGTCACATTTGGATAGGTTAGAAAACTAAACTTGCGGTGCAAAAAAAGAAAAAAAAAAGGGGGGGCTTTAGAAAAATTAAACCCCCTATTTAAAAACCAATAAAGGACATTCCTACGCTATCTAATATACCATCATTGGTCCATCATCTAAATCATTTACATCCTAACACCAATCATTATCAAAATCGGGTCTTAAAATTGTTATGGGAGCCGAAAGGTGAATCTGCGGTAATATAGTATTATTTGGTCTTGGAGAATGAGTGGCGGTATTAAGAATTGGATTGTGTTGGAAAGGCTAGACGAATTTGCGTCTGGCTTGGGCTACTATGGTAATTCTTTGAAGCGAACCGCTTGTTAAAGTTCCCGATAGGTCCGTTCGGCGCACCTCCATGTTGCCATAGTTTGCTGTTGCAGAACTAAAGATAAGCCCAACAAAAGAAAACCGTCTGTTTACAACTAAATTAGTCGCTGGATCAACGCCAAAGTTTGCAATCCCGAAATAAGTAAACGCTAACTGTACTGCCTCATTTTACTTTCTGTCTTATTTTGCTGTTTTAAGGCAATTGTATATCAGGATCGCAAATAATAGGCTTGTAAGTTGTTCGAATCGTAAGCTACAAGGTCCTTTAGTAACCCGTACATAAAGTCGCCGCTACAGTCGGGACTGTATCGTAGTTCCTTGTGGCTTCGTGCGTGGATTCCCGCAAAAAACCACTGATAGGCATCAAATACTTCACCAATAACTTTAAATTATACGAACCCGGTAAACATTGGGTTCCGTAATTTGTAAATCCATTTGGAGCTTACGTTCAAAAGCCTGAAAAGTACCCAGCGGATTCCACGGTTTTCGCGTTGGCACCAAAGACAGCCCAACAGCCCAAGGACCCTGTAGATTTCACCACCACATTACCCAGTTAAAAACCACTGATATAGAAAGTTTTCCAGTCCCGTATTTCCTGCACAGCTATGGAATGGTGGGCTTGGATAACAATCGCCAGATCCATCGTCACTATAATATTTGCATTCCGCTGTTGCCCGTGGAGGCGATGATGGTGATGCCAACCTGTTTTAAGGTAGTACCAAGCAGCATCTCTAATATCTCTTGGAATATTTCGACGTATCCGGGATCAAACAATTTAGAGAGCCACAAAAATTTAGTCCTTACCGTTTGAACCTCCTGTGCTAACCTGCCAAGTTTGATACGCATAGGCCTCTTTTTGAAGGTTCGCGTACATACATGTTAGCAACAGGGGAATTCGAGGAGTAGTTAGTTTTTCCTGGAACGATACAGTAATCACCATTATTTATAGTAAGCCATTGCGTGGCGGAACCGTTCACAAAAATTGCGTATTGTTTTGGGTAGCTATTACTATAGGAAATTCCTGTAAGTCTTGACAACCGCCTCTTACAAAAATATAGTCTTTTCCCAAGTTGTTTTCAGGTACGGGGTTGATCTATACCTGCATCACGGCTTCCTGAACTGGAATGGTACACCGTAATTGAGGCCAACCATTTGCTGGAATGACAATAATTTTATCGGATTGTATAGATGCCTCCCAACCAACCGTCCACAATTAGCAGCTGTTTGATTGGTTACTGCTTCTAAAACATAACTTTCTCGCACGGCATCAAGCAACCAAACCCGAAGAGGTATTACTCGTTATGCTCCTACGGCATATGCTAATGAAACTCACAAATTTGGGTCATAAGCCAAATGATCTATGGTGGTATTGTTTTCTGTTGCCATGGATTCCCATGAAGTAGAATGTCGCTTGTAGTGGCATAGTTATGGTGCCCTCTCCCATTTAAAAGCCTGGTTCCAAAGCTTGCCGTCTTTGGCCGTAAGCGATGTAGATGGGCGCTAGAAAACTTCCGCGATAGTTAACATAAAATTTTGAACCTAATTAGATTCAAACGTAAGCCGCTATTAGACCAAAATGACTCCGTATTGCTATTTTCTGTACCATGTAATATTCAATTATCACCATTCGGCTAAGGTATAGGTGAGCCTGGATTTGTACTTAGATATAGTAAAGCTGCCTATTGGGGTTGCCGCTGGTTCCTCCTAAAGGCATTCACGGTAAAGCTTGTAGTTTCTGGAGTGATAGGTAAAATAGCCTGTTGTTGTACGCGCTATTATTTACTCCCTTGTTTTAAAGGTGGTTAAACTAAATGTAAAACACTAAGTTGGGAATCCCAACACTAGTAAAACTAAAAATAAAAAAAACTATAAACGAATGCTTTCTGCATGTTGGAACTAAAGAATATTGTCCCTGTAAATAACAGTACCTGGATTGTCAGGAAACAATTCTTGTTGTGAAGTTAGTCAGGCCATGTAGTAAATTTGAAAGCTAAAACGGTGGTTGAAATATAGTGGAGGGTTTAATAATGCAATGATACCGAACCGATTTTTATATATATTCTTGTGATTCTTGAGAGGTAATGAGTACGTAAAGATTAACCTATATAAGCATTCTGAATATGTCTCAAAGAAAGATTATGTCGAAAAAAAAGCCGGCCATACCCAGTTAGTCAAAAATTAAATAGTTAATTTGAAATCACTATACAGAACCATAGAATTACCTATTTTTAATGAAGATTTGCTTAGGTTCTCAGGTTTCCTGTGGTCCGTCTCGATTCAACATGACGAAAGACAGTTTCGTGGGTACGGAGTATATTATTCAGAGTAATGATTCGTATAGAAATTGATTTAAGTTAGAAAGTTGTAATTCTAATTTTATTATCTGATGAGGGGATGAAAATTTTAACTAAATATTGATGCCGTGGATTTTTGCACTTTTGGTAATTCTAAACCTTATCCGTATCAATAAGTAAGGAATATTTTAAACGATAATCTTCACTTAATTACATTAAAAAAAACGATGCTTCTCGAATTATGGCTTGAATTAGATGCACAATGTTATCGCCCAATAACGCTTAACTTTTAGTCTATAAATAACCACCTTAATCGAAAAGAGCAATAGCGAGGAATCCAGGAGATTGTTTTATAAAAGAAGATGTTCCTAATTGTCCAGAATCTGAAAAAGCAGCAAATGGCTAAAGAAATTGTTAAGTTCAATGAACGATGTATGATTTCGATATTGGGAATATGCGTGCTTATAATTACGCTTATAGTGACCGTGCAATGATTTGATCATGTCGTGTACCGAATACTGTGCTATTGATCTTGATCAGCAGTGCTTTGAGGGAAGTTAAAAGGTATCATCGACCTCAATTTTTTAAAAGAAAATATCAGAATGGTAGAACTGGTTTCGCGCTAAAAAACTAACAATTAAATCAATAAGTCAGTAATAAATTAGAGGAGCGTTCTATTGTAGCCAACGGATTAATAAAGTGTTTCAGGAAATCGCCATAAAAAGTTTATTGAAGCTTGCCTAGTGATGAAATTCAACACCTGAAAACGTTGAATTATTAAAAAAACTTCAAATATACAACTCACCCACTGATGTCCAATTTTTAAAAATTGCACAAAATGGGCGAAGTATTAAACTCGCCTTGATTTTTGTAAAACGTAATTATGAAACCGTAAGTATGAACAAATTTTTAGAGAAAAATTAAGTTGTAAGTACTTTAACTTTTTTGAGCTCTTTATTGGAAATACACCTAAAAGTAGTAATACATTTGTTTTTCTTCAATCCCTCCCTTTTCTACGAACTTTTCCGCAGATCTGGATTTTATAAAATAATTTTATTTGGATATTGGTGTCTAGATGTTATTACGTTTTAATCTTTTTTCGGGTCATCAGAAATACGGCCTTATTGGCAATTATCAAAACTAGAAACATCTTCCAACACTGTATTAGACCTTCTCTACTTTTGTAGTGCTTAAATTCGGAAGTAAAAGTGTGGGTTTTCCATCACTTCATTCAAAAAAATAGTTTCTTCAAAAAGAATCGTTTTTTTGCAAAAGGTTTTACGGCTCGGTTCATGAACCAAACCTCTGTTGTTTTGTCTTCCTGCAGTAAAACAACCAATCTTTTCCGCCGAAATTTTTGACAAATTCAAATAGTTTTTTTGTCTTAAAAATTTATCATCAGATAGTGGCGTACTCCCTAAAAAATCTCAAGCCAATTATTGGTATCATACCCGGTTGCTATCTACAGATAAAATTTTAAAAGCCCTTCTTCTTGTTCGTGTCAATAAATTAAACAGCCTTTATCTATTTATTAATATTAATACCTGTGAATAATGATGTCTAAATTGCTTCCTTTTTCTTCAAATTGAATAAAATCGTGGTTTTCAACTGCACTCTTAAAGATTACAAACAGCATTTACTTTTACATTATCTAACAATGTCCGGTTAAATACGCCAACATACACTTCGCCACTTTTAATGTGCGGGTGGTAGACCTGTTTCATATAAAAATAAATGCATATTTTTCTTTGAGTTCGCATGAATACTATCCCGGGATCATTAAAATCAGTAGACACTAATTTTTAATAACATTTCGTTTTGGAATTCAACCATCGACCTCATTTGCAAATGAAAATAGTTTTTCTTCCTTTTCGCGAAAAGGTTTAAAAAAATATTCCTTTAAATAAACGGTAGTTTTCATCATTGAGGCATGTGGGTGTTTCTGATAAAAAAAATAGTCTCAGTTTTATTTTTTATTCCCCCAACGCGATGCCAGGATATGCTATTATTTGGGGTAGCGTATAATGATCATTAAATTAATTCTTATTTAAATCATTTCCGCGAAGGCGAAATCTTTTATTGTTAGTTTTTAAAGTTTCAAAGTTCAACAGTTCAAAGTTTAAAGACTGTTTTTAGTTCCATAAACAAACTTAAACTTAAAAACTTAGAATTCAATCATTTAAAATTTTTTAAACTTAATTCCAATTTCATCAAAATCTAAAATCATCGTAACTATCAAAAGTTCGTCAAAATCAAACGTGGGGGAAAATCTGCTTCGAACTTTTTTCAGGCGGAGCATCGGGTAAATCTCCAACTAAATAATATGTTCGGGTAGGTATTGCATCTTTTCCTTTATCCACAATATCACAGCTAATTCCACAAAGAACGTCCACATGCTGAAAAAAATCATATACATAAATTAATTTAGGATTGTTTTTAAGTGATCATATCTTCTAAAACGTTTCATCATTAATCGCAAGCTCTGAGTTGTTATCGTTGATGTCATGCAAGGCAATTTCTTCGTCTTGATTCCATTCTTCATCACAGGTGTATAAAGATGCATTTCGTTTTCCTAAAAAAACCCAAATGCTTGTTGTAAATTGCATATGAAAATCTCTAATGAGCTGCTTCGCTTCAATTTCATATCCCTAAAGATATCTTCTTCTGCATCTAAAAATTATACGGATTTTGAAATCATTACTTGAATTTTTTAAAAGTAGCCGCCAAAAGTTTACAAAGTTTTAAGGACCATTTTTTGTCCATTTTAAAGCTTCTAAAAGTAAATAGAATTGCACTCCAATAGGCAGGGCAGCTTACAAACCAATGCAAGGTTTGGCTACCGAACGGAAAATCCAATATAATACATGGCTATACAGATATAATTTTCAAGGTCCAATAAGAAAGATGACCCTTTAATTTTTGAAAAGCCTATTTTTGAGTTTGGCAATTTAAAAAAAACAATATAGAAGATTCAACGCTAATACGAAGACGCTGAAAACGAACGGTGTATATAAAATTGAAGCGTGGATCACTAACCATTGTGTTTTTAGCTGACTGCCATAAATACTGGTTGGCAGGTACTAAAATTCTCGAACTTGAGTTCTAAAACCTACCTGAATAAGCCGTAAAGACAAGGCTACTGGAAAACAAAGAACGGCGAGTTTGCGATTTCCACTGTTGGTTAGTCCTTAGCGTAGAGGTATAATAGACGAATGTAAAGATAGAGCCAGCAACGATGACTAAGGCCATAAGCATATGCAAGTGTTTTCTAAATGGGGCTAAAAGAGAAAAACCACAGTAGCTCCTAACCAGGCCTGAAAACCATTCCAAAGACCACGAACCATGACAATAGGGTAATGCGTTGCTTTTTTTCCAAACTTAAAAGATATAACCGCCAGGATAAGGTGGCTACAGCCAGCTAAAACCCCCTAAAAGCCTATTGATATACTCTATCTACATGTAATGCCAAACATTAAAGGGATCCGCGTAAATCGTGTTTTCGTAATAATTCCTCACCGTTATTTTCGTTATAGCTTTCAGTGTTGTAAAGTCGCTTTTTTAGCGCTTTTTAGAGATTTATAAATATATTAGTTGTCCTTTTTAAACTCTTTATCAGCATCCCATGTTAAAGCTGATTCTCGGTAGGTGGAATGTAATATCCGAAACATTTAGGCCATCAGGGACACCCATTCCACTGCCTGTCATTCTCGACGAAAAGCCCCTGCTCTGATGACTAAATAAACGAGAATTAAAAGAGATTTTAGCTATTTTTCTAAAGTGTTTCTGCATCAGTATAAATTGAATTGCAAAATACAAACACTTTAGTCTAGAATGAAAATAGAGCGTGATAAGATTAAAGAAAACGAAGATTTTTTTAGCGTCAACTTTTAAATCATGTAGTTCAGGATCTTCATTTTTTAGCTTTAGCAAACATAAAAATTTTGCGCGGCTTCGTAAATTCCATTAGGTAATTTCGCCTCTAAAATTGCTTGCTTTAATAAGCTTTCTTTTAGAACATACCCACTTCCTTTAGAGGTTTTAAGTGAATGTTTTCATTATTTCCCTCCAGTAACTGGAGGTTGAAAATTTCGTATATGATTCGTTCTTTTTCGAACTCTACTATGCTTTGACGAACCTAGTGTAAAGTTTTATTCTTGTATTTCTTCTGTTTTTTAGCGGTTTTATTGTGGGATATCAGCTTCCGCGATAAAGGTCATTAAAATCGTCGATATGTTCTCCTGCGTCAAAAACAAGTCTTTCTAAACGGCAGAATCGGTCGCAATCCCTGAAATAGCGGATAGGCCCGAGAACTCATCATGACCCTTTTTTGAACAAAACTTCATTTTTTCATTTAAAGGCATTCTAAGTCCTTTTAAAGAGCTTATAAACATTTTTGATCCTAAAAACCTCATGCCCATAGGAATGTCCAACCAATTTTTTTGTCAAAAAACGCTTGGTCGGTGCTTTTGCTATATCATGTAAAAAGTGCAAGCCCAACGCAGCCCAGAGATTTTCGGTATGTTTTGCGAAAAATATTTCTACGGACTTCCTAGGGTCGCCAAGAAGTTATCTCTTATGGCGTTGCCCTTCTATTTCCTTCAATGCCTTGTAAAGAGCGGTGTAAGTTCCGGGGAAGTAATATTATTCCTAATATTCTGGTTTTGTGCAGCAAGCGCAAACCGAGAGATGGGTTTTTCGCTTGCAGAGATTTATGTAATTCGTCAACAACACGCTCTTTTTTGAAATAAATTTTGAATACGTTTCTTTATGCGCTGTAATGGCTTCTAATGAAGCGGTATAAATTGTAAAGTTAAAGTTGTGTCGCAATCGAATGCCCATCATTCGCAAAGGATCATCAGATAGGTGATTCTGGTGCTAAGGGTGTCCGGATTATTTTACTCTTTTAAATCTTTTAACATTACAACCCCATTAAAAAGTGGATCTAATAATCGCGCATAATTGGCGTCATTTAAAGATATGGCTAGGACGCGTTTATGGTAAAATCTCTTCTTTTTTTGATCATCATCTAAGACGTCCATCCTCACCGACAGGCTTACGATCTATGTTCAGGTAACTTTCTTTTCTACCCCTACAAATCTAGCTCGATATCGCCATAATTTTTACCATGCAAGTACAAAATTTTTAAAAAAACAGGAAAACCTGCGGGCTTTCCTTTTAGTTTAAGGCTACTTTTTTTTAGCCAAGAGCAATGCCACTGGCCAAATAGCAAAATATCGATATCTTTTAGCTTCCCTTTTTTTTTTATAAAATCGCGCTACAAAACCGACCAATAACATACGCAATCGATGTCAAGCTCTTGGCGGCGGCGAAAACAATGAAAAAAATAGGATTTTCTAAGGCTTTCTTATGATCTATCTGCTGGTACTATTCCTCGGATGATTTTTAACAGTTCCGTCATTCTTTTAGTTGAATTATAAGATGAAGGTGTTGCTAAATTCTTTTCTTCGGGCAAATTTACACATAGGTCCCCTACAACTTTTAAAATAGCAGGCACTAATTTCTTTAAAATTTCTAGGTGCTGGGCTTCCGCTGAGGTTTAGCGGACGTTGCCAACGATGGTCTTTTGAACTTTGGCTTTTAAATACTGACAAACTTATCAGATGCTACTCGAATGGGCTATTGTTTGATTTCGATGAAACTAATTTTTGAGCAATGCCACAGGTTGGTCAGTACACAATTGTGGTGGGTTTTGTCGCTAAATCTATGGATCATAAAGCTACCCTTTTTACTTCAGGAACTTGCTTCACATGCTTTTCGAGCATAAACTCATGGGGCTAACCAAGCAGCTCATTTTTTTTTGAAGATCGCGTTTTTTTTCAAGGCAAAAACTTTTGGCAACGGCAGCTTCATTCGTAGCATCGCAGCCAATGCCCCAAGGGTAAATCTGTAGGGTAAACAATTTAAACCACCTTTGAAGGAGTACTTCAACGCATTTATTACTCTTTCTTGGCATAGTTATTTTAATATGTTGAAAAACTCGACCCAGATTTGCCAGGTATAGCGAATCATAAGATAATTAATGTAATAATGCCTCTTATGTCTTTTCAAAAATAGAACATTACTTTTTAGTAGCTGTGTATTATCAGCGATTAAACCAATACTCAATCAAATACCATATACCTGATTTTCATCTAATTTCTGTTATACAAAATAGGAGGTTATGACAAACTTTCTTGAGTGTTATTTGTTTGCAGCACGACTATGTTTAAAAGGGCCATGAGGTAATAAAATTATCTGTTTTTATATTAACTTTCAATGAACGAGCGTATCATTGAGAAATGTTTGAAAATCTTAAGGGTGGGCAGATGAAATTGTAGTAGTAGATTCGGAAGCCACGGATGCAACACTAGCCATTTGGTGAAAAATACGGAAGCTCAAATTTTTTATAAGGATTTCGATGGTTTCGGCACACAGAAACAATTTGCCTAGAACAGACAAAAAATAATTGGGTGTTAACTATTGTGCGAACGAAAAATTTTAAACGAAGCGTTATTGAAGAAATACAACAAGAACTCTTAAAAGGTGGCCAACCTGCCGATGGGTATTATATCAAACGAAAACAAGGTTTTTTTTTTTAGATAAGGTTTTTAACTAATGGTCATGAAAGTAAACAATACCTTTTTGGCGCTATTTAAAAAGAATTGGGCGTTTTGATGGAAAAAAAGTAATAAAAAAATGAAAGGATGTTTTAAAAAGGAACAGGACAAAACTAAACCATAATTTTTCTTACACTTTAAAACACGTTCTTTATAGAATGGCCTATGTGGAAATTGAATACCTTACGCTACGATTTATGCAGAAGGCGAGTATCTTAAAAAACCGGAAACACGCCTCTGCTTGTATTTTTATAAAAGTAAAATATGAAATTCTTTAAAAAGTATATTTAGAACTTAACTTTTTAAATGGAAAGGAAAGTTTTTATTGGGGCATTTTTATGCCGCATATTACCTAGGTCTAAAATATATAAAGACAAAGAGCAGTACAAAACAGTAAAAAAACAACTGCTATTTTAAATTAGTTTTTTGCGAAGTTTCTTCAGTACCGCAATATCGACTTGTAAATACCCAATGCCATTAAGGTAACTTAAAAATAAGGCCTTTTTAACACGTCCAAAAACCAGTTTGAATTAATATAGTTTTTATTAAACGGAACGCGGGTTTAAAAGAAAAAGGTGGAGTAGGGTGGCTTCTTTGGTTTTTAAAGCCAATAACTCTTTGGGCTTGCATGTGGGTGTATTTTAACCCCTTTTCGTTTTTTAAAATCATTTTCGGTATTTTTATTAGGGAAAACTGAATTAGTTTTTATGCTTTAGAACGGCAAGAATCTCCATGGACCCACATAAAGTTTTTCATGTACTGTTTTTGAAGGATCAAATGTACTTTGGATTTTTTGAATAAGCGATAGTTTTTATCAGGGGGGGGGGCTGATTGGCGTACCAAGAAAAGCGCATTTTTTCATTTTTGAAACATAAAGGTTCTTCTAAGAGAGTAGGCGGGCCGCTTTGGCTGATCAGAATGTATGTTTTTAAGACCTTCGTTTTTTAAGCATACGTCGGCGTTCGTCTGCATCTATTAAATACCACCGCAATTATGAACACATTGGTCTAAGCAAATTGCTTTTGATCTGTGAAATTTACGAAAGGCCTTTGAACTAGCTTTATATTTTTAAACTCCTTTTTATTTTTAAATAGAAATCGGTACTCGAAAGAATCTACAAATGATAATTTCATCTGCAAATTGTAAGATTTTCTAACTAGGGCATAAATTATGTCATCTTCGTTTAAAGGTTATGACGGCAGCAGATATTTTACTTCTTTATTGCCGTCGAAGGATGTTGGATGGGTTTACCAAATATTTTAATGTATTTTTTTTCGTCGTAAATAGGATAGTTTTCGGTTTTCTTGGAACTCCGTTTTCGAAATGTAGTGCTGCACTGCAATGTAACATGCGTTTGGCAGATGTACCATCCGTAATACGGTGGGTAGGCGTTTATTGATTTTTAAAATCTATCCGCAGCGGGTATGCATTGAGTGTAAGTGTTTTTATCCACTAATGGCCCCAAATTAGAATAGTGGAGACTATTCTCCGACCATTTTATATTTCTTTGGAGAATATCTTAAAGTGATTACGGGTTATTCTAGGAGTAAAATTCATAATTAAAGAATAAGTAATCCGTGATTAAAAAGGTCAGCTAGCTTGTAAGTAAGGCACTATATTGGATCTGTAACAAATTTGGTAGCTGCCGGATATTTTGCCGCTAAGGTTTTGTCACTCGCCCATTTTTAGGATGCATTAACGGATGAAACTAGGAAAAATAAAAATAGTCTTCTCGTGCGCTACAAGCTTCATTTCAATTAAGTAAGTAACGCGAGCTGAAGTTAGGCTCGGCGAAAAAGTAGGTGCATAAAGAATGAATGTTTGGCCTTATATTTGGGAACGAAGATTGCTCTTTTTTCAGCATAGTTCCAGATCATTTTGATAATAAAATATCTAGCTTAGGCCAACCCTGTTTTTCAAATAACTTTCAAAATCTTTAAATTTGGCCTTTAAGTTCATTAAACTTTGGGTAAAAATGGCCGCCTTGTGTCAGGTATAGCAATCAAAATAATGACGGCTTCTAAAATGTCCCTTTTTCTCCCCGGCAAAAAAACCCATGAAAAACTTGAACTTTTAATCCTTAAATAAAATAAGGGGAACTTCGTTACCAGGGAATCAAAAATTTACACTCAACTTTTAAAAAGCCTGTACATCAAGAATGCTCGTTGTATAACGCTTATTTTTAAAAGGGAAAACTAGCACTAGTTTAAGGTGAATGTACCAAAATGTAAGAATTGAATCTCTGCCTCTAAACGGCTTATTAATGCGGGGCTAAAATTCCAAAAGCATTAGGGCATTCTGACAAAAGAGAAATACACTTTCATTGACCGAAGTAATTTGTTTGGCATTTTCTAGTCTTCTTTAAAGTCAACCTCCATGCAATTGTAAGGCCGAAATATCAACAGCAGTACCCTTTAAGTTTCTTTACGAATGGCAATTTCAAGGCCAACTTCAAGAAATAATCGTTAGCGGGGTCCACATTCTTCTAGACGCCGCAATAAATTGTTTTATGTCCTTTGAAAGCGATATAATTAATACTACGCTTCTCCTAAACCAATTTTCTACTGATTTTGAAAGTTCATCATAAAGCCATTTTTTTAAGGTGTATTTTACCTACTTCATTCCGCCCCTTGCTGTGTTTTCCGCCAACAAAAGATTGTTTTTGCTTCATATAAGGATCAAAACTTCAATAGCTTTAGCGTCAAACCACATCTCCATTCAGCCATAAAACCGATTTGTCCTTGAAATTTTTTAAGTGCTTTTAATAGGCTTTTGAGGTGTTTGTGCTGTCAAAGAAGGATTATAAATATAGCTCACGCTCAGGAAAGCGCTCCATCGATTAAATCTTTTTAACCCAACTACGGGGTATAATACATCATCAATGCAAAAATATACTGGGTTAGAATCTCCATCTGGAGTTTGCATAATACTTTGTCATTCACTACATGGTGTTAAGGTTTGGGAAAGGTTTTCCGAGTCCTTTGAACCCATGCCTTGACGGCGAGAAATTACGGAATTTTTCATTTGGACGTATTTTTTAATATTGCGCTAAAAAGGACTTTAAGCTGTGAACAAAGCTAAAAAAAAAAAATAGGAGGGAGTTTATAGGAATTGGGTGAAATAAATAAAAAAATTCTGCTTACCACACAAAAAGCAGGATAGCAGATTTTTTAGATCTTTTAAAATTTTAAACAGCTACATTGTATTCCCTAAGCGCAATCGTTTAATGAGTTTTTTATTGGTAAGCTTTCTTTACGAGTTCCTATAATTAAGAAGCCACCAAGGTACTTTGATAATCGCCAGGGGGAGGATTTGTTTTTGTGTATCTACCAGGAAGCCTACAGAATCTTCAGGAACTAAAGCCTTTTCTTTCTACTGGAATTTACTTCTCCCGCGGTTACATCAATAATTTTTTGGTTGATGCAAGTCAGGACTACATTTGCACCAAGCACGGCTTCGGTTTCAAACACGAACGCCTTCCACGACAATACATCTAGAGGCCAAAAAACATTGGTCTTCAATAATGACAGGTGCTGCTTGTAAAGGTTCTAAAACACCGCAAATGCCAACGCCGCCACTAAGATGTACGTTTTACCATTTGAGCACAACTCACCTACCGTTGCCCAAGTATCTACCAAGTACCTTCATCTACGTAGCCCAATATTTACGTTAGCCTCGGCAATTAAAATAGTGCCTGCAGAAATGTAAAGCATCCCAATGCTTGCGGTGGCACCGGAAACAACTCGAATTCCTTTTTCTTTATAGGCCTCTTTTAAGGGCATTTATCATGGTATTCCAAAATACCAGCTTCTAAGGTTTCCATTTTTTGATGGGGAATACAAGACAACCTGCCCTTTTAAACCCATTCTGATTTGCCAGCCATTCGCGAGTAGGTTTCGGCACAAACTCGTAATTTTCCGTCATCTA
>Ga0163217_1019030_pt1 | contig 18664 bp, 8 predicted proteins | sample SynspAceP_FD_185933 | JGI IMG/M metagenome (GOLD analysis project Ga0163217, IMG submission 185933) | Saline lake microbial communities from Ace Lake in Antarctica - Synechococcus sp. Ace-P (PacBio error correction) | ecosystem: Environmental > Aquatic > Non-marine Saline and Alkaline > Saline ...
CAAATGGAAGGGAAGAAGAAAATGGTAAAAAAAATTGGGGGGAATGAAACGCTTGGGTTTTTTTGGAACAACTAAACGCTTTTTTTAAGTTTTTTTTTAAAAAAAGGTGGTTGGTTTTGAGGCTTGGGAAAATCAAATAAAAACTGCAGAAAAAAAACCCATAAAGTGGAAGAAGCTCTACAACTGAGTCTGTTTTAACAAGACTTTAACGCAAAAAAAACAAAATAAGACCCCAAATCAACTAAGGGGCCAGCAAAAATACTGATTGATACAGCAAGCCAGAGCCTAAAATCCTTTTTTTTGCCAATCCTGACAAGATGCAATTTCCTAAAACTACAATGCCGAAGTCAACGAATGACTTCTTATTGGCCGGTATTAAACTATCTCCGCACAACCATTACAGAATTAAAGATTGCGCCAATCAGGATAACTGTTGGCTTTAAAGTGAACATTTCACATAAAACAACAGGAATCGGCCCAGCAATAAAGGCGGCGCATTCCTGTCGATGCAGATTCAAATTTTTAAAATAGCAAGTGAGCGCTCGGCCGAATTTTTAGTGGCTTTAAGACAATGCGGTTTAAGCCCTTGTGGCTTGCAATGGTTAATCAAACAGCTTAGCTGCCGTGTTTTTTTTCAAGCGACATATCGGCTTTCTTTATTTGCGGCTTGAGACTGACTGAATAACGACAGGAGGCAAGGTGTTTGTTGCGATTCGATAAACCTCCGGGTTTTTTACTGCCACCAAGCGCAAGTAGTAATTATCAAAGAAGTTGTCCTTGGGAAAATATCATACGGCCGAACGAGCCTTGCAATGTCAGTCCTAGATCGTAGTTGTCCTTCCTAATATGGGTTTGCCAAAATAGCAATTCGGTAATATGGGTTTGCTCTGATGAGCAAAAAGCAATAAGGTAAACCATGTAGGGTAAACACCCGTGGGTTTTCGCCCAGCGACTCCACCATGATCGAGATATACAAGTTAGGGAAGTCTCGACGTACTTACTTGGGAAAAGTTGTGCAAGTTGTTCGATGATCTTGCTCAATAAAAAATCGTTAACAAAAGTGGTATGTCATAGGTATTGACCAGTTCTTCATTGGGTACAATATTCTTTTGATATCACTGCGGGGGCATCAGGGCTAATTTGCGATGTTGTTTGGGGTAGCGTCTAAAATATAGTCGGCCCATGGAGCCATTATATATTGCAATACGATTAGTATTGTAGCTGTTAATGACGTTTAATTTGCTGCTAAAGATTTCGAAAGCAAAACTTCACAAAGCAATATCACCCATCACATAAGGGGTGGGGGGCCTTACGTTAATAAATAGGGACTCCTCGCGTTTTACAATAGCCCCCTTACATCCGCCGTTATTGGTTTCCACCCAATACAACTTCTGCACCAGCCAGATTGATTAGATCCACGGCATTTTGCTGCGCTTTCTGCCACATGTTTTTGGTCATAGTCGTTTTTGATCCATGCGAGAAGAACATACCACGGCAGCGAATACGGCAGTTATGCGGTGCCGCAGAGCCTTACATTTTGAAAATGAAATAAATTCGCGTCCCAGCGGTGTGTTGATTAGTGGCTTTAAGAGTAGCCATTTTAAAGGCATTAGTTACTCGCTCTGGCCGTTCACCTAGTACCAAAACCGTTACCCTGGGTTTTTACCGCTACTGTTTAATTTAAGCATGGTTTAACATCAGTATATGAAATTCCCGCGGTGAAATTATCAGTGTAGTCGGCTTTATATATTTTTGAATGAGTCCTCATATAGTTTGAAAGGCGTTTAATGTAAGGAGCTTAGTTCACGATTATTTCTTGCCAACCGAAGCAAAAATGCCACATAAAACCCCCACGAGAATACATAAAACAGTGCTGGCTATAATGAATAAAGTTTAACTCGGCTGGCTAAATTCCTTGAAAGAAATGAAGCACGTCGTAGTTGCATCGAAATAATGAGAAGTGCGGGTAATAATCCTAAAAGAATGAAAAACCCAAGGGCATAATTTAAAGTAACATAATGCTTTGCTGTATCGGTTTCACAATGGCGTTTTTGCACCATGCCCAATGTCAAAAAATGATGCCGTAGTGAATAGGTTGCGTAAATATAACAAGGACGACAGTAAAAATAGAAAAAATGAGAAAGGTTTTAAGAAAATAGGCCTAAAGGCAAATACGCTGTGGAAAAATCACCGTCAAACACAAAAGTACCAGCGGAATCGCCAATTAGAAAAACCTAGACTAAATATCATGATTAGCGTCACCGCATGAAAATAACTTTGCCTATAAACGGAATATTTTAACAACCAATGCGATGTAAGCACTACTTAAATAAAATTAAGTGGGATTAGTGCTTAATGTTACTTTTGAATAGGATATTTTTTATATTGCATCTAATTGGCTTCTTTAGAATGATTGGTTTAGTGGTAATGCGAATTTCACGCCGTTTGACGTTTATGTCCCGGTGGATAAAGGCTTGACTAAATCAAAAAAGATGGATAACCTTTCGTGTCGCTTGAATGCCAGTGAAAAAAATCTAAGACCTAAACCAACTGAGGTAAAGAAGTGAGCGAAATTAACGGCTGTGGCAACAGGACTGTCGCCGAAGGTTGCCGGTATCTAAAAAGGCAGCTCCCACTAATTACAAAAGTTGTATATATGATATTAGGGTAGTATCTTGGCCTCAGCCCGTGGAATTTGCGTGGTAAACGTTCTCCATGCTGATATTGCAGTGGATAACCTCTAACAACCCGAATCATCCCTAGGGCAACAGGTCATCGAGAAAAGCGTTTTTACTGAGGTATTTTGCGTTCCTTAAATAAGGGCACCCCAATTGTCATTAAATCTTATGAAATATTTCAGTAGAAACATCAATGAACCTCTGTCTTGACCGCCATTTTCGTTGCCATTCCCCTAACAAATGCGCATCAAAAAAAAATAGCCATGGGTAATGTTTGCAGTCCTTTACTGAGGGACGTTTTGCCAAAGCATCAAGTGATTTGCTCTTGAGTTTAAAAAATCCTTTCCTACTAACGCAGATATATGCCAGCCCAGATTTAAAATCTTCTATTTGATTAATAAGGTTTAAAGTTAGTCAGTTTGAGATAGTCTTTTTGGCAAGTCTTCAACACTGAGGAAGGGGATATTGTAACTACGATTTTTTTCTGTACAAAACTGGCTGAGCGCAAATCTAAATCTTGAAGTGAGGCAGAAGGGCTCACAATCGCGCTCCGAATAGATCTGTGATTTAAATGTTTTTCTCGTACATAGCCAAAACCATAACGTAGGTCTGTGTCACTGAATCCTGCCGCTAGCCACTGCCATTGGCCCATTGAAATTGACTTATCATGAGGTTACTGAGCAACAAGTAAGTACATTTTGAAATTGACTATCTATCTGTGTAAAAGTTGTCGAAACAATTTTATACGCATTGAGTGGTATCAAAACTGACAAAATCTTTTTTGTAAAAAAAATAGGCTTGAGACTGGCCATGCATCATTAGCTAGTCAGGCGAATGGTGCAGTTCAGAATTTTTTGCTTTAGAAAAAAGCGGAAAATTGATGTATCAAATGCTTATAACCAGTGCGCTGATTGTTTACTGAAGTTATTCAATTTCTGCATCAATGCCGAGCGGCCAAGTAAGTTACGGGTTTTTAATGCCTATAGCGTATTTATTGGTTCCACCTTTTCGACCAACATCCACGGTTGGCATACAGAGACCAGTTATCCCAAGTTTCAACTTTGATTTTGCCCGCATCTTGTTGGTTTATTTTGGCTTTCGCGATACTATTTTTTGTTTTTCTTAGGTGACGTTCTATTCTGCTAAGTTCCGGCTTGATTAATGACACATTTTTGATAAAAAAAAGGCACTTTCATTGAGGAAGGGTAATTTCCTTGGTTTTTAATGTGAAAAAAGTTAGCCCGTAATGAATAAATTGCTGTCCCCCCCCCGGGGAAAATTCATCCAAATTAAAGATGTCATTAGTATCAAACTGGAACATTAGGCAGTTTGGTCACATTCTATATCGCTGGTTATAGATGTGCCAAGCGCAATCAACATGACAATAAAGCGAGGAATGTAAAAAAAAGGGCAAAAATTTAGCGGTCATACAGGCCCACCTGATTAAGGCCTGAATATTAATTAACGATTCTTAAGATTGCTTAGAGTGGATCTGATTTTTACTTACACTGGCTTTAATTTGGCCAAGTTAATAAAAGGGCGCTTAGAATGCCGGATCGCTAAAGGAATTTGTTTTTTGACCAGCGTTTGAATTCTATCCAACAGCGGCTATACTAACACAATAGCGGAAAATGCAGAAGCGCCCACTGGTTGCCACCATATCCACTCCAACCTTGACTGTGATTTTTTGTTAAAAAATCACCAAAATGGGCACCAAAAGGACGCGTCATAATAAATGCTAGCCAAAAAGAATGAGCCTGATATAAACGGGTGAAAATATGCAATATAGCGCATAATACCAGTAGCCCACCAATCACTGTGCCTGCTAAAAAAACAAGTGTAGGTCATGCAGCCATATAGTCCCAAGCGCAGTACCTAGGGTATTTGCCTACAAAAAGCATCCAATAATAGATTTCAACCTCTAGGCTGGTGATTTTATCGACAGACAAGGAAAGCTCTATCAGTACCACAAGGACAATATTATTAACAGTTAGCCATTTTAAATTTTACTAGTAATACTGAGCCCAGCAAATACCAAAACCTAAGGTTCTGTCGATATGTCTGAATATCCGCGGTAACCTGAATAGCACTGGTGTAAAAGTCAGCCAATATAAAACAGGCGTATATTGAGCTTGTTTGAGTTTAAACGTATAAGGAGAGGGCAAATAGACTAAGAAATACCGGCGATAGTGAAGTCATAGCCTATATTTAGCGGTCATTGAAATAAATCTGCACCGGTTTCAACAAGGTAGTTGCTGCTATTTTAATCACCCAATACAGCGCAATAATTTCAGCACTTACTGTTTTGTATTGCTGGTCATAATTACAATCCTAATTGGCTGAAAGTAAGCAAGAATTAAAACTGCTACCTAATCCTGTGCCTAGTGAAATCAAGAGAGTTGAGCACCGCTTGAAGGAATCCTTAGGCAAAACTGAATTACTACTGATAAGTCAAGCAAAGTTGAGGGCGTTTTGCCGTAATAAAATAAACAGAGTGATTAGCAAAAAATGGATGCCGGCATAAAATGTCGCAGGGGCACCCATTGATACATATACAATCCAGCTAATACACTGCTTAATTAATTATTAATCTAAACCAACAAATATAATTAAATTTATTCATATACAAATGCAGTGCCTCTTAACTCCGCAGCGCAGTATGGGCAATCATTGCTGCTAATTAGTCCTTGGAGTCCAATGGCCCATATGAACCCCCCAAGAATCCGACCAGACCGAGCAGAAACACTTACCCCAGTGATGGCTGGGCAGCCCAGAAATTAAATCGGCGATAACCAGCATAACAATACCTATGGCAAGTAACATGGAGTGAACTCATACGCATCCGCTAAGCGACCTATGGGATAGGCGGAAACTGAGTAAATAATATCATAACCACGAGTACTAGGGGATCCAGCTATTGGAATACCTCCCTGTTCGCCCGCATAATAAAAGCTTCGCTAAGCGCGCCAAAAGTAAAAAACACAAGTAGACCCATAGCCAAATTAATACTGGGGAGTCTGCGGTATATTTTCTTCTTTTGAGTGGATTGCTTCGCTTTGACGTTTGCCAAATGTCCCGGCTCCTTTAACCCGCACCATGAGCAATAACAACGGCCAGCACGCCGGGTATGAACAGCAATCCAGAAAAAACCATGCGAAAATTATTGGCCCACAATAACATCAAAGGCCTATCGCCAACAGAGGACCCAAAAATGCGCCTACTGAATCTAAGGAAATTTGCCTAAGAACCAAAAGCAGCACCGCGCAGTTCTGCTGTGCGATATCCGCAAATTAATGCATCGCGGGAGCCCTCGCGTATTACCTTTACCAATGCGGTCCAGACCTTGCAGTCTCACCAGTCCGACCACCCGAAGCTAGAGCAAAACAGGGGGCTTTGTGATGCGCCTTATAGCTCGTAGCCTAAAATGGCCAGTCCTTTGCGTTTTCCCCAATAATCACTCAGGGCCAACCAGAAAAAACTTTGACAATTAATGCTATTGCTTCTGCACTTCCTTCAAGTAAGCCGACAGTTTAAAGCACTAGTCCAATAACTGTCACTAGGAATAACGGTAAAAAGACTGGTGGATCATCTCTGAATGAAATATCCATTAGCAAACTGACAAAGCTACATACCCCAAATGGCTTTGGGTAAGGATCTTGATTTTGCCATATGTACTTCTCCGGCATCTAGTTCGTAAATAAAAGTGATTAGTTTTTTTGGGATGCCACAGTAACGTTTAAACAACATTGATGCTTATTCAAAATGTAGGAGCACTCGATCGTGTTTGAGTTGCCATTTTATCTGTACCGATTTGAACTTACCTAGTTGGGCAAAAAATTAAGCTGAATGAAATATATTTGCTCAAGGGTGAACCTTAACATTACCTCCCAACGCGCGTGTGAACGTGTTAACAATAGATAAACCTAAACCAAAAATTCCTTCTGTGCTGGTGCGTGGAACTATCTTTTTGCCAAAGGGGATCGAACATAAGAAGGGACTCATCAATTGCTCCGGTGGATTGTAACACAGTATTACTAGATCGTCGCTAGCACCCTTCATCGCCGGCATCCGCAATAGCCAACATGGATTAACGGAGTCTTCAGGGAACTATAGATAGTGGCATTTTGCAGTAAAATTGCCATAATAGTTTCAAAACACGCAAAAAAGACTACTACTCCATCAAATACATCTGGCTGCTGACAATTCTAACCCTTGGTAATTTGTCTGCTATCGATATAACTTGAAATACAATCAAAGACATCATTTTTTTCGAAAAACCCGATGACTATAACGGTGAAACAGTAGATGTTAGCCACAATTTTTTTCTTAAATCTAGGCTGATCGCAAGCACCGTCAGGTGCAAAGTGCTTGAAAGAGATTTTCTCGGGAAATTTTTTAAATAACTTCAGCCAGATTGATCATCGCGATGGGGGTTTTTTCAGTTCGTGCGATTCCCGAGGACATTCGCTGTTTCTTTTGTTAAGAGTTTTTATTTTCGGTAATAAGGTGTTGATAACTGTCCTGTAATCGTAAGAGCTCTTTTGACCTTTATGTTGCAAGGCCAGTTTCCGTCTACTGTGATCTGCCAGACAATGGTGGCCAACTGTTTGTCATTTCAATCTAGTGGCTTCTAAGGCCCGCGTCAACCGGTGCGTTTTACCAAATGTAATTACGAATCAATGCCACTGATACAAGCACGACAAAAAAAGTAATATCGATTGCAGTAACATTAAAAATTAACTGTTTCTGAGAATACTGCGCTAACCAATAGCATGGGGTTGTTGCTGGTTGGGCGGTTTGTTGTAAATAAGCTTGAAAGTCATCTCTGTCTTCTGATTCGATTTGCGTAAAAAGCGATAATATCAAGAATACTGACCAAACTGCGACCATGGGAAAGGATATATCTTTAATAGGCGACTGTTTTCCTTTTAAGTCAGGTAGGCAAAGTCGTTGATGCAAATAGACTAAGTTATTCTGAGCGTTCCAAAAACTGACGCCATTGCTGCCACAATTGATATTATTCCGGTAGCTGGCGCCTTTCAAACTCTGGCATAAATTTCGCCGGCAAAAATCAAATTCCACTCCTGTGCGATTTCTTCAACCAGGGTGGTCAGCAATTCGCTTTTAATTGTCATAGCACGCCTTTAAACTCATCATGCACCAGGTACAACCGCCCACAGTCTGCTTTAACAAGCAGAATGATGATAGTCCACTGCCGTAATCGACAAAGACAGCGACGAACTAACTTTTGATGGATTGAGATGGTTTTCATTCGCCAAATACGTCCGATAACCAGCGTTTTGGTTTGAATGGGGTGTTCACTGCCTCCAATTTTTACTTTTCTTCCTGGCTTGGAGTAATGGCTTCAATGGAATTTTTTGATATTGCGTCAATATTGACCCTGCAATATCTCACTTAAAGCTTTTTTCAGGGCTCAACAATAGTATTTTTGATTGGGTGAATAAACATTCCACTACTTTGGTATTCGTTTAGGGGTTTAAGTCAATCAACTTATTACCAAAGCGTAAACTTTAAGCTGCAAATTTTAGGGTAAGCCCGCCAGTTCATTCTTGTCGATATTTTACGTAAAGACCCCCGCGTAATAATGACAAAAGCCGCGCCATGTAATTCGTCGAACGAAAAAGGGTTTACATAATAATCATTCTGGCTTCCAACTCAGCAGGCCTTTTAAAAGCCCGTCTTCAGCTTCACTTTTTTGCCGACAATAAACAATACTCGGTTTTTCTTTTATGTTAATGCGTAAAAAGTCTTTAACAAGGTCAGCCATCAATACTGGGTAAAAGCAATGATGTCGAGTACGCATGACGTCGTTAATTTCCTGTTAAAGCCATGCTGACCCTCAGAACCATCGGGTTGTATCATCAACACGTAAAAAATCCGAGATTTTGCAGAACCAATGCGTCAAGACTTCTGCGTAGGGGAGGAGGAAGTCTTCAACAATAATATTTTCAATATTGAACGTTTGCTAAGATTTATCTATATGCCACGGTTTTAACTTTAGAATTGACTAGAAACGCCTGATATTTACTGCATATGGGCAATTTTTCTTTCAATATGGGGCAGGAAGACTAGCCCTAAAAAAGGTACCTGTAACACAACAAAAAACCTTAAAATAAAATTCCCAGCTAAGTTTCTGTTATTGTCTCGCAGGTGGACCACATAAAGTCTGCCAGCTCAATACTCCTTTAAAACAGACCATGATAATGTGCTATAGCATCTGAATAAATTCAATGCCCTCGCGCAAAAGAATAAGTTACCTCTTCAGACCCTGTTTTGCTCAACCGGTATATAGTTGTATTTCTCCCCAAGGTTCTAAGGTGATTGGTTATTTCTGGTCTTTAACATTATAACTGATAGTTCTATCCCATCAGAAAGGCTGTCGTATAAGTTAAATTGCAGATGGCCCTTTAAGTAGTTCTCTCGTAATTTGCATAGCTAAGTGTCGACATCTCGCAGGGGTATTGTGTCTGATTGGTACGGTCGTGACTTTTCCATCAATATCAACACGGGAGCGCAGGCCCATTATTGTCAAAGCCGTGAACTCCCATGTCTCGGGTCCGAAAACCGCTTTACTCGGTTTGGCTGAAAAGTTGTTTAGTTAGCCATTCGCATTACTCGTAGTTGACCACGTTAATTCACTTACGCTGTTGAAGTATTGCGTGCCGATTCTAAAAACACTGGCCCTCACTTTGATAGGTAATAAGCGCCGTTTTGCCTTGGCAATTTTCAGATAGCGATTCCATTTCACCAATTATGCAGACCACTCAGATATATTGAAGTAGTTGAAACTTCGTTGACAATCTTGTTCGAGCTCAGTCGCCAAATAGGCTAATTACAGCTCAGTAAAAAGCACCTTGAAAGAGCCAAATTCCTTCAGAATGCTATTGCCATTGCTACAAGCTAATTTTCCCATTCTGCTGAGCTTAGTACTTTGAAGTTAGCTGAAGCTTTGTTGTGGCAATTAGTGTCAATCATTACAGAAAGATTTTACTTTTTCTTATCAATCCTTAACAATCATCTTACTAAAATGTGAACTCGAATACCTGCATTCATATTTAACTAAAATTAGTTTTCATTTTTGCCCACTATCCGACATCAAAGCGCAAATGGACAGATGTGTCCCCAGTATTAACTCATTCTGACTGAATAAAAACTTAAAGTCTGCTGATGATTACCACTTAATAGTAAAACTTGCTAAGGTTGTGACTTATGCAAATAGTTTTGTTAATTAGCGCGTCTCAAATTTACTTAAAAGCGCCTATTTGTATTCGAAAAACTGATGTCGGAAGTTTTGTAAAGTTGGCCAATAAATGTCTTAATTTAATTAGTTTCATATTGGGGCTTTGCTTGCAGTGTCACTTGGTAAACCAAAAATGACCCAAAGCAATAGTTTTGTAAGTAACATTCTCATTCCAAAATGCTACTGCTATGTATTCCCCACCTACTAGTGCAGGTACCTGTGAAGCCAAACTATCTATCAATATAGCTTTTTATGAATAGACTTTGCTAGCAAGGGGCTCGCCAATAAGACTAATTCCAGAAAACGGACTTGCCACCGACAATTACCGGCAGAACCACAAGTTGAACTCCCCATACATTAAAGGGGTAAACACCGCAGCTCTCAAATCCTCTGAACGCACCAGCATGCCGACAAAGGTATCCAACATAGCTCGCAATGGCCACTTGCTACTTTGTTTGTGCCGGCAAAGCGTGGCTCCCATGGAATGTCCCGATCACGTCAAATTCGACCCGTACACAGGAATTTGCTAGGCATCTAAAATAGCGTTGGCGAACCGGAGCTTTCTTCGCTTGCACTGTGATTGTTGGCAAGCGGCACAATGTTTTCGAACCCCAGTTAGGCCGTATATGTCTGAGTTGAATATCCTTCACTGATAAGTTTGGTTTTGTAGGTATTTATCCCAACTCGCTGTGTTGCTGTATAAACCGTGAACAACACCATGCATCGACACAGGCAAAGCGGTACTCGACAACTAATAGCCTGATACCGAAGACTAAGTTTTAGAAAACTTGGATCATGAGTTGGTTAATTTTCATTGATGATTTATCTGTTTAATTGATTGAAATAACACAATATAAGATTTTACAAAAATTTAACATAGTACTTTGTACAAGCGTACACGTTTTATTAATTGGGTTACCCTATGCAACAGTCAGTAGGTTAAACTAAGAGAAAATAAGAAAAGTGGCTCATCAGACTACATGGGCCTTAAAGAGTTTTTTAGGAAGAGACTCGTCATTATTTACCCGAAGAGGCATCCTTGGCCGAGCGATTTTTTTGTGAATAGTGAATCACTCTAGCATGTACAACGCGACTAAAAGTGCGGAGTTGTGTAGCTCAAGCAATTTTCTACCCCCCAATAAATATTGCCACCGACTAAATAGTGAAAGTTTTAATGCAGGTAATAGAATAGCCAGAGGCTATCATCAACAATCGCCGCCAAATACCCAATAGTGGGCTCAAGAAGTTACCCACAACAGCCCCGTTTTAGCTAGCATACCCTCACCTAAAAATCCGATACCGGTGATCACTTGAACCGATAACGCGGGTATATCAAATTTAAATCGCCTGCAACTAACCACTGAATTGCCAAGGCAATAAGTAGGTTCTATGGTATTAATAGATGAGGTTCGGATACCAACAGCTTGCCTTTAAACTGTCTTTTCAAACCTATTATGCCCCACAAAACATCGCCGGTACCAATAGATGCCCAAAAGAATAAAGGTTCAACGAACAATAAAGTTTCCGAATTGTTCCATGATTGCTCTCAAATTAACTACACAGGCTGAGGGGATTTTGTTGTATATACTGACGCAAACCATTTACAAATTTTAATCGCCAAAATAATATTCAATAGCCTCTGAGAATTTATAAAAAAGTACTTAAAATGAGTTACTTACTATGCAGATTAAACCCTAGCAATTAAAAAGTTTCTAGAACTCTTTTTTGATCCGGTTCTGCTGCGCTGGCCGCAACATACACTTCTAATGTGGGTCTTTACGCTGGCGTGACCCAAATTTCAACAGCCACATAGTTTCATTAATTTTCGGCCTAAAGCTTGGTGGCGCCGGTATGGCGCAACCAATGTGATGGGCACCGATATCGCATGGGGCTTTGCTGAGTTTTTACCTAAGGCCTTGAGTGATTTTAATCCACTAGATCAAAGGCTTCTTCGACCCATGTTATTCAAACTGTCCTGAAATGTAATGCGTGCCAGTTTTATTTGAGGGCCATGATGGGCATATTTTTTCATCAAATATGGGGCAGGGGGCTTTAGCCAAGTGGGATTCTCTGTAACGCACTAAATCGGGTTTTCTTCAATAAAGTGCTGATTTGGCTTGTAGGATATATAAATATATTTTCAATACAAAACATAGCGTTTTACATGAATATTTCTTTATTTAAAAAATGCATGCGTTTTTAACAATGTTTTTAAAGAATGCAAAAATTGGAAAGATTTTTCTTATAAATTAATTTTCGTTCTGTTAGTTATTTTGGGATTTCAATCCAAAAATGAAATTTTATTCAGAATGTGACTTTAATACTCTCTAAGCAAAAAGCTCAATAATTACCTGTTAGGGAGGGGGATATTCCGTTCTTCATTAATTCATCTGCGAGTTTTCCCGCGCACTCACATTTCATAGTTTTTCCAATACAGTTGAGTATTAAATCTGGGAATTGCCCTTAGCTATATTTTCTGTAACCAATTCTATTTCTTCTCGCAGGCCCGAATCCTGATTTCTGTTCAACAATTTGTGCTGTACCTTTATTGCAACAACGATTAAAGGTAAAATAAATTGTCCGTCATCGTTATTTCGGCTTTCGACCCAAGCGGATGGACCGTATTTGGTATAGGATTAAAATCACTAGAATCATTTGTTACGATGAGTGCCTGCTCAGCTGGTGCACCCCAAAAGTAGATATTAATATTACACATGGCGGTTCCTGATGCGATGTGAATGAACAACTATGTAAAAATAGTTATGTTTAATAGTCTTACCAAGGTCCAACCCTAAATAAATATAAAAAAAAACCCAAATTTGGAAGGAAATTTGTTAGATGTATTTGTATTCTTTGTTCACTAAATAATTTCAAGGAAATATAAAGAATCTAAATGTGTCGTTCAATTAGTGGCCTAAATCTTTTTGTTTGGAGAGAATGATCTGGTAAAGACAGCTAATTATTGATGCAATAAAATACGTGCTGTCATACACAAAGCCAAGAGTTTATCCGTCCGAGTATTGAAGATTTCCATTTTCTGGAATAGAAGATGAATTAAGCGGAGTGGAGATATTTGTCATCGAGTTGTCTTTAAGATTCAAGGATTATGAAGCAAAAAGCTTTTAGAGTGTTTGCGTTTGATAGCAATGGTGGAATTCATCCTTAAAGGTGTGTTAAAGGGGACAAGAAAAGGATGGGCGGTTATACTACGATTTGAGGGCCGGTTTCCTGATACAGAAGGTTATCAGTTTTTTGAGTGGTGGAGCAAGAGAATTTTTTTACGAGCGACTTATCTAAAAGCGCTAAGGACCGCAAGAAAAGTGAGTTGACCAAAAGAAAGGGTCACGAATTTGTCGCAAATTCTTGATAGTCATGATCAGTTTGCTGATAAACGAAGATCATCGACTAAAAAGGATTTTAAGCGACTAACAAATAAAGCTATTGAGATATTTCTCAAAGTATGATGGCAAAAAAGATCTTCTGGTGATATTAATGGTTACTTGAAGTTTTTTTTCAATCGGAGACAACTCACTGTCTTCAAAATTCAGGTTAGTGATAAACTCACTAAAATCGATACTTGAAAAGCTCTCACTAAAGCTGTTTGGACAAGAAATCTCTGGAAATAATCTTTCAGGGCTTGATAAACAATATGCCTCTACATCGCGGCCCGAGCTTTTCTTCTCCTAAAGAAACTGAAATTATTTCAGGAACTCAAAAGCTTGCGTTAATTGAAGAAATTGCAAGGCTCTCTGCTCCTCAGGCTCAGATCAGGTTAATCGATGCAATTCAAAAATTTGGTGAAGATAACAGTATCCAGTTCATATTGACGTCCCCAATAAGTCCAAATCTTCTAGCTTCAAAAGGTTAAGCCTAGACAACCTTATTGGTTTGTAAGGGTGGTAATGCTATCCAATGGGCCTTCAAGTTACAAGTTAAGTAGTGGTGATTATTATTTTTTGGAGAGATTTTAGATCTACCAAGGCCAATCTTTTCTTCTCTAGAGGGAACAATCTTGGTTGAGGGTGATGCCTGATAAAATTTAGTTCCCGTAAATAGCTAAATATATAGTAGAGATTTGTCTAAGGAGGGTGTATCTATCGTTAATGTTGAAGCACGGCCTTCTTAAGGTATGCCAATATATTTTTGCGACAAAAAGGTAAGGCGTTCAGAGTCCCTGTCGCGCTTATAACTGATGTATAATGTTCAGACAGTCGAAAATGGGTCCAAAGGAATAGATGGTGTGGATTTTAACGAGAACAAAATAGAGGGCGGTTAGGGTAGCAAACAAATTGAATAAAAAGAAGAGAATATCCCAGCTCTATAAGATTCGTTTATAGATCCATAATTGGACTTTGGAATAATAGCTTTCATTAAGCAGTATGTCAGAAGTATTTTGGGCGTCTGTGTATGTGCTGGAAGACAAAGGGCCAAAAGATTACGTATTCACTGAAAAATTAAGAAAAGATGAACTGGCTTTAGAAGCTTGTGTTCAGTTAAAAGTTTGGTTAGATGATGGGTTTTCAATAGAAAGATTGCTTTTATATTTATAAAGAAACATTGCTGGATAAGCAATTATCAAAAGGGGTTGTGGCACAAGTTTTGCTGGGTTGTGAGTGAGCTGATTTTTGGTCGGTGCGTCTGATGACCCATATATTAGTTACTTGGTGATGGTAATTATTTATGCTCCGGTGGGTAATATTTATGCTTATATCCCAGATGAAAAAATTAACCGCGCTTGGAAGAAAGGGGTATTTCTTAAAAGTTCGATGATTGAAAGTCCGAGAGTTATTAATGCATGGTGTCAAAAAAGACATACAGGCATGTCCCGGTGCTGGGAAACCACCTCACGGTAGCTAACTGGTCTACTTTCAGAATTTAAATGCCATTTTCAGATAATAGTTGGAATGCTTGTTCTTACTCATAATAACAAAGTAGCCGTTGATGAAATAAAGAGAAGCTGGGGGGGATTTGCAAATGCTCTGCTGGGGTATCCAAATCATATAGCAATTTTCAATCTTTCATTAATAAATATTCCTAGCCATACCAATTGTTTACCAACCCTCATAAAGAGAAAGCCTGAAAGAATAGATATGTTATTTTCAATCAAAGCTTCTTTAAAGCTTAAAACAATACTACCTCGATAAATTTTAATTAACATGAAGTGCAGACGCCCAAATAATTATTCCAATATCGATCTTTCTTAGGTGAATCGACTGTTACTGATTCAAAGGTTATTCTTAACCTGTGTGGGGAAATAGAAAAAAAACACATTGGTTAATAAAAGGAAAGCTTCAATATCGCAACATTAGAGAGCCTTGAATGAGGAATGTTGGTTTTAATCAAGGGATACTCGATGGATATTAACAATACGAGCACTGCTACGATTTAGCTCTAGAGTAACTAAAAAATATATCCAACAGTAATTAAAGTTTTCCCAACAAAGATTAATATGTATTCATTGATGAGGCGCCAAGATACGGACGATAGACAGTTTTGCTATTCTAGAGAGTACCTGATTTGGTGCTAGTGATGTTGGTTGTTCAACGTAATAGGCGATAATAATCAGGCAATATTTTAAATTTTCTTGGTGCTTCACAATCTGGGTGGAAGTTGGTATGATCCGAAAATTAGATACTTCTAAAACAAAGCGCATGTTCTAAAAAATATGTGATGTGATATCTAATGTGGCAATAAATCCACAGGTTACTGTGCGGCTCTGAAGAGGGTTGATTCAAGCCTACATTAATTAATTTTTGACGAATAACCATGGTTGAGGTGTAATTCCCTTGTTTGCTGACTTGGATACACAAGTATACAGCCTTAAACGAAATTGATAAGTTATTTTTAAGGCTGTTGGTGTGTTTCTAAAAGCAGCGGATAAAGGTCATACGTTACCTGATTTATTTTCCAAAATTAATAAAAAAGGGAAAGTGAATATAAGAATAATGACCTTGTAGACAAATTTAAAATCTTGGTGTTGACTATTTATCTCCAAGAATTATTAGGAATGTTTCGGCTTGATATTGTTTAGAGAATATCTTTTTATTAAAGCGGGGTTAGTTAGAATGGCGAGTCTTTACAAAATCGAGATAATTAAACTACGTAAGGGAATATTGATCATGTTCAATATAACAAATTTAAATCCCTCTGTTCGAGATATCTAAGGAATTTTCAATTTCTAGTCCGTTGATAAACTATTCAATTAATCTGTTAACTGTTTTTCTGGGCGTTCATGGAACGGCTTCTTGACGAAGAAAATGTTTTGTTCTGAAGTGATCAAAGAAAATAGACATAAATGTGCAATCAAAAAAACATTGATAATGTCTATAGGTATGAGTAAGGCAGGTGTTGAATTTCGAATTCCATGTGTCCACTAATACATAAGGTTTAAAGGCGAGCGCCATGTGGCCACCGCTTTGTCTTGAAACTTCAAGGACGGCTACGATCTGTATCAGGCTGTGGATCTATTTTAGGGGTAATACATATACGTGGCTTTGGATGGCAGAAAAAACTTGTTTAGTTGCCGTTTTCTAGGGAACCCCACTTTCCTATGTTTAGCCATTCCACCGAAAATAATATTCATCGTAAGCAAGAACAATTCACAGTAACAGATGACGATATGTTCAGTTAGAAGGGGTTTGGATTTAATAATTAATTTGATATGGCAAGTAAATTACCGGAGCTAGCGATAGATAAAAGTCATAGATGCAACTCTGAATCAATGTCTGCTATTGATACAGTTGTGTAAAAACTTCAACCAACCCATTAATTCGCAAATGCTACGTAAAAATTAAGTTTCCTTTAGTTATGAAACTTTGTCAGATTTTAACGTTAAGATACATATTTAATCTATTTTTTGTTCAAATAATGGGGCTGAAAAATAGTTTCAACACAGCCTGGATACTATGCGCACTTGGATTTTGTGTACTAAAAATTTGACTATGTTTAGTTTTAGGTTCCTCAAACAACAGTTGTAAAAAGGGTAGGATATATAGTTGATTTTTTTCATATGCTTTGTCTGTCCTAATACCTATAACAATAGCAGTCAGCCATTGATGGTAATCAATATGCAAAAAGCACTGATCTTAAGCCCGCATCCGCAAAAGGAATTTCACTAAACTTGAGGTTATAATCGTCCTCGTTATTATTGCAGAATACTCGATCACATTGCGCTTCCTTCTTATCAGAGTTACTCAGATCGCGCAAAGTATTAAACTCAAATCTGAAACCTATTGCTTTTGCTTGTCGAAATGAATAACTTGGAAAACAGTAACCGTGCCAAAATGGGTCTAGCACGCAGAAAGACTTCCATAAACTAGCGAACAATGCGGTAATGCGGCTCAACGATAAGTTTCCCGAACATGCATTCCGCGAATATCATGAGGCCTTCAATAAATCTTCACACAGATTTGGTTCAATGACTGAAATCAGGGGAAGTATCGCTGACCGCCACTACTGGTATCAAGCGTCATAGCGGGCGCCCCAGTTCGTAAAACGTGATTTCCAGTGCACTATGCTACAAATAGAGTTATGAACTGAGCCGACTACGGAAAGGGAGTTGGCTTTTGGGCGAGAGTGGCAGAATGAAATGAACTAATGGCGTAGCTAACGTTAGTAATCCGCCAGAATCATCAACGGAGGCGCGTTGGAACAGGACTATCAAGTGGTGGTTCATAAGTTTTGATGAAAAAATCCTGAGAAAACACGTCGTAAATATCAGGCCCACTCCAGAAGATGCCAATCAGACGCATTTTTCTTTAGTGAGCTTGCTGGGGATTCAGACCGCCCACTTCTATTCATACATGGATTCAATGTCGTTTTTCGAAGATGCCTCAATTGAAGAACGCCAGCTTGCATTGAAGATCTTCGTGACTGGGAACATCCTCAGCTTCCAGTTTGGCCTTCCCTACGGAAGGTGTAAGGGAATTTATCTGGCCGATCTAAAACAACAATGAGCGCTCAATACACAACTACGAAAATTCCCTGTGGATCTGAAAAAGAATTCAGGTTTGAGGAAATAAACGTCATTGCCCATAGCAATGGGAAATCAGGTATTTACGAAGCCCTCGCGAGGCCTAGAAGACAATTGCTGAAGTGGGCCTCGAATGAATCAAGAATCCCTCGCAGCGCCTGACATAGATCGATTTCGTCTTTTGGAGCAGGAAAATCGGCATCGCGTCTACAACGAGTGCATCCTGAAAGGTAACTCCTCTATGCTTCAACGAAAGACAAGGGCTCTCCAGCAAACATCACGGGCACTTTGGAGTGGGAGCGCGCAGGTATAATAAGCCGCCGCTGGAATTGTTACTGCGGGCGGTATCCGAACTCTAATCGACGTTTCACGCGTCGAAGCTTGGATGGATGAGCAATAATCTGAAACCAACTCAGCTTATGGTGACGAGTAATCGACGATATGTTTCTACTTCCTTCGTCACGGACATAGCCCCACCGACCGATACCTTTCTTGACTCCAATAACGGAAGTTTTTGGGATAAATACCGCGATACAATCATTGTCAAGGCTTAGACGCTTTTGACTGGTCCAAGGGAGCAAAGTAAGTTCGTCCGAGTCTGATTTCGTCTAATGTTGAAATACTTTGAGATCATCATAACGACAGATCATTGTCTCCAGCAGACGGATGTCAAGTGAAACATGCGAGATGACTAAAATTCCGTTTTGGTCTGCTTTGGCGTGAAGCCGATATCGAGCTTTCGTATTAAGTCAG
>Ga0163217_1009704_pt1 | contig 18659 bp, 14 predicted proteins | sample SynspAceP_FD_185933 | JGI IMG/M metagenome (GOLD analysis project Ga0163217, IMG submission 185933) | Saline lake microbial communities from Ace Lake in Antarctica - Synechococcus sp. Ace-P (PacBio error correction) | ecosystem: Environmental > Aquatic > Non-marine Saline and Alkaline > Saline ...
CTGATTCGAGGCAGGGGCTCGGCCCCAAAAAAAAAGGGGGAAGAGAGGGGATTGGTTCCGCAAAAGCGGGCGGAAAAACCTTGGGGGTCTGCCCCCCGGATAATTGTTTAAATTGTGTTCGTGAAACCAACCTTATGAACCTCAAAGCCCTCTTGTTTTGCAAGGTCCAAACCGTGAAAACAGAAAAAGGTAATTGCCCAAGACGGTTTTTTCCGATGCGGTATTCCGATTGCCCATTATTGAAACCTTTTAGTGAACACCGCGGTCTGGCGCCGAAACGTGGGGTGTGCCTTTGCACAGGCGGCGGCGGGTAAGGCCCAATGGGGCTTTGTCACAACACTCCAGGCAATGGTTCAATTGTTTTTGTGATGGCAGCGACGATGCGGCAGAGCGTATTGCACGTGTTTCCTTCCCCATAACTGAGTCCACGCCGACCCGCCGTGATGCCGTCATGCCGGATGCTAGGTTATGGATAATTGCTATAGATTTGTGCGAAAGAGCAGGGTTTGAATTGCCAAATGATATGCACGGGCAATCAATACCAATAAAACCGTCAGTAGTAACAAATTTTAAAAATAACTTATTTGCAGAACATGCGCATTTCAAATTTAGAGGAGATATAATGTTTTGAAAATTAATGATTAAACCGGGCCAATTGACCCTAAACGAATTGGCGTCAATCAGTCGCCGCAAAAGTTAAGATAGATCGAAGCCGTGTTCCGACCAGCGATCCATGCTCGTCACCCAAGTTCGTGAAATTAATGTTGATTTGCAGAAAAACCGTACAGTTTACGGTATTACTACGGCTTTGTTTGTTTAGCGAATACGCGTAAATCGGCTCCAGAAGATTTGACGAATTACAGCGTAGTATCGTGTTATCTGCAAAAGCCGCAGGCATTGGTGCGTTGATGGAAGACAAAACCGGTGTAAGCTGAATCATGGCATTGAAGGTCACAGTCTAGCGCGTGGTTTTTCCGGTAATTGCGCTTAGAAGTAATCAAAGCCTTGTTAACGCGTAATCAACAAAGAAGTTGTCATCCATGGCATCCCTTTAAAAAAGGCTCGGTTGGCGCATCTGGCGATTTGGCGCCTTTGCTTCACATGAGTACGATTTTTTAGGTGAAGGGAAAGCGGCGTTTACCGTGGGTGAACGTGGATTTCTGGGTCTATTGCGGGCGTGTCTATCGCCTGTCTTGAGCCAATTACTTTGGCAACCTAAAAGAAGGTTTGGCGGTTGGTTTAAACGGGACGCAAGCGTCGAACGGCCTTCGCGTTAGAAGGTTTGTTTGAAAATGCGGAAGATTTGTTTGCTCCTGCCCATTTGTGTGTGCGTTCTTTGTCTGTTGAAGGCCGCAATTGGGTAGCCGTAGCCCGTTTGATGCCCGAGTATCCATGAGGTTTCGTGGACATCAAACGCAAATCGACGCGGCGGCGGCTTATCGTCATTCTTTAGCGCGGAAAACCAGTGAATTGGCGACTCGTCAATCAGAATTGTTGAAAAAGTTCAAGATTCCGTTTGACTCACCTGCGCTGTCAGCCACACAGTAATGGGCGCAATGTTTTTACGAGAGCAAATTCGCAGCGTCTAGCAGTGATTACTTTATGTATCGAAGACTAACTCAGTTTCTGATAACCATCTGGTGTTTTGCGGCGAAGGCCCGCCATTCCTTCCAGGTGTTAACTTCCACGCAGAACCCGTTTGCGATGGCGGCAGATAATCTGGGCTTGGCCGATTGCTGAAATTCGCAGTTTTGTCTGAGCGTTCGTATGGCGGTTATTGCATCGACAACGAAACCTGAAGTAATTACCTGGCCCTTTCTTGTGACAAACGTGGTGTGACTCTGGCTTTTATGATTGCCACAAGTAACGCTGCTGCAACTTGGCGAGTGAAAACAAAAGCTACGCCGCACCCTGCATCAAGTCGACAGCTTTTACCAACGTCGGCAAACCCAAGAAGCATCACGTGTCTTAATGGCAACCTTGCGGCACGTCCTTTAAAAGACATGGCGGAAAATACCCGTGGTATTTTGGCGGGTGGAAGATTCCTGTCTGCGTGTACAAATTTTGGATTTCCGTAAACCGTTGAAATCGACTTAAACGTTTAGAAAATGCGCGTGCACGTTGCGTGCTCGTGTGCCTTTCTATGACAAAGATCGTATTTCGCGACTGGACATTGAAAAAGCCAATGATTTATTATTGAGCGGTCATAACGGAACGAATGGCAAGTGAAGGCTTGTTGCCAAGCCTTCGTGTAATCGTTTTTATCGGAAACGAGTTATAACGGGCAGTTCCTTTTAGAGCTGCCCTTTTTTAATTGTGGGCCTTTAGAAAGGAAGGTAATGACAAACGAAAACTCCAATAATGCTAGACAGCCTTTGGCGTGAGCGCTGTTGGCGACCATTATAAAAATGCGCCTATTACAGTGTGATCGAAAACCGCGCAATAGGCCGTGTTTAGATGGTCGTTATTGTTTTAGGATTGGTGACGCCCAAGCTAATTTACCGACGTAATCAGACTCAGAAAGAGCATGATTTTAGGCGGCGGTTGGATTTACGCCTGGCTTGATGATTGCCACATGCACATTTAGATATTTGGTGGGTAATGAGCGGTGAAATCGCAGCAGCGCTTGAAAATGGTGTGAGTTATCAAGACATCGCCCAAAACAAGCGGCGGATTGCGTCAGTCAAGTAAAAGCCACGCGTGATGCCCAGTGAAGCGAAGTTGAATCGCCAGCGCATCACGTCGTTTGAAAAAAGTTTGATGGCAAGACGGGGTTAAACCACTATTTGAGAGTTAATCTGGCCTATGGTTGTCGCTCGACGGCGAATTAAAATGCTCTTGCGTGCGACAGAATTGGAAAATCAATTTCCGTGAACGGTTCAAACGTACGGTTTTTTAGCCGCTCATGCGATGCCGGCCAGTAAATTTGATGATAAATGACGCTTACCATTGATTTCCTGTGTGATACGTAATTACCAAAGGTGGCAAGCGCCCTGGGCAATGGCGGAACGACGGTGGATGCGTTTTGCCGAAGCATGCGTTTTAGCACCAGAGCAAGTTGAGCGGTATTTTCAAAACCGCTAAATCACGTAGGACTTACCCGTAAAAATCCACTCGCCGGAACACGCTTTCTTCTCTAGGTGGAACTCGGCATGGCGGCCTTCGTTCAAAGCGCTGTCGGCGGAATAAATTGAATTTAATCGAAGAAGAGACGTGAAAGCCAATGGCAAGAATCGGGCCGGTGCACGTGTTATTGGCCGGGGGCATTTTTTCACTTTAAAAGAAACGCAGGCGTCCCCAATTGCTTTCTTCGCATACGATGTTCCTCGGCCATGTGCGACGGGATGCGAACGCCAGGGACGTCTCCGTGCCATTGGGGGGCGTTACCGCTTGATGATGAACATGTCTTGCAGCCTTAATTTCGGTTTAAACCAGACAGAAGCCCTCGCTGGCGGTAACAATTCATGCAGCAAAAGCGCTGGGGATGGGCGATAAACTCCATGTGTTTGGAAGTCGGTTAAAACCGCGGACTTTGTTTGCTGGCACGTAGGAAAGTCCAGGTGAACTAAGTTATTGGTTAGGTCGCAACCATAGCCAAACATCGCGTTTATCATGGGTGAAGAACATCAAGGGGGGAAAAAGCAATAATGTCAACGCACGGGCATAAACCGGTACCTCGCATTCGAATTTCGTCAAGGGATCCCTTTATTGGTTAGCATGCGCATTCGGGATTAAAAGCCTGACTGCCCGAGGTGCAGCCGGTTTGGTCCTGATCAAGCTTAAAAAATAGCCTGATACAGATTGGTATATTCCCTGAAAACTTTAAATGACTTTCTAGAATCACTGGGTGTTGGTTTTATCAAAGCTAACTACTCTCGTTATGTCATCGATCTTAATCCGGACTTATGACGACAACCTCTTTATGCGACGAAAACCCGGGCCTGTTTCCAGATATTTTTGTTGAAGAACCGTCCCGGTGTGTGGTAGACGGAAAAGCACCGCTAGCGACGAACGACAAAGCGTTTTTGTAAAGAACAGATTTTGGACGCCCTTATCGATTCGCAACAGCACCAAGAACTGGCTGCGTTTAAAGCCAAATTTGGCTACGTCAATTTTATTCCGAACTGCGCACAGCATTCGGCCGCGCTAAGGTGCCTATGTTATTTGAAACGGCACAATCGCCGACTTAACTGGGGAACCAATGCGGTGAAGTCTTGTGATGTGGGCCATTGCGAATCGCGGTCCACGCAATCTATGCGACCGAACCTACACACAAGTCCCTAAACGGCCCTGCTTAAAGGTGGCACATTACTCGCACTTTGGTCACCAAACGATGGGTATTCATGCTATCTGCCAGCTTGAACTGCCCACGTCCTACATAGAACGACGAACCTTGCTAAACATCCAAGAGAGCACTGGAATGACAGTAAATCGACGCTTGTTAATCGGTCAGCAACAATTGAAGGACGTCCATAGAATCCTGTCAGCACGTGTTCTTTTTAACCCCTCGTTGATTGTTAGAACGTAAAAATCCCTCATATGCGAACAGCGTCGTGGGATTTGTTGTAATACGAATACTAACCTCTTTCTTGCCCCACGATAGTGGCAATGGATCGTCATCCGTTGTTGTGGTCAAGCTTTATAGGAAAAGGAATTCTTATATGTTCAAAAGCTATTTCAGGCGTCTTTTGCTTCTACCTAATTTTGCTCAATTATCAATCGACAAGTTACGCCAATGGCGTTAATTTGGGTGGTGTTGTAATTGTTGAACCGCCCTATTTTACCAAGCTCATTAATGAACATAAATGAGCGACATAATACAAAGGAGTTTGCAGAAGCCTTGGTTATTAAGCCCCGATCTTGCGTGTTGATTAAAAATCGTGGGCGGTTTTTAGGGAAAGTTCGTTGGTCTGTGGATGGCGGGAAAAGGGGTGGTTAGAATCATGTTATTACTGATGACAAAGAGAATGAAGCAACTTTACATGAATGTATATTTTCCTACGAACACACAAGATAACTTAACAATGCGCAAGACCAAAGCGCTAAAGACAAAATTGTAGAAAAGGTGGTCGCTTGAATGAACCGAACATGTTTTAAATGAGCACTTGAAAGTGGGCAACAAGCCGAGACATCATAAAAACCAAGCTAACGGCTTGCACGAATTACTGAATTTTGCAGACCCAGAAGTGAAGGCATTCGTACAAACAGGTTTAAGTCAAATCCGTTTGTGCTAACCTGCTTGGCGTAAGCCAAGCGTACTTTAGAAAACCTGGGAACAAGGCCCGCCGCATCCAACAGGACCAGCCGAGCCCTTGCTTAAATCGGTCGACGCTGATCCACCATAATGCGCTAAAAGCGCTGCACTAGTTAGAAAATAGTAACTATTTTTTATGAGTGGGGTTGATGATTAGTGTTCATTTAATCTATACTTCCGGTTGAAATAAATGAACATCAAATAAAGTGTGGTATCATGGGCAGTTTCAACTCAAATTAAAGCTTAATCAGTCGCATATCGACAAAGACGATCAGGTTTTATCTATCGCGCTTCAGGTGCCGCGCAATGAAGCGAGAAGTGGTCATGAACAAGCTTGCTCAAGAGTTAAAATTACTTGTTGATAAAGCTATAAAAAAAAGTCGCGAACCTTCCTGGTATCCCATCGCAGCAGTATTAAAGAACCTCTAACAAGGAATATATTATCCACAGCCATCCTAAGCTTCGTTTTAGTGACCTGAATTTCTCCTCAGAAGTGAAGGGGCCGATTAAGAGCGTTTAGTCAAAGAGCAGAACACTTAGTCCACGCTTAAAATCATGGACTTTCACCTAGAAGAAAGTTGGTTTGCTGGCAGGAAAGCCTGGAAACGGGTAAACCTATACGGGCTTCCCGTTCCTAGCTGAAGAGTTGAACTATCCATTATTTGAGTCCGCGCTTGATGCTGGTTTATACAAAAGTATCCCTTGGTGGAGCTTCTAACTAAGTTTACGTAAGAATTTTGATTCTATTAGAGATGTGAGGGGGGTCTAATTTTTTCGATGAGTTTTGATGCTCTGGTTGCATCGGGATCAAATCAATGCTGTCGGTGAAAGCAGGCGTATATTGAAACAGCTTTCTACAAATTGAAATTGAGCAAGATGACCAAACAGCGTTATTGCTGCTACTAATCCATATGAGGCGCTCGATCAAAAAAAAAAAAAAAAAAAAAAAAAATTTGCGGTTATTCCGCCGCTTTGATGACGTATCCGATAGTGAAGTTTACCAACAAGAAGATGAATTGTTTCTGCTTTTTTTTAAGTCTCGTTTGCGTCATATGTTGCTAAAATTTTCGCTTGGAAAAAAAATTAGCCTCGTCTGCTCATAGGTCTAGTAATGGCGGAAGTAACACCTCGTTTGCAATGATTCGAACAAGAAATGCTCATTCATGAATCACCGGCTGCATATTCACTAGAATGCTTATTACGCCATCCATAGAAGATTAAATAATGAGTAAGCATTTCACCATTTAATAGGAACAGTAAATGGCGAATAACGATTTTGATAAGCCACATTTTTTCTTAAGCTCACCTGCCATTACCAAAAAATTACACCGTCCAGCCTTTCTGGAGGCGGTGGAGACCTAAGCTGACACCGGCCCAAAAAACCGTTTTTTACATAGTAGGATAAACTGCGTGGTGATTTAAGTTTTACCCATTTCAGCAGATTGAAATTCACTCCCAAAGCATATTTGCTGCTACTTCCATTAGAGATGGAAGTAAGGTATTCAAGTGTGAAGCATTCGAAAGTTTTTTCCTGACATCGAATTGGGCTGTTAGAAAGTCTTGCGTGTAACGTAAACAAAATTGATCTACTCACCTGTCAAAACCAGTTATTTAGTGGTGAAGCATGAAAAAAACTATGGCTAACTGTTTTTATTCTGATGGAACAGTTATTACTTTAGCAAAAAATAGCAAGTTATTTAATGAGATAAAGATATATAACGGTAAACTCCAGAGAATAACCAGAAGCTTATTGATCGATTCAGTCCAAATACGTTAGAGCTGTAATTCTCGCGCTATAGGTCGGATGGGTAAGATCTTTACAACCGTGAAGAAATAAAGATGCTTCAACATTGTGGAAATATTGGCTGTCTACACAAAATAGAAATACACGCTAAAAAAAAGCGGGAATTAATAATTTTTAGTAAAAGAAATTATGTCCGACTTTAACTAAAATGCCAACCATTAGAAATAAAAGTCTCTCACATAAATTGCTCTTCCCTGAGCATACAGTCCTTCAAGTTAGTGCCAGTCAGAATCAAAACTTTCCAAGTAGCTCATTAACCTTAAATCGTGTCGCAGAAAATTAGAGCGCTAAAGTGACAGCTGAGTTTTTGATGTTATTGCAAGGGAAAGAGCAAGAAAGAGTGGTCTAAAGAGTTATTAGAGCGTTTGAAATAAAACGGATTAAATGGCAACGAACTTAACTTTGTATATTGATACAGTTGTCATGTGAGCAAACCCATTCTAAACCTTACAGGTACTAATAACCAGTTTGACGATAACTCTACGACCGAAAGACCCAATGGATAAGAAAGGCCATGGCAACAGGAATGGCGGGCTTGGCTATGTGGGGGGATTAACATGAGGGCGCTTGCCAACAAATGATAGCATTAGATATTAGTCCATAGGCTAGAGTCAAGTTAAAAGTACTAAATCAACAAACGGTGATAATAAAGATAAACCTCTAGGTCTAGTAACTGCTGATCAGTTGCTGAAGCCGGAAAAATAACAGACTCTTCTCGTGATCGTTTTTCTCATGTCGCTATCCTGCCAATACAGTAACAGAAAAAGGTAGAGCCCTCAAATCTTGGTCAAGTGCACTAGAACTCTCTAGCTCTGACTATTTAGGCGAACGAAAATAATCCGAGATTAATTTACAGGTGTGTGCAGGTAATACAGATAAAAACTTTTTTATAGGATTACCCTGAATTAACTATACTCCAACTACAGGATATACATGACCCAGCCAAGCGTTGGAATGTTTATTACTGTTTGGGCATACACAAATAAGATAAACTTACTGATCTGGAGATTAACCAGCCCTTCAGCAAAATATGGTGGTTTAATTCGCCTTAACAGTACGACATCGGCCTATATGGGATAAAAAGAATACGCGCCATTAAGCCCGATATTGTTTTTTTGAAGTGGCATATTGGCAGAGACCTTTTGGCTTGCGGGAATGCAATGACTTGAGTTTTATTGAGTACTAATAGTGATTTTTCTCAAACGAATATTTCAGAAACGACTAAAATGCCACCGAGTGGCAGCGTACAGCCTTAGCGCATCGTTTTGCCGCACCAAGTGAAGGTGAATACCCAGATTTTTTATGCCAAAACTGTCCCGCAGCTTTAATGATCCACTCTGCTGATGTGGAACTGGGAAATGTATAACTACTTAATTCGGTCGATTGTACTCCGTGAAATATTCAGAAAAGCAGGCAGCTGAAGTTAACAAGTGATGGTGGTTTTGGTGTGCCAAATTTAAGAAGGCGATAAAAAGTGCTAACAGATTCATTGTCGTTGTTGTTCAAGACGAAGTTACAGCTTTTTGTAAAGAATGGTAGTAAAGTTAAAACCTATAAAATGAAATTTATATGATTTACCTTGGCCGAAAAGAGACTTTGCAGAGTATTAGGGGAAGCGAGTGTTGGTCTAACGGAAAGCTTTCTTACTTTGTTGAACAGCCAAACCCTTCGAGCCGAAATGTGTTAAATAAGTATGGTTATGCGAGCCATTCAACTCCGTTTTGATGGTTAAGCGACGTTAGAGTCCTGACACTGATTTTCCAAAAGCGTAATGAACAAAAGCAAGTCCGGGCAATAAAGAGATAAACCAAATAAAACCGAAGAATCCGAATTGGTTGATTGGAACTGATAATCGATCAGTAAAGGCTCAAATACAGTAAGATATTTGGCGAGGTCAGCGGCAGATCTTGCGGAACGAGGTTCAATAGCGATTTATCCCTGCGAAGTGGTTTGGTGGAAAACCGTGCCTCTCACGAACGTTATAATTCAAAGGTAAGATAGTTGCACAGTCGTTTGCTTTCAGTCCTGAGGTCGATGTTGACATCTTATAGTGAAGTTGAAAATGAAATTCAAGAAAGAACAACAATGCCTGTAGAACAAACCGTATGAAGTCCGCCATTTGATTCATTGATGTAACAAAGTATCTTAATTCGATCCTGTTCCTCGGGCCTTTTGAGGCAGATTTTGTTGTTGAGCGGATCAACCGTGTTCACGTCTTGGGCGCGTGCTAATGATGTCTTTAGTGATCCACGTTGTCAGCATGAAAAAGCCGGGCCTCTGAAGATTGAGTTTGGTTCTGCTGGTTGGAAGTTGCAGGCGGGTTTGGAAGCTAGAAAGAGGGTGATGTGTTTTCTACGCAAAGAATAACGCCGGATGCCTTTTTTTGCGTACAGTATCTTGAAGTCTTATTAAAAACAACACGGTGTTGAGCATTTGATTGTTTGCGGTTATCCTCTGAGTTTTGTTGTGGATACGACGGTAAGGCCGCCTGCGGGAATTGAGGTTACTCAGTTGAGTTTGGTGTCGAAGCTCATACAAGCATGATCAAATCTCATGCAAGAGCGGGACAGAATCGCGCTCATCATAATGCGACTTTGCCGAATAATATCGAGCTTTGGCACTAAATAGCGCAGTCAACCGGCGGAACGAACTAGCATCTCGTTAGGGCTTATTACTTTGATCCGCTCTTTTTTCTAAAAAACTAACACAACCCGCTATATACTTTTTCAGTTCAAGATCATTCATGTCATTTTTTGGTGGGAATTTATGTATCACACGTTTTAGGACTTTTTTGGTTTAACGAGAATGAATCAAAAAAAATGGTTTCAAAAAGACCTCGATTTCGATCAAAAGCATCCAAACTCGATTCGGTGCGTCATCAGGAAGCGATTCAAGGGGAGTTATTCCTCTGCGTGATACGCAAACAGAGCGTTGCGGAGAGTAATTTGTGCTCGTCAATTTTCTCGTAAACTTTATCGCGATCAAGCTGAATCATTTGCCGCGAATCCGATGGCTTTGGCCGCTGGCGCAACCGGCTATTGAATAAAGGGTTTGATAAGGCGTTGTCTTCCCCCCCCCCCCCCCCAAAAACAGAGCGAACTTTTGTTATATGCCGTTTATGCACATGAAATCCTGCGGTTAATACCATGAGAATAGCGGGTTTTTTGTTTACGACGTTGGAAACGTCTAAATACATGGAGTTTGAAGTTAAAACACAAAGAAATTGTGGAATCGTTGGTCGTTATCCGACATCGAAATACTATTTTTTGGGGCGGACATCGTCAGTAAGAGTTGTTTTTTAACAAGAGCCTAATTCGGAGTTTTAGGAAAAAGTTATTTCTCTAAGTGTCATAAAAAGAGCAAACCATTTTCATGGCTTGCCTCTTTATGGAGCTTTTCTTGTTTGTAACGCGTGTTTGAGTTTTTAACTCGATTAGTTACAAGACTGTCATTAATGTTTTCTAGCGCTAGGCGTTGAAATTTGGCAAGAGCGTTATAGTCTTCAGTGGCGTCCGTTGTAGCCCATTGCGATGCGACGTCACACTGGACCCTCAAGTCTCGGGAAATAGTTTCACTGATTAAATTCGTGGTCGACACCTTCCCATTGGTGTTGATCGATGTTAGACGTGCTAATTGCAGCATGGTGCTACCAATGGGGCAAGATATGCTTGTGATTTTGTCCAAAGCTGCGTTGGGGGGTTGGCCCCCTTATGTGCCCCTGTGTTCATACAACCGGAAACAAAGCCGCCAAAGGCTGCTCTTTGTCCCTCTGGTTTAGTTCGGCTGCTTGAATGTCGTGTCGATGATTTCGTAGAGCGGCACAGAAGAGGAGGTTTTGTGTTTGGTGGGCGATACAAGGAGGTGTGTGATGCGTGTTTTCGGCGTGTTTGTTTGGTTGTGAAGCTGGAATATTTGTTCGCAAAGGTTGTCGTGCAAGGCGGTGCTTGCTGGTGTCCGCTTTCAATCACGGAGAAATTCCATGGTTGAGAGTTAATCGAAAGAAGTGATAGGCGTAAGCGTCGTAAGAATAACCTCTGATAAATCTGCTGACAGAAATGCGTAAGGCATCGTAGTGCCTTACTGTTGGCGGTTTTCTAAGTCTGTCATAATTGTGTACAATGTTTTTGTCTCCATAACAAAGTTGAGTGTTCCAGCACTATCAAAAATAGTAAGCGCGACATTGATGGCGCCAATAGTAACGAGACTTTATGAAAGGAAAAATAGGGTTTGATTGAGCTTATTATCAAAAATATTTTGATAATAGGTTGGTGATTGACTTTCTTAGAGAGTAAGCAGCTTGAATGATCTTCAGGTAGTATTAAAGGTGGCTGAGTTTCGTAGATATTACGCACGCGACGCATTTTAGACATGCAAGTGCCACCGCCAGTGCTGCTGTAAGCGAGTAAAGTCGGCGCTAGGCGGAGTTGTTCCGTGAGACTACAACGCAACCTCCGGCTTTTGAGTGCGGTGAGCGCTATTTACCGCAATGTACGGCGGCGCTTTCTATGCAGATCAGCTAAACAAACAATTATTCACACGTTCGTGTGAGTTAGCGGCGAAATAACGCCATTGCCGGTGTCGTCGGATTTAGGACGGAAAACTTTGCGATTCCTTGGATGAGATTTTTATGGCGTTTGCATCCGCACGTGACATTACGAGTACAACATTTAGTGATTATAATGTGATTTTACGTGATCATTGGACATGGCGTTACGCCTATGGCCGCCAGCGGATTCGAATTTGTATGGTTTCAAAATTTGTATGTTGCCGCGTAATTCTGGTGCTAGTTCCCAGAGTACCTTGAAAAAGTATGGCACATCCGCAACACCCTAAAGATTTAAAATGAAGCACCAAGGTCTTTTTATCAACTACTAGGATATTTTGAACGATACGTGGCGGTTACTGACGTGGATAATACCTACAAAATCAAACTAAAGCCTATTGTGCAAGCGAACGATGGACCTTTGTACGAAAATCGCTGGTGTGGTGCTGGAAAAAGGGGTGGCCATAAAGTCGTCCGTTGGACATTGCGGGAAGATTTGCTGGCGGGTCGTGTGGTGCCTTTAATGCCGGATTAATAAAGTTGATGTAAGGCGAGCTTTCTGGTTGGTTGCCCGAGCCGACAATCGATCACACCAACGGTTTCGCTTATTTACGGGATATGTTTAGGGGAGGCGAACAACCGCGCTGTTGTCACATGTTGGTGGAAAATGGTTTTTTAGACAAAAGCATTTTAGAAGATTAATCGACTGTCTTTATGTTTATTAAAATAGTTTTTATAACATTGCATAACTGTGCTAAAATTGATACATAAAAAAACGTTATTTTCTACGATGCATCAGACGTATGTAATTTTAAATAATAATTTATTGTCAAGTGAGTACGCATAAGCTTTCTATAAAAATTGGTCTTGTGGCGTTGGTGCTGGGTTGTCACCTAATGACTTTTTGGTGTCTTTGCCATGAATCGCTAAAAAACAATTAATCGAGTTCCCTAGAAACAGAAAATTCAAATCCATTCTACTTTTTTCTTTAAACCAAGCCACGGTGACTTTGTGAACTAGAAAAAGCCCATAAAATAACTCGAGAAAGAAGCAGAAGAAGGCATTGTTCTTTATTTTCAAATATCGAATGCAATTACTTTTTGTGTGCCAAATGATGGCAAAACGGTATGCTCGTGTGCACATAAAATGACAATGTTATGGTGTCTTTCAATCATCGTAAACGCCAAGATACATTGATACCTCTCTAAAAATCCTTTATGTTGTGTGATAGAAAGTGAAAAAGTCAATTCGAATGCGTTTGTACGTAAAGGTAAATGCAATAGCTGTTGCCTGAATGGGAACTGGAATGTTAGGCATTGGGTGTGTACGTGAGGATTAGAGGTCAGAAATTCAGCCCAGATTGCTACTCACTTATTTATAAGTCAATCGTGATGTTTTGCGATTTTTTAGCGTTGTTTTTTGGTTTTCGCAGTGTTATTACCAATTGGCGACGATCCCCAAACGGTTATTGAGCTGGTTAATAAAGGCTGAGAAAGAGGGGTTCAAGAACATCAGAAAATGACGATTACTCGCAGATAGCTTGCTGAATAACGATCCGTAACCTTCTATCTCAATCCATATTCAATTTTGAACTTATTGCGAAAGTCAGAATCAGTCATTGTCGGAAAGATAGGTGTGCAATTTAGTTTATTCAAGCCAAGGGGTTGCACACTTAAATTGACCGCTGCAGCGAAATGAAGAGTAGCGGGTCCGATGAATGTTAAGCGCAAAGCCATGAAAAGAAAGCGCAAAAAATCCATTCTAGATTAGCGAGTAGTTGAACAATATTTAGACATTGTGACCGAGCCGAGTAACGGAAAAATAACATAACGATCAATACGAACAATAGAAAGAGTTAAAAAGATAGAAGCATCATTGATTGGTGATACCAATGCATTACTCAAATTAAGTCAACATGGTTCATCAACTTGATGTGTTTGATTAGAAACCTTTCTGAGTGCAAGAACACTCAGACTCGTTAGGACAGGCTAAAGTGACGTTTCCGAGCTTAGAGCCAGGATATAGACAGCGTTTATGAAAAGTATCAGTGCAGCAATTCTGGTGGCTGAGCTTATTACGCCAGTTCTTAAAGCTCCTTTGGAGAACAAAGGTTGTCTTTTAGGAAATCTGGTAGCGGGGAAAACCCTAATAAATGTGAAGCAGGCGAAATTTGAGCGAGATGGGGCAGGCTCAAGAAAGTTTGGTTTTAATGAAACACCCAATGAGCTAGATCAAGCACTTTGATGAGATTTTATCCTCTTTGAATTGGTGATGAGTTGGTTTTCTAAGCATAAACTCAGTCAGAACAAAAATGATTCAGGATATGGATAGTATCAACTTCTAACGTGTACTAGCTCAGACCTGATCTAACGCTTGCTTGTTTTTGGAATGTTCTATGAAAAAGACGTTTCCCCATGTAAGGCTGTTGAATCATTAAAAGCTGTAGGCTCAGCAGTGTTATTACTTTTGAATAAAGTCCAGCCTGCCAATAGCATTTGGGTAAATGTCGAACAATGTAATGATTTCTTCAACGGACATCTATCCCCTCAAATACAAGTGCAACATTCAAGTTACTGACATAGTTGAATGATCCCGTTTGTGCAATTTGGCTGACCGTTTGGTGTTCCTATGATTGTACAACATCTTATCTACTTTTATTTCTCATTTGGTTTCGAAAGGTGGTAAAGCCAAGATAGAGTGGAAATCCCGTTCCCAAAAATCATCAGTGAGTTTGGTACCCTTTGCGTAAAAAAGTGCTTTGTTGGCTCTGTGTTCTTAAACGTTTATTTTTCGCCGCAGATGCGCTCTGTTCACTTCAAAAATAATTGTCCGTGTTGATCCATTTTTCTGACATGAATTGTTACAAAGTTCAAAAGGCTTTGATCGATAGGTCTTTACGCTGCGAGAGAATTGATGCTAATGTGAAAATTTTAGGTCTTATTTAAAGAAAGTTTCATTTGCTTTAGAAATTTTTAGCAATCAGCTTTTTGGTCAACTGGTAAATTAACTTGATTCTCTTCGGCACAATGGCTAAAAACATCGGGTGAAACGGAAACCTAAATTCCTTGTCATCCCTCGAGCAAGTGCTTCTATACCGCCTATTTTACCCAGTCTTGAGGTTGTATTTTAGGCCTGATACAAAGAATAGAAATCGTTCACCTTCAGTGCATATTTCAGACGGTAACATAAACAGTACGACGTTTGATTTAAAAAGTGTGAAACCCAAAAGAAACAATAGAACCAAGACAGAAGGCCTAAATATAGCTATTTGTAACCATATTCCCAAGCGGCTCATATTCATATGAACGCCTATTTTGTGTCGCATTCCTGTGACACAAATCGAATATTGGCGGGCAGGAAAGTAAAGTTAAGAAAGTTTTTGTGGGATAGGGAAAAATCCATAAAAAATAATTTGTTGCATGGGAATGAATCATTACGGGCTTGCTGAACGTAATATCATCAAAAATTTTGATAAAATCGTGTTTCTGCGATCGCTTGTAAAAGTACGCTGCCAGTTTTTTTGTGAGTATCGGCCTTAATGCTAAAAAAGTCGCGGGGGAATGAAACGAAGAATCGCATCACCGATATTAAAAATGGAGCGCCTGTTGGTTAGCGGAAAAGACCCATCAAGTCTATCCAAGTTTTTTTGAAACTTGTGGTCTCAATGTACTTCATCTGGCAGCTTTTTGGTTCGGTGAAAGGCGCCCCAAAAAGCACTGCAAGTGACTTCATATTGGCTGAACATCGCCCTAAATCTTCTACGTAAGGGGTAAATTGACAAGAATTCTACCGTAAGTGTGTTTATGTCTTCAGGTTGAAACGAGTGAAGGGGCTTACTTTGGATTTGCCAGGCAAGGCGGTTTCCATCTGGAAAATGGTTTTGCACGCTGTTCGTCCCGCAAATTGCATTTCACGTAATTCTCTAAATTCTTTCTTCAGTAGATAGCGCGCATCCAATGGATGAAAGGAAAATACTAAGCATAAAAAAGGTAGAATAAAAAAAATAGATTTTCCATGATGTAAGAACAAGGGAGGATAAAATTTATGTGCAATATGAATGGGACTTTTTCTGACATATCCTAACATCTCGATTTCCTCAATAGACATTACAAAGAAGAAACAATCATAACTTTAGCGCTTTTCTGTTGAGCGCTTATTAATAGTAACAGCGCTTAAAATATTGGTTGTGTAATTTTTTGAGTATTCTTCTGTATTTAATAAAACGCACATTGGTATCTAACGGGGATTGGAAAAAGGGAGCAATGAACCATTGTCTCCTCTCCTTTTTTTCGAATCACCATTACAAGGTTTATGCGTTAGCGTGCCTTTCAAAGTAGTTAACATAGGTGTCCGCATCCGACACTATATCAAATGGTCGCTCGGTGCTCGTCCTTGGTGACCAAGTTCAGAGAAAACATTTTCTTGATCTCAGGCCATTTTCAACGTACATAGCAAAACGCAGCTGCCGCAATATTTAACCAAATCCTAAGTTTGATCTTTTTTCACGCAAGCATGCCCGATTTTGGCGAGTGAAGTCGCCATTGCCGGGTCAGAAGCAAGAAAAGACATTCTTGGCATTTTGGCTTTTTTTCCCCCTTGGTACATCACAAACGCATCATTCACAGAACACAGATACCGCATCCACGCCTTGGCTTTGGAACTCCGTCGTAAAAGCGCTCGAAAGCGAGGCAGGTGTGATGTCGAACACGTTGGAGTAAAAGCGCCTGGTAAAAGAAAAAGACAAACGACACTTTTGTTTTGGAAAGGTCGTTTCGTGGTGACCATCTTTCCATTCAAATTGGGTTGCAAAACCGCCAACCGCTTCATTGCGAATACGTTGTTTTAAATACAACATTTGGTACATGGAGTCTGCAATAGGTTTTTCCCTTTACCGTTTTTCAGGTTATCTAAAATGGGATGATTAAGACGTTTTAGCATTTTTAAGAAACCTTGATCCTGTAGAAAGCTTAGCTTATGTTCGGCGTTTCCTTTTTCTGTACGGGCGGCGTTTGTTTCTGACCAATTACTTCATTTTTTTGATTGTTACCTGCTAACTTTGATAGTAGGCTTGCATTTGAGCGTCCGTAGGTTTTGGACATCGTCCTGCGCAACGGCTGCTGTCGTAGCTTGTCTTTGTGAAGAATAACATCCACGGTCAAGCGTGGTTTTAAATCAGGCATGCGGTGGTCCCTGATAGCCAAGGCCAAAGCCGCAAAAACAGGATAGACCTGCTTAGGTAAAGTGTAATAGGCTCGGCCACTTGTGGCCGGTCGTTACGAAATGCCCGTCCAATGAATACCGCGCCAGGCCGACGACTCGCTCCTAGCATCAGGTTTTGCGCCATAAATGTCGCATCTGTTGTCGGCCGCAATGAAATGTTTCTGCGTTTGCCTCTAATTCCCCTTATCCTTGTTCTAAAACTGGCACACTGTTTCAGACCCGAGTAAGGTCGCGCAAATGGATGAGGAATTTCTGCTGCGTGAATTCCACCCATTTTTGACCATACCTGCGAGTGGTGCGATTTTTGCACGTTTGTCTTTGTTTGGTGACTTGAAACAATGGGAGTACGTCTGAATTAAAACTAGACGATGCAGCAACCTTGTGCACATTGTAACAGTTGCTTGGAGTAAAAGCGTCCATCATGGTTTGTCTGTGTATTGGCCGAATGGATTGTGTGTGGCTTTTGCTTGAAGCAAATGGCGTTCAATAAGTGGTTCGCTTCCTGAAAATAGAATGTGTAGATAATAGAGGCTTAGTGCGATGGGGTCAAAATGGATTAATTGAAAGTGTGGAGTGACGGGTAGGGCAAACGATGTCCCAAAACGCCTGCTTAAAAACGTGTGGTTTTATAAGTTAATAGAGCATTGTATGAGATAACGTTTAAAAAAAAGTAAGGCAAAGTGGGCTCCATTACCTTATTTTTTAGCTTTAGTGCTCGGTAACGTTTGAAGATCAAAAGGACGTATTGATTCCACCTAAAAGCAAAGTTAATTACTCATCACATAATCCGTTTCGATCTGCACGGCCTTTCCGCCATATGTAATCTAAATCACCGCACTGCGGATCAAGGGTGGTTAAGTTTACGGGTAGGACAAAAACCAATTATTCCCATCATTTCGATGGACAGCAGCCAAGCCTCTAATGCACCGCAAGCCCTAAGGTATGCCGGTAATAACTTTTTAATGAACTATATCGGGACTGTTATTAACCCATTGATTTTGCTGTGGCATTGACTTTCGGGCAATGTCTCCCGCGATCGGTGCGGTCCCCCATGGCCGTTAATATAACCAATATCTGTCGCTTCCTATTTCGCATCCGTCAAACGAACAAGCGATGGCTTCTTGCATGGTGTTAGCAGTTGGGGTTAGTGGGACATGGGGTTCCATCGAGTCGTGCAAACCCAACGATCTCCCGCATAAGATGTTTTAGCTCTCTGGCTTTGAGCATGTCCCTCTAGCTCTTCAAGAATTAAGGAGCAACCACCCTTCAAACCGCATAACCAAAACCATCGCGGTTTTCTATCAAAGGACTAGGGCTTAAATGAGGAGTGTCGTTTTTTTGAACACTTGTCGCAAGAAGGGTGTCGAAAACCGCAAGATTCGGTGGCACACCTAAACCTTCGCTACCTAACCCGCGCCATCCATGGCGTTTGCAATCCCATAGTTTTAATCGCTTTCATAAAGCATAACCAATGCTTGGCTACGCGAAGTGCCAGGCGCTAGAAGTGGTGAAAAAACTCGAAAGACCCTGTAGACCAAAGAACCACCAATAGTGGAACGGGGGCCGGTATGCCAGTCATTCTTGATATAAGAATTAGCGTTTAAGCCATCGGTTGAGTTCTGGTAGCAATATTACCAAAAATCAATGTGGAGATTTGAGGTCTCCTGCGGAGAGCCGTAAGCCACCCCCATTTGGCCACTGCTAGCATAGGGAATTCAGCAACCCCTGCGTTCTTCTAGCGCTCGTTCGTACAACAGGAAGACGGCAACTGAGCACCGCCCCATACTGCGTAAGGTTTTACGGGAGTAATGTTTTGGCATGGTAAAGTTGGTAACAGG
>Ga0163217_1050046_pt1 | contig 18654 bp, 22 predicted proteins | sample SynspAceP_FD_185933 | JGI IMG/M metagenome (GOLD analysis project Ga0163217, IMG submission 185933) | Saline lake microbial communities from Ace Lake in Antarctica - Synechococcus sp. Ace-P (PacBio error correction) | ecosystem: Environmental > Aquatic > Non-marine Saline and Alkaline > Saline ...
CCAGAAGAAGAGATGGCGAACCGAAATCCGCCGAGGACCCGTCGACACCATTGGCGCAAAGCCGCTTTTTTGCAGGAAGAACGGCCTGGGGCGCCGAGATATCCCCCTTGTCGAGTGGGGCCAACCTTTCCCTTGGGTGCAGAAGGCTCGGGGAACCTTTTCGCGGGTTTGTTCCGGGCTTAAACGTTAAAAAGTCGAACCCAGAAGCGATTCCCATAAAACCCAGGCAAAACCAAATCTCCGTTGGGAACAAAAAAAACTGAAGTCATGGAGTGGCCCTCGGAAGATTAAAACGCGCCTTTTGGGAAATCGAGAAATAAAAACGTTTGTCCCCCCTTACGAAGAAGGTTTAAACCAAAAAACCTGCTTCGGCCCCCCCTTGGGAGGCGCGGAAAGGTTCCGCGGTTACAGCGTCCCGTGCCAATGGGGGAAGCGCGAAGGCCCAGCTTTAAAACCTGAAGCTCCCCAAGTTAATCATTGGAACCACGGGCAAGTAAAACTTACATTGTGGGGGCCCGACCGCGTCATGGGGCGGGTACGGGAAAGGCAACAACCTAGCCTTATAATAAAACCGTTTGGGTAAAGGTTTTAAAAGTCTGGAAAACATCGGCCGAGATTTCGAAGAACCTTGTTGGGTGCATGCGTGGGAAAAATTCCAACGGCGCCCAGAGTCTTTCCGGGAAATGGCCGAGGAAGCCCCAACCGTCCCGCTGGGATCAATGTTCGGCGATGCAATCACGACCAGGGCGACCAGCGAACCTCGCCCCCGAGGGCAATGGCTGGTTCTGATACAACTGCGGATGGGATTACTGATGGTTTGTCGTAATCACCGTCGACCCAAGCGAACAAAGCGCGACCGCCGGATCGAGTCTGGCGCGACGGAAAGAGGGAAAACCACCAAAGGGAATCTCTTCCCGACTATCCGTACTCTTTTGCCCGAACTTTTGGAGCCGGATCACGCAGAACTTGGGAGTGCGAGGGCGGGGCGACAAGGTAAGGGCGGTTCCACGAACGCTGGAAATCGGCCTTGACCCAATGGGAGGAGCCGTATGAATTACACACGCTCGGAGTAAACGGATTCCTGTGCGGGGGGCGGCTCTGGCAACCCAGCCGTCCACCGGTATCCCTCAACTGTTCGCCCCGGAAGACATTGCGTCGTAAGGTTTGCCCAGCGGATTTCGCAGGAAGAGATGCCTGCTGGGTCGAAATGCAAATCGACGGGCACGCGCCGTTATGCAGGACGCTAAGAAGGCGCTCCCATCCTTGCTGGCCAGGGATCCAGAAAAAGGCAACGCTAGAAATTTGCGTTAAAGCATTTTCCTGCACGAAGCAGGCACTCAGGTAGAAAAGTGCGGTGAAAGCAATGAGCTTCCTATGGTTCGGAACTCCATTCAAAGCTTTCGCATGAGTGTTCGCGGGTGAATATACGAGGCGCAAGCGTTTGAGTAGCCCCCAATCACGATGGATCGTTTTCATCGGCAACGACGCCTGTCGATTGGATTCACTTCGCAACGTCGTGGCCCGATGTGACGGCGTTTGGATTCTTGATAACGCTCGACTTGTTCTTTTTATCAGTCGCAGCAGTGGGCTCATCCAGGATGTCTTGTAATTCTTCCTCTTTGATATATTTTCTCCCTGTCGTCCATAATGAATGTAAGCAGGTTCCCGGGAATGTTTTCGTGTATTGCCGTTTGCGCGTTAGCCACGGTCTTCACAGTGAACCGGGGCTACACGACCCAACCGCTACATTGGGTAGAACGCAGAAATATCCGAACCCTGCCTTAGCATGTCCGTAAGTCCCACGACGACGCACTCTGCTGAGGTCCGAAGGAGGAAAACAGTTCGCTGTGGGCGACACTGGTGTTTCCGCGTAAGCGATTTGTCTGGTCGAGTTGACGCGGACTGTTTCTTAACGACATTCAATTCCGTTAGACTTTCGCTTGCGTTGGAGCCCTGTTGCCTCGCTAAACCCGCCAGCTTTTCATTTTGTACTGCATCCTCCACCGAAATAAAAACTTTGATTTTGTTCGCTTGGGAGAGCACGACTGCAGGATTGAAAAGCGAAAACAGTTCTGGTAGTTTGGAGTCACTGAAACCAGTTTTCCTTTCCCGGCAGCCTGTTCCCGCCAAATGCCCGTCGACGTAATTTTTGAAACCCATCGCCTCCGCCCCCCAAATGCCAACAATCCGATGGCGAACCACAATATTGATTCCCCGTTTAATTCAGAAAAGGATCAGGTAAGACACCAGAGAGGCGAGAGACTGGTTCCAGTCACATGAGCCTCGGGGTTCTTGAATAACAAACGCCTTGGAGTTCGTTGAAAGAGAAGCAAAATCAAGGTCAGTCGGCGCAAAGGCGTAAGCGAACGTCCGCGGCGGAAAGAACGTCGATCAACAGGCTTGTTGGTATGAAAACTGGTGCCAGGGAATAAATGGGGCTGGCCAACTCCCATACGATGACAACTTCTTCCCCTCCCAGGTCGGCATATGGGTTGGTGCTCAAAGCTTGTAAAAGAACCCAATCAGCACCAAAACGCCAATCTCGAATGCGAGCCTTTGGAAGTCCTTCGACGCTTCGCTTTCTCCTCGACAATTTGTAAACGCCAATAAGCCTTGCTCCCTTGTTCCACGTCACCACTGAATGTCACGATTGCTATTCGCAACGTTTACCTGAAATGTCCCTTCGCTGGTGAGCTGATAAAGAATCGTCTCAATCCCATCACAAAATCACTGCTGGATACGTACTCGCTTTGTCCTGATGGCGAACGAGCCTGGCCTTGCAGTTCAGGAATCAAAGCCCTCCCTGTGTGAGAAGGTCCAGAACCCAAGCATTGGGTGTGTCACTTGTCGAAATCCTTTAACGTTGCCCATTAGTCTCTACCTCCGACACCCTCGTAAGAAAATTGATTCGTCAGCGAACGCTTCGATGATCAATCCATGGCTTCGCTGGTTTCCTGCGTCCCCCCCACTGGTTGATGAAAGCGTAGGTGTGCCCTTCGAAGTGAAGCAGAATCGACCGCCCGTGTTAGAACTCGTTGTTGTCAAATTCCGCCCAACTCCACCGTTAGCCGGCGTCGCGCCGGCTTCTTTTGAAAAAGAAAATGCGACATCAACCTCGCATCCACTGCTGCGGAACAATGCGTGTTTTGGCGGATGGAAGCAGCTACGGCGATGATTCCGGAATGACCTTTCCCAAACGAGATAAGCGAACAAGGAAGAGGCGGAGGTTCGCTTCGGAGATCGGCCGTGAAACCTATCGCCACCAGTCAAGTGTAACGGGTGGTAGTCGAGGTGCGTTGGGCGTGATGCTCGCTCTCCGTTGCTGCCTTCCTCTTTCAGGCGAACTAGTAAGTCCTCCGCTCTGGAACGGAATGAATCTGTTGAATGTCGGGAGGATTCGTCCGTTGTCGCATACGGTTTATGCGAAACGCAATTCAATAATCGCGCCCAACGCTCGTTGAGCCAAATGACCGATGTGGTCAATTCTTAAGAGAATCGCTGAACAACCAAAAAACAAAGGCGAACGTCCTGGCCTGCGCTCGCCGGTTTCATTGTACCACTGTTCGCGGGAGTGGCGATGGGGTGAATCACAAGCGTCTGGGCCGCGCGGCAACCGTCCTGGGTCACGCAACGCCTTGCCTATAATGGAATTTAAACGAGTCCTGAAGGCGTGAGGGGGTGTCCGACCACCTTTAGTCCTGGGACTTCGCCACGACCCGCGAAGTGCCTTCGATTCCTCTCGCGATTCGAACACTTGGGCGAAGATCTTCATCGGGTGCCTCCCATTCCCAAGAATCTCCAGGATCGATGTGCGAGCGCCTCATCGCTTCCGTTGAATTTCAAAGAATTCGGTGGTAAACTTCGGCCGACAGCGAACGTCATTAGGCCGAGACCAGGCGGCATATCAATGGACTGGCAGGTTCCATGTCCCACCGTCTTCGTTCGCTTCAATTCGATAACGACAAGGAGGTTTGGCGTCCTTGTCCGAATGCCGAGAACGGTCGATCCGGACGGATTTACTGCCTCCCACCCTGGCTAAACTCTTCGGCGATCAAAAACCAATGTGTTGGGTGAGACGGGACTCGATCTGAGTTTTCGAAGCAGGGCGCTGAAGATCCCTGACACGTACGAAAGTCCCAGCGAAGGGGGGGGGCTGACGACGTCGTCGTATCTTTCGGAATTGGTCGCGATGCGAATTTCGTAAATTGCCAATGCGTTTTAAATGCCTCGTGAGCGTTGTGAGGCAGACGCCCCATGCATCGAACTCAGAACGAAGTAAGATGTCGGAATATCCCCAAACGAGAATCCAGGCTCACTCTTTGTTGGAATATGCCCCGCAAACACGAATCGGCAAATCAAAATCCAACAACCGATTGCCTGAGTAATTCCATCAGGCACACTCAAAAAAATCGAAAAGGTGCCGCACATAAGAAAGAGCGTAAGTTTAGTGGCGACTCGACAGGCTATCGTTTCATCCAGTCGGATTTCTGTCGCCTGTTTGAGTTTCAGACCGAAGTGGCTTGTTCAACAATCCTTCGAATGAACTGTCTCGGTTGGCCAGCAAGCTCGCCATTGACGTTGTGCAAGCTAACCTTTGCGGCAAAAAGGGCAGGACCAACGTGCGCAAAATGAATCGCGAACGTCGAACATGGCGTTATGGAAGAGCCTTGGATTCCAATTTGCTCCCTGTAATCGCAGGAATTCCATGAATCGAATTTGGATGCGGACTCGATCTTGGCCGAAGTAGAAAAGACCTCACCAATTGCTGGTCATGATCGAAATTAGGGCCGATACTGTCCTTTCGCCCAGTCCAGGCCAAGACGTTCAATGTCAATCGCCAAAAGCTGGGCAGTTGCGCAATTGCTCGCTTCGCTTCTGGCTAAGGTCGCCAATTTTCGATGACGGCATCATGAATTTCCCACCTGCCGATAAAGCAATCCCAACTTCAAAATGTTCCATTGCGCGCTGGCTTCTGGACGACAATTTAACCGCTTTATTCTTCCTGCGATGTAAATCGGAGAGTTGTTCCAGGCTTTGGCCCACTTGCAAGACGGACGGTTTTTTTTTGTCTTCGGCAGGACAAATAGCTCGTCATAATTGCGGTGTTGTCAAGAGACGTAGTTACTCGCAGTCGGGCCAATTCCCTTAACCAATAGACTTCATCGTTGATTGCTCGCTCTCCCAAAGCATCAGCAGCAAATGATGCGGAATCCACACAAGCTTTCTTTGATTCGCTGCTCAGTTTCTGAATGGAATCCTTGATAGAAATCGTGAGGCTAAGTTCACCCACGAACCTTTTCATCGTTGTAGTCAAGCCAAAGAAGATCAACTGTTCCCTTTGCAAGCACGAAGGCAGTTCCAACGAAGAAGACCGATCTGTGTTCTCCGCAAAGTTCCTTCCCATAGGTAAATGAAAATCGATGCGAATTTTTTGATCCTTGAAAAGCCGCTTCCAAGGAAGGTCGTGAAAACTGCCGATCAATCTCTGGACGCCGGACTCTGGTCGATGATCAAACATCTGCGATGGCAAACAACCGGTTAGCAAATCGTCCTCTCGCATCAAAGATCCCTAAACAACAGATACCACACTTGCAAACTCGCAAGTACAGTAGGCACCAACGAACCGAACACAATGCTGCATGTTAAAAGCTCTGTACGTCTTCTTGTACTCTTTCGCTTGCTGCAAAGACAAAAGCAAATCAATCCCTAACACAATTGAGTCGATTGCCAAATCAAACCACTCCGAGTGTGTTGACTTCTTAATTGAGTTTGAGTAAAGACATCTTCTTAGCTCCTTTGAAAAGAAAACCGGTGAGCTCATGGTGAACCCTATCCAACACAGCGTGGAAATTGGCGGCCGGTCGGATTTAAAATGGTCAAAGGACTGGCATGTCTGTGGCTGTTCTCTTGCCTTTGGGAACCGAGACTGATGTGCGAGTAGTAGCGTCTTATCGATTGCTGCCTGAATCTTTTTTCGACGTAACAGAGTCATCGAGTGAATCTTCCCTTCAGGGAACGGCTCACTTTGCAACCGGAGCGGTCGCAACCGAAGCGGCAACAAACGAGAACCTCCATCATCTCAACTGAAGCATCATTTTTCGCTCACAACGGACGTTTGCTTTGAACTGTTTTCGTAGAGTTTGGGTTTCGATTGGGGCGGTAAGGTCGTCAATCCCTCGTATTCGACTATGGTGAAGGGAGCTCGAGCGCCCTGCGAACCGGAAGTAACCTGAATGACTTATTGAACTTTCCCTGAAGAAAACGGAAGAAGCAAACCGCAATCGAAACGTATTGCAGAACGGAAGCGCAAATCTCGTTCGTTTCCGCAAGTGCAACGTAGCGATCCCAACGATCTGATCTTGCAGTTATTCTGTAGAACTCTCTCTTTGCCATGCTTGCCGAATGTTGAGACGCCAATGCGATTCCCGGTTCTGTAACAACCAATCAACGACAGGCAAGCCATTGCACACCACACAGGCTGGACCAGTGATCAATAGGTGCTTTTTGGATTCAATCGCTCAACGTCATTGATTTCGATGCAACATCCGTATGCACCCGAAGAATCCAGTGTGGATCGCGCCGATGGGCAAGTCGTGAGTACAATGTTTGCCGTTGACGAACCAATCCCGGAACATCAGTTTCCACGAAAGACCGACCGCCACGTTTCTCCGCCGAATCCGAATGTACGTCAACTGCGTGTGAAGGGCGAGTCAATTGTAACGGAAAGAAACTCTCACCCAAGCTTGCTTGAAACTGCCGCTTACGAACTGAGTAATCGTCAAGGAACCACTTCACTCATTCCGGAAGCCAAGGAAGCGACCCGCAGGCCAATCTGCGACGCCCTGAATGTCCCAGTCCGCACGAACGGGTCCCCAGTTGTTGTCGAAATGCCGGGAGAACAATTTTCGTCCTGTGGTGTCGGGGACTGCTTTGGTGTCTTCACCGCCAGGGTTTGTGAATTCAACCATACCGACGAAGAATGACTATTTCCCAGGAGAACAGCACCATCGCAAAACCGAAAGACGAAAAACATTCCAGCGAATTCCGAGGCAAACCAAGCTTCTTGATAATTTCTCAAAGTCGTCAATGGTCAGCGCCGTGTCCTCGCACTGGAAAGGTCGACGCCAACCCCGCAAGTTTTGCCTCCGTGATGGCGTGTGGGGGATGGAGGAGGTAAGCGCCAGGGTTTTCGGCGACGGTGGGTGGCGCGGTTTTGCTACCACTCTTCGGCGATGGCTTTGGATTGCTGCAAACATCTCGTCGGTCAATGGTCGGTTTCGGCTTTGGCCTCAACAAGTAAGTATAGCCGTCGTCGGGTCTCGACCACGAAGTCGGCTCGTAGTTGCGTCGCCGCTGTAGTGAATCTGGAATGTGCTTTGTTTCTGCTTGACCCACTTTTGGCACTCGGCGGTCGTTTTTCGTATCAGGACGGCGAAAGCGGCGTTCAGTGCGAATAAATTTCTGGATCGAAACAGCAATCCTGAATCTCAGCCGAAAGCATAGAGCGATGTTTCTTTTCTCATCGACTGCTAGCGAAACGGTCTGGGTTTCTCTTCGGGAGCGTTGAAATGCAGAATTCCGCACACGTTGAAGCCGCAACTGACATTGGACTCGTAGTCGGTTGCTGTTTTCGTCGAAAGGATCCGTGCATCTTGCAATGGATCAATCGATGTAAACTGTTGGTTGAACGCAACAGAACGTTGCGGTGTTCCCTTTCCTCTCGCTGTCAGTAGGTCGCAAGTTTGTCGATCAGTTGACCGGCTAAGTTTTGTAGAGCAGGCAGAGATCGTCGTCGACTGATGTCGTTGTAATCAAATCAGTCACGAACTAATATAACTTTCTAGCCTTCTTCCCTTGGACGAGCAAGGCTGACCAAATCGGTATTGTTTTATTGTCTCGTAGGTTTCCTGAAATCAAAATTCCGTGCGCCGCTTTGGTTGATGGTGGCCGGTGTCCAGGTCGGAAAACGTTGTACCCACAGGTTCGTGTTCGCCCGTGAACCAACGTGAATCCGTGGATTCGAATGGACCATCGCCACAATAAGTCTGCGGTGTCGTTGTGATACGTCGCTGAGTTCCTTTGTCGTTCAACCCTTCGTCCATGCCCCGTTAGTTGCCCTTGGGGCAACCTGCAATCGTTCCCTCCCCGCACCTTCAACGCAATTCTTTTGGACCTCGGGAGATTTCCACTCGACGACCTTGGACAACTTTTCGTATTCTTTTCCTTGATCACGCTGAGAGTGGTTTTCGCTTGCCTCGGATCAACGCTCATCGTGAACATGGCTTTGTGTCGTTTCGGGAGTCCGGTAACGTACCGTTTGTCCGCGTGATCGCAAGCTTCCGCATTCGATGGAACTTCGACGACCCTTGATTTCCTTTTCGGGGGATGTCTTTTCTGAGACGATGCCCGTCACCCAGACGAATCGCCACGATTGGCATTCAATCAATCGGACCGATCCTTGGAAAACTTGTCGTGGCGACAATGTGAGTCGATCACCAGCGCGCATTGCAGGTTCGGTTCCAGGGAAGCCGCAACCCAGTCCGATGGATTGTTCCACCAAGGTTCGGGAGAATGGCCTTTTGCGACGCGGGAACATCGTGTAGAAGTTCGTTTACGTCCCAGCCCCTGTTAGCATGTTGGACGTGAACGCACCCGCTCGTCGACCGGGTGTGGGTGGGATCTTCCGAGACGGTCTCAATTGTGCTCGACCACTATCATCTTTCTCTTCTCTTCGCCCTTGGTCTTTAGAGTGGACCGTGATGCTTGCTGCCCTTGTAAGGCAACAACCGTCGAAAGAAGTCACGGATTCGATGGTCGCCATCAAGGCGTGGCGTGCTCGGTCTTTGCAACGAACCAGACATGATACGCCTTGAACTCGTTTTTGGAAAACATTGTTTCCTCCACGGGAATAGACATCCAGTTGAGACCTTGTCTGTTCGTTGAACGAATGATCCGTCCCCGAAAGTTTCAATTGGCTCCGACCTTCCTCCGTCAAACTGCTATGGCTTTTGAAGTTCTCACGGGTGCAACGAGGGTGGCTTGAATAAAACCGTCCGAAAGTGCCCCGATGCTAACGGGTGCTGTTAGATAGCGTTTTTTGAACGCTTCGGAGTTTCCCCCTTTTCGACTTGCGGGCGCCCCGTCAATGTCGATCCCGAGGATCGGCCTTCAGTTCGTTGATCGCCTTGACGGCCCGCAACTGGCTTCGTAACGGTGCGATTCGCCAATCCAACAAAACCAGGTCTCCAACCCCGCCAGGTAATCGAAATACGTTCGCCGAGGTACTCGCTTAAGCCGCTTGATCGTGGCTAATCTGCCGCACGCGGAACTTCCCTGTTGATCTTCGAGATATGAAGATGGTGATGTGGATCGTGGAATCGTCCAAGAAACGATTCGTGCTTGTCTCGTCCTTGGCCGGGGGAAATCAAACGAACACCAACACCGCTTCGTAGTTGTCCGTGGTAATAATCTGTGGCAGCCGGAACGGCGAACTCTTGGATACCCTGAAAGAACATATTTCGCTTGCCGCGTATCCCGTCGAATCAGCTTGCGAAGAATCGCAGTTTGGTGCCAAGACCGAAGAAGTGCGGCACCTTTTCGACACGATGCAGGTAAGCGATGAACGCTCCCATCAAAACGAGTCATTGCGACACCAGTGCAAGCGAACACATGACGGGAAGTCACGGCTCAAAATCTTCAAACGTCGGGAATTCTGATTTGGATGCATTTCGAGTTGCTGGTTGACAATCGCGGTTCTTGTTCCGAGGTCGATGAATTCGCAACAAACGAGCGAGTATTCGAGCGAAAATCAAATCACGTTGCTGTGGCGAAGTGAAAGGCCGTTAAATTGCCGTTGGTAACATTGGTTGAATTCATGATGCGAGTCTCCTGTTGTCTTGACGGAGTCGAATTTCGTTGCAGGAGTGAATCCACAATGGGTCAGGCTTCTTTCCTTCGTCTCTTTCCGCAGTCTTTCGGGTTCGGAACTTGTCGACTCGTCTCTCGGCTAATTGTTGGCAACCTCCATGGCGCACCTTGCATGCAGCGCGTGAGAGTATCACGCTCGTTGCACTGCAAGAACGACCAGCTTGTCGCCAATCCGCCATGTAGAGCGGCGTTTCGGCTTGCGAGCCTGAATATCGCTTGTCGGATACATCACGACAATGCCGATTCAGTTCGTCGATTCGACGTGTGAGACTAATCCTTTGCGATGGAAACATCGCTTTGCGAACCTTGCCCTTCCAACTGTCATCCCATGTTGGGCTGGTCACTGTCGCTCGTCGTTAACTGATTTCAAACGCGGCAGTCCGACCGCTGGGACGGCGAAGTGCAATTGTTGAACGATTGAAAGAAACGTTGCGTTTGCAAGCAAGCGTCCCCTTTCTAAGCGATGGAGAGTTTTGTAGTTCGGATCTTCTGTAAACCTTTCACGCCCGAATGTCTCGATACGTTCCCAGCATTCGCGAAATAGTCGTCCCAGGCTCGACCTTCCTTGAGCCGCGTTCGTGTCCATGACAAGCCCTTGACAAGCAAATTCCGAAGCTGCTGACCCAACGCGAATTCCACCACGCCACTTGAATCGAACCCTGGTAACCAAACCGAGGAGGACGGCTTTCAAGCCGTAGTGATCGGACAAGCCGTGAAACTCACGTCCCACCCTCGGTTGAACCTATCGCAATTTCCGTAGTTTCTCGGAAGAGTTCCATTTTCTTCGAAATCGTTTTGGCGGTGACCGTTAAACCGTTGGACCTGCCAACTTGGTAAACCGCTCAGCATCGCTCGGTCAACCAAACCGTTCCCTCGGCAGACGCAAATTGGGAAACGTCCCGCCGCCCATCCTCGGTGGAGGTAGAAAAGGAACTCGCCCGTGGCTCGGGTTCGTCATCGGGCCTTGCTTCGCTGAAGGAACATCTGCTCATTGATCGTCCTCCGAAACCGAAATAGCGGCATGTCGCAGAGCTTGCGGGCTTGTGCGTTTGTTTCTTCGCAGGTTCCGGCGGTAAACCTGGTCGAAGATTCGATCGTTCGGATTGATCGGCGGTTCGGGCAGAAGCTTGAATCTCCAACTGTAATCGTCCCTTGCCCCAAATTCGCACTTGACATAACGGCCAAGCGTACTTCTTCAAGAGCAGGTTTGGGGAAATTACTCGATTTGCGAACTCGAACGCGTACCGCAGCAAGATCACAATGATCCGTTGGGACCTCACTTCATCGCTCCAGCTTGACCAAAACTGTCCCGCGTCACGTGCGTGGTGGACGTAGATGAAGTCGTTTTCGGCATGGCCGGTGCGCGTATGAACCGCGATGGTGCATAGTGAAGCCATTCGAGCTTGCCATGCTCGGCGAGCCATGTTTCTGGGTTGTAAAACTTTGTTGTGACCCAGTTGCCCGAATTCGCCTTCTTGAATCAGGGATGGGCAAGTGTAGTAGCGAAAACCGCCGCCACCTTGCCATGTCGTTAGCTCGGTGACGCCACCCCTTATCTTCCCCGTCACGACTTCTGCAACGGAAAATGTGCGATGGCAGTGGTCGCCAAGTCTAGCCATAAACCACGACGACCCATTCATGCAGTCGCTCAGTGTCAACGTAACAGCGAATGAATCGAGCACCAGTCGCCGGGTTGTGTTGAGTCTGTAGATATGCGTTGAACTAACCTCTCTGTTTAGGTGTTCTGAAAAACGCCTGCGTCGGCGACGATTCGCCATCAACTCTTCCTGTTTCGCTTCTGAGTGTGGGCCAACCTCATCGTGGAACACATTGTTTGCGAACAACGCTGCCCGCCATCACTCCGAGAGGAAGCTAAGTCGTGTGCTGATTGTCCGTCGTTTTCCCCTACCAAATGGAATATTCCTTGTCAACAATCCTTGAACTTTTTTTTCTGAAACTCGCCCAAAGGTTCCCTTCGGTGAGAACCCGCAATCTTCGCCGGCGGGTAAAACAATCGGAAAATCACAAAGCCCGCTATAACGAATTTCGAGCGAAAGATACCGAGTTCCAAAAGACCACGAGGGTCTTGTCGGATTACCTGTAACCTTGTTGTGTTTTTCGATCGGGTAGCAGATGCGTTTCAAATCGTCCCTATCTTTGCAAGAGAAGACAGATCGTGCATGTCCGATAAAACTTCGAAATTCGCAGTGCTCTTTGGGAAAAACACCTTCTGCCAGAATGGAACATTGGAAAGAATTCCCACGGTCAAACATTCGTCACGCAACAACTTTCAAATAAGACACTCTTTGTCGTTCAATACTTAATCCAGATAACAACCGCCTGCGTAACAGATAGCGCAACCCAGTCCTCACGCAACATCGAAAGCCAATAAAGAAGCCAAACTCCGTCATCGTATGCCCGAATCTGAGCCGGTGTTGTAAGGGCGGGTCGATGTAAACTGCACTTCACTTTCCTGCAAAACTCTTGCTCCAACGCTTTTTAACGCCAGCAGTGTCGCAAAAGATCAAGCGATTGTCAGAGATGTTCTCGGTCACTCGGCCCAGCGTGTAAACGACTTCTTCGGGATCTTCGAGAAGGATGCGTGGTTCCAACGTGGTCGTTTTCTTTGCCGATCCACGTCAGTGTTCGAGTTTTTGTTTCTTGCATTCGCTCAGGTTTCATGATTACAGTTCAGTCGGTCGTTTCCAAACAGGATGCTCGCTGCATTGCTGGAAGCCTAGATGTTTTACGAAGGTTCGGGGATCGGCAACGCCAGAGAAGCTCCCCACTTCGTCTCCGCACGACGAATAAGGTTCGTGTGTCCCGACATCCGGTCTAAAGCATGTTTGCGAATTCAAGAGCAGCGTCGTGAAGAGCGATCGTTGGACGCAATCGCTGGCCTTTTTTTCGCCACGACTGGCTCCTTGGTGCTCTGGCTTGAAATCGAGTAACTGTCCACAAACGCAGTGGTGGGCCAACAACGAGATTTCCGAACAAACGAAAAAAGTGGGTGGCGTTTGTTCGCGCAAGTTAACGCCAGGCTGAAACGCTTGTAACTGTTTGGCCAATCCGCTGAACGATCCGCTGTACATTCCTTGGATCATTCTGCGAGTGATCCAAACGTAACATACTCGTCAAACGCCCAAATGGATATCGGGAAGTCGATGGACGTTTGGCCGAAAGTGTTTACAAAACGCTCTCGTGACCGCTTGTCTCTCAACGAGCTTTGTAACTGGACAAGCCATTCGCGTGCGTGAACGTTCGCTCAAACTGCGATGAAGTTACTCGGCTGGAATGTCCGTAGCGTCATACGTTTGCCAAAACATGAAGCCGACGGGGTCCGCAAATCAATCTCGAACCACTTCCAAAGCCTCCGAAATCAAGCGACGAAGGTTCGAGTTCAAACTCAACATGTGTCTTGAAATGGCTCCTGAAAACTCGTCCTGGGAAGGAAATTGGTGATCGAACGCGCGTTCTCAACAAGCGAGGCGAAAACCGCAGAGAAACGAGTAGTTTAATGACGCAAGGAAATTGGCTTTGGCCGCTTCTCGATCCGTGAAACGAACCAATCCGTAACAACCAGTCGGTCAACTTCTTGCAAGCGTTAGCCACGGCTATTGTGTAAGCGCCGTTTGTCTGTCATGCCGACATCCCCCACTGTTTTGAAGATAAATGTGAGGCAAAAAGAAGCCAACCCAAATGCGCTAGCAAATACCGGTTGAGGTCCCGCACCAGAGGCGGTAGGCTGTGAACGGACGGAATCCCCCAGAGGAGCCGTGTTTGTCTCGGTGCCAAAACCCGACTGAATGCACGTCACACTGAAGGTGCACGGCCCATTTCCAGAGAGATGACGGGTGTGTTACCGTAAGTATCGGCTAGACGTCTCGCGCTGAAAATCAAGGCGATGACGGCTGTGATGTTTCGTGATTGAGACACGGAAAATTGTGCAAATCTGAGCCGAAATAACCGCAACATTCTACAAGGGCAGACGGCGACCTCGATGAATGATCGGATTTATGGCGAAACACGTCGTGGAGATTGGAGATCATCTTGTCCCCTCCAGCGTACAATCAAGCTGGAACAGCGTGTCAAACAGCGGATTGCTGTCGAAGTTGCCTCGATTTGTTCGGATCATTCGTCTCGGGCGTTGGTCGATCTCGTCTTGGGCTTCTAAAACATCCGTTTGCGGCTTCCTGCGGTGTGTTCAAAAGTGGTCTTGATGTGCTTCTTGGCAAGCACTTTATCAGCCAACGATGAAGCCAAGGGCGGGACCTGTCGAAGCCTCTCCCAGAATCACCTGTCGAGTTCCCATTGATCTCCACTCAAAAGCCCTGGGCTTCAGAATCTCGACAGACTTTTCTCGATTCAAAACCTCTTTCGTCGAAAATGCCTGACTTAAACGTTGGCTCGCCTCTATGACACGTTTGTCATTCATCGCTTCAACGATGAGCAGAAAAATCTGGCACGCATGCAGCGCTACGTTTTTTAGGGCAAGCGGGAACCAGCAAGACCAACTGTTTCACACGTTCCGAATCCAAAATGAACGCCTTCGTCGGTACGCGCCGTGAGGAAGCAGGAACTCTGTCGGCTTCCAAGAACTGGATTGCAGCATCGAAACGTTCCAAACCAACCAGACGATCAAATCAACGGCTCAAGCAAACTGAATCACCTCTGTATTCGGAGTATTAGCGTGAGGGAGACGGCGAATTTTGGTTTTGTGCGGTTCGAGTGGCTCGTTCGATCAGTGGTCGAGCAAGTTCGTGACCACGATAAAACGTGTCGCCGTATGGGCCTGAAGCTTCTTCAATCGAAAAGATTAAAAACGACGAGTTTGAAATTGCCGTTATAGCGAAACCGTGTTCGAACTGTCAAAAGAGCTTTCGCCGTTCAATTCGCGCGGGTCAAGTTGTCAGCAACCAACTGCTCCGTCAGAAAGACTTTGTCGAGCGTTTGTGTCCGATGCAACCTTCAAAGCGAGCGAGCAACGTCTCGTCGAAAATTTTTCGAGGCAAACTTCCCCCGTGTCCCCATTCGAGCCTGATCTGGTCATCGAGAGAGCTCAACTGATCGAACGCTTGGCAATCTGCTTCTGCGTTTCGGCATGTTTTGGTAAACCAGGCGATGGCGCGACGTTCAAATGTCCCAACAAGGTCCTCGACTCGCAACCCTCCGCACTTGAATCGATGAAAACACCCCACACCTGAAACACCAATCGAACAGAGGAAAACCTTTTCGCTCAGCAGTTCAAAAGACGTTCCCGTTCGTCGCTTGGTTCGACGATTCAAAAAAGTTGAACGACTGACCACAATTCGCTGGCTTTTGGTCCGTAGCGGTGACACGAACCCGATGCGTTGGTCGATCGTTGCGGATTCCCAAAGGCAAGTCGAAAGTATAACGATCCAATTAACTGCGGGCAAATGAGGAGTTGAATGCCTTCTGCCGCCCTGGGCCCCGAGGGGCCCACTTCTTCCGCGGTAGCGATCATGACCGAGTCGCTCGTCTTGATACTCCTTCGACACAATCGCTCCGCTTGATGTCCACTGGCTTTCGAGACCAGGCTGAACGTATTCCCTAACCTTTTATGTGGACTTTCAAAGCCCGCCCGAAATAAATCTGCCTTGGACAACGGAATTCGCTTTGAGATCCTTCATGAGCACCGCTTGGTCCGCCGTATCCAATTCCGGGACAAGCAAAGATCGAAAGGTAGCTTAGAGTTCGACGGATCCGGTGGAAACACGACCACGCTTTCCGCGGGCACCGACTTGGCTGTGCTAGGCCTTAGGGCGGCTCGTCCCATGCAGGATCAACACGCTTTTCCCCGCCTTTGCGTTTGAATCGTGTATCCGATCAGCGAGATTGCGAGAACATCAGTTAGCTCTGTCGCGAGTTCTATTCGCCAGCAGTTTGGGATCGAGCAAGCATATGTTTTACAGGTCGGTGTGAACCGAAAGTGCTCGTCGGTATCTCGGCCACTCGGAGTTCCACATGTAACCTCTGTCGAAATCACCGATGGCATCGAAATCGATGTTTCTGCGATCAGGGCCGGGATTCGTCCGTCTTGGTCATGTAAGAGGAGAAGCTCCTTGCTGGAGTTTTTGCAGACGAAATCAACAAACAAACGCCGGCAGTGTTCCAAAGCGATGCAACGGGATGATGCCACACCCACAACTTCCGTAGCACAACGTGGAATCCAGGTGACGCTGGCTTGAACACGGCAAGATACTCCGACGACGCACTCTCAAGCACGCTGAACACGCTTTCAATAAAGTAACTGTGTTCTTCGTCGTGGAGTAAGTCCCCGTTGCGCATCGGAATTCGCGGTTACGAGACGTAACTCGACGAACTTGCTTCGCAGACAGTGCGAAGGCAGATGGGTTGACCGACTGGAAAGCGTTGGGATAGCCGTACGGTGGTCAAACTCCGCCGCCCGAACGAATGATCTCGAAGATGCCGGCGTCACCAAAAGAACTGTAATCGTCGATGACGCTGACAGTCCCCGAAAGTTCCAGTTCAACGAATTTTTGAGGCGGTGTCGCCAGATCCGAGGCACAGTTCTGGGCGTCCGCGATGAGCAGATCGGGAAAATCGAACGAAGCCCACCCCCACATTGCGGGTGAGCGCTGTAGACACGTTCCCGCATCGGTGGACACTTTTCGATGGCGCTCGATGACGCCAGATCCCAGGAACGCTTTGCACCAAATCGGCTTTGCCCGAAACGAGATGGTGACGAGCGGCAACAACGATAGATCGAGACTGCATAAACGGATTCGGGTGACCCCAGTCCCGCATCTTGGTTGAAGGACGGACACTGATCCGCCAGCAAGACGACGTCAAATACGAACTTTCTCATCGAGTCCTGATTGCCATTGCTAATAATGCGAAGTGTGGCGGGTACACGCACAGCAAAGATCCGCCCTTGTTGCTCGTCAGAACAGAAAACAGCATGCAGCCAGAAACTCGAAAGCACGAGCTTCAAATCTTACTGCCCAAGTCCCAACTATCAAGCGCCCAGGATCGCCTCCCTTGTGGAGAGCGAGGAGATCGAAAGTAGACTGAACAATGCGACAGCATAAAACCTGATGCGGATTCAAATCCAAGCACGACGGATTCGAGAATTGAGCGTGCTCCAGTTTCAGCATGCTGCCTCCTGAAGGCCCCCTACTCAGGTCAAAAGTCCGCCCATTATTCGGCACGGATACGGCGTCATGATGCGGAAGCACTGTTACTAGCGTAGGCTCCTCACGAGCGGAAACAACGAACTGCTTCCCTTGACACTATTTGTACGACACACCATAACCATTCAGGGGAGTGCTCCCGGCAATAGCGCCAAAGGGCCCAGTAATAAAGGGAGCCCGTGCAATGCGCGGATTACGCACGCGTACGAGATACGGGAACAGACTGCGAAGCTCAAAACGCAATTTGACCCAACAAAGCTTGCCGACCTGCTCGCGGTGGCCTGGTCCTTATGTAAACATTAGGCGAGAACGAAACGCCAGCACTTCGGCATAAACCCGAATGAACGATGCGCCAACAACGCGTTGGCCGACGCCCCCTGAAGCGACCGAGATGAGTTTGACATTGCTCGAAAGTTGTCAGACCTGAGGCCGCCTGTAGCGGTTCGGCAACGAATTCAGATCAAGCACCCAGATAGCGGACGTTACTACGATCGGCGAATTGCCAAGCGTTTGGTCGAAAATGAAAATTTGTAAAGCTGCTGCCCACACTGAGGCTTCGTCGCCAAGGATGTAGAGACAATGCCGGACATCATTTGCAGCTTCTTATCGCTGACTGATCTCGAGGAACTAATTCCGGGCAATGCTCCAGCGAAAAGCTTCAAGGGATTGCAGGCGTTCACTAACAAGTCAACAGGAAGCACTAATGCGGCAAAAGTACGAAAACTCTAGGACACAGATGCCAATTCTCCATTATACCGCTCGATGACAAGGGTTTACATTGACGCGGTCGTGAATGATCCTGAGTGACGACAATGAACATCCAAGATCACAACTTGAACCCGGAGGGACTATGGAAGAGGCGATCCGCCGGCCGCTGTCCTTAACCGCGCCAACAGTGCACGCTCAGGAAGTTTAGCTCAACTTAATCCCACGCATAAGCCCAGATGTGAAAATAAACGCACAATCGTCGATCAATAACAAGCCTGACTGGCCTCAATCAAAGACCTTGCATCGCGATTCAAAATCATCGACCGAGGGGGTCATTCGGAATGGCTTCAAGTAGAAGCAAAGGACGGTCTAGCCACACAACCCGACTACCGGAACGCAACTTGACAGAAAAGTCCGTCGGCGAACAACTGCACTTGCGATACACGGTCGACGGCAGCTTAGCTTTTTGCCAGGCTGCGCAACACAACTCAATCAAAGATTCTACTTGAAAAGAAACTCGTTTTGGCAAGACGGAGCAATAACACTGGCCGATCAAGTCGAGGCTGACATGAAGTCCCAGTCTGATCCGCTGACGCTCGAGAATGGCGTTATCGCCTTCGACGGATTTGGCCGTGAGGCCGTGCAGTAGTAACACGCCCTCAAAGCTACCGATTGCGCGAAGGCCTGAAAAATTTCCCTTCAGAATCCTGTCTGGGCACGAGACTGTCAAAACACCTTTCGGGTTCGAGGCGAGCTTGCTTCGGAATTGAATGCACCAGTCGATGGCGAAGACCACAATGCCGCAGTTTTCAAAAAAGCGAAGACTAGTTGACACACAAGAAAA
>Ga0163217_1080066_pt1 | contig 18654 bp, 15 predicted proteins | sample SynspAceP_FD_185933 | JGI IMG/M metagenome (GOLD analysis project Ga0163217, IMG submission 185933) | Saline lake microbial communities from Ace Lake in Antarctica - Synechococcus sp. Ace-P (PacBio error correction) | ecosystem: Environmental > Aquatic > Non-marine Saline and Alkaline > Saline ...
GGGGAGAAGATGAACCTACTTGAATTGTTAGTCGTCCCACCCGGGGTTCCCTACGAAATGGCCCCCTTTCTGAAAAAAAATAAATCCAAATAAACTTTTGTTTAAAAATGAAAAAAAAAATAAGTTTTTTTAAGAAATGAAGGAACTTCAGAAGGTTGCAAGGACAAAACATTTTCCCTCAAAATCCAGTGACTGTACTAACTGATTTGCCTTGTATAACTACATTTCGAGCCTGGATTTGCCTGGCTATTTTGGTCCACAAACAGTACCTTTTAAAAACTGTTTGTTGTGAAGAAAAACCAAAAAACTGCCTATCAAATCAGAAAGGAGAAGTATAGAATTTTTTTCATTCGAGGGTTTTATGTTAAATATTAGTTTTAAGTCCGAAAGAATACAGAAATTTTAAAACCAAACAATATGAAAAATGAAAAAAATTATGGCAATGCCATAGTACAATTTTTTGTGCAATTGACTCGTACTTGTTTTTTAAGAATATGTCAAAAAAAAAGCAAGGATCCTAAAATAGAAACATCCCGCTTTTTTGTTTGAAATCAAAATTAACCTACTCTACCGTAACCGATTTTGCCAAGTTAACGTGGTTGATCTAATACAACCCTCTCAATTAATGCAATATGAATAGGAATATTAACTGTAAGGGTAATTGGGTGGTTAATAAAGGTGTAAGACTTTCAAAAGGTTCGGGCACCTCAATAACGTGATCTTGGGCTAAATTCCGGTACCGTGTATCACCTTCAGTCACCAACGGGCAAATAATTTTTTTCCCTTACGTGATTTAATTTCTTGAAATATTAACTGGACGCACCCTATCGTTAATGCCCTTTTTTTGGTGGCGAATAACGATTACAGGCATGTGTTTCATCAATTAAGGCAAATTGGCCCATTGTTTCATTTCAGCCGCAGGATACCCTTGCCGCATGAAATGTAACTAATCTTCTTTAAGCTTTAAAAGCTCCTTCTAAAGCCACTGGAAAATTATAAACCTCTTCCTAAAATAACAAACAGTTTTGTAGGCAATCCTTATAGACTCTGCTATTTTTTCAAAACACGTTGTTGATAGGCAATGCGCTTTTCACTTTGATGGAATATTTTCCTAAATTCTGTTAAAAACTCATGTAATTTGGCCTTTTTGAAAACACGCCTTTTTCCCTTCCTAATTTCAATGCAATTAAAAGTAAACTGTAATTTGAGTTGGTAAAAAAGCTTTTGTTGAAGCTACCTCCAATTTCTGGTCCTGCATGTGGTGTAAGCTCCAGCATCCGTTTCTTCTTGAGATCGATGACCTAACACGTTACAAAACGCCAAAAACAAGCCCCTTTTTCTTTGGCCCAATTTAATTGCGCTAAGGTAATCTGCCCGTTTCTTCTTCTCCGATTGTGAAATGGCAATGAGACATCTTTATCTGTTATAACAGGATTCCTGTAGGCGGAAACTCTGAGGCATACTCTACCTCAACTGGTATCTTTGCTAAATCTTCAAAAATATACTCCGCCACTAGCCAGCGTGCCAATGAACATTCCACAGGCCACAAATGAATAATTCTAATCGCGTTTAAGAATTTTTCTAAATTATCATCAATACCAGCCATTTAATGATTCTTGGTCCGCTAGTAAACGTCCTCTTTCTGTACGTGTCTAAAATAGCTCTTGGTTGCTCGTAGATTTCTTTCAACATAAGTGATCGAAACCACCTTTTCTATCCTCTATATTTTAATTGTAGTTGCTGTATGTTTGGATAAAAACAACTGAATCGTCTTTAAATTTAGCGAAGTTTTTTATTTCTTTCCCTAAACGAATAATAGCCCATTTCCTCATCTTCGAGATACGATTGCAATTATTCGTAAACTCTATAAATGTGGAGATTTGCATCCGTAGCGATAAAAAATTCGTTCTCACGCAATAACGCAATCGCCAAAGACTTCCTAATTTAGGCGAACTATCAATGTCATACGGTTTTATTTCTGTTCAAAAACAAGCAATAGGCAATAAGCACCAACCCCTGAATTTAATGCTTATTTGAAACCGCTTTTCCTAGTTTTAAACAACGCTTCTTTTTTCTTTACTTCTTCGATAAGGTTTACGCAAAACCTCTGTACTGTACTGAAATGAAAAACATAGCCTCTATGATACAGGGCTCTTTCTTAAATAGAGTCGTAATTTTCTATAATATCCCGTTGTGAATTATCACTAATTCTTCTGAGTTCGAATATGGGGGATGAGAGTTCACTCATTAGGTACACCGTGAGTTGCGCAATTCGCGTGTGCCTATTCCCAATTAACCATTTAAATGACATACTAGCTTTCAGATTTCTTTCTCAAATCTCAACTTTTCCCTGGTTTTACTTAAGTTGAGTTTTTTTCCGTCATAGATGGGCAACACTGGACTAATCTGTATCCACGATATTTCTAAGCGCTGGCAATCCTTTCATTATAATAGGATTAAAGCATCTCTATGACCTAGTACCCAACAATTCCACCATATTTGATAAACTAATATTAGTTAGTGATTTAATTAATGCACAAAGTTATTACAACTTTAACCTAAACCTGTGGCAACATTAAGATGTATTAGAAAACTACTTTAAATGGTAGGTTTTAATTGGCTTTTGTGTAAGAAATTTCTAGCTGAAGCTTTTTAATCGGCTATTTTCGCCTCCATCAAACATGCTCCATAAAGCAACTGTTCCAAGGGTGGACAGTAGACATCACTGGGAATCTTAGACATCAGCCTGAAACTCCGTTTCAATACCATGGGCATTACAACACTACTAATTGACTATGTCAATGAGGTTTAGTGCCAAACCTATAAGAACATTTTCAGCATCTCTGACTATCAATATTAATTAATGATAATCTGTAAATGCGCACCTTATATTTGACCCCTTATCATTTTCTTTACCAAAACCCCATCGAAAATAAGTTTTTTCTCAAAGGTATTAACTGGGTGTTGGGCTCAATTTAATTCTGTGACTAAAATTTAACAAGGGAGCATTAGTTTTCCTGAACTATAGAGGTACAGCCTGGCGCTCCTATAGTGCCACCAGGCAGCATCTAAAGTTTCAACGATCCACATAAAAAAACTAAGGTTTGCCTCGTTTAGTAATCCAATTATTTACTTTTTTAAATTGATAGAAAATGACACCTTTGACTGTCGCTTCATCTTCACCAAAAGTTTAATTCGGCAATAGGCGCCAGCACCCCTTTAAATAATCTACGTTCCGGCATTGTGAGGGTAAGCATTTAATGGCGTTTGTAATTTTCAGAAAGGAATAAGCTTCTTCACAAAAGTATGACAACATTTCCCTGTAAAAGGAAGACTAGCCCGCAGTCTGGGGGTTAAATACGCACACCTGCAAATTAATCTAAAAACATAATTAATCTTCTAAGGTTTCTAACGAAATCAATCGGGAATGCATCGGTAGCAGTACCATTTGTATTTCACTGCTTGTAACTATAATTCATGTTGATCTATTTGCACCCAACATATTTAATAGGCAAATGTAAATGTTAATCTGTAGGACTATTAAATAGAGATATGTAAACCTCTTAAAAAAGTTTTTAAAATTTTGATTGTCAATAATTCTGACTGCCCTCTTTGTTCTTTGTCCAAATATTTTCTTGAAAAAAGTCGTTTTTACTCAAAGGCATATAAATACCTGCACCTATTGTTGATTTAACCGTTTCTACTTCTCGTCTTCATCTTCAGTATCAGGATCATCCCGTATTAAAAATCAAAATTTTCCTTGTTCCTTTACGGTAAGCGTAATCAACATCCAGGCATGGTTTCCAGGCGAGGAAACCATTAAATCTGGGGTATTAGAAAAATATTCCTTGTGATTGTTGAAAAATTGGCATTTGGATCTAAATCTCTTAAAAAATAGGTTGAATCGCGGTAACTTTTACATAAACGTTTGGTAACACGCAAGTACCAAAAAATACTGTCTAAACAAAAACTCTTTGGGGAAAGCAGCTCTATCATTTACAAGATCCTCACCATCTAAAAACAGCACCATCTCCATCTGTTAATCATTACTATGGATTTGTATTTTGAAGTCGCTCCCTGGTTATCTGAAACAACCGTCACCATCCGTGTCACTGTTTGGGCTGGCCGGATCTATATCTAAATCATCCGGACTACCATCTTGGAATCGCATCTTTGATATTCGTAAAGACTAAGGAATAAAGAGAAAAACACTTTGTTACCGTTTTTCATTTTCAGCTAATTCTAGTTGGGAATTCAAACATTCTGCTACTTCTTTCGACGGAATAAATTTGCCAAAAGTTGGATTGCTGTCGATAACTGTATTTGGCGAAAAACAATGGCAGCGGTTGTTTTACCGTAAATAGGAAATCTTGAAAATTACCAAGTTTGGTACACCGTAAAGCTCGTTGTTTTAACAGCGCTTATTTTTTTTTATTATAGGCAAAAACTCAAAATTAACTTTACCAATTTCAAAAGGCTCTCCGCCAGATTATTCCGTCTCCAATAGTTCGTAATTTCTTCTTTCACAGAAGAAAAAAAAGCAATCAACATAATTCCTGATAAAACAGGAAAAGCGCGATTTTTTTAATAAAAATGTTCATGTAATTTATTTTAAGACTCATGTGTTATAAAAGTTTGGGCATAGGTCCTCTTCAAATTCATGAAAAGGAACATATGCTAGCACCGGTTTTTGAGGTTGGCAATATGATTATTTAATCTTCTGGAACATCCTTTCCCCGACGCTAAATAATAGGGCATCAGAAGAATAATATTGCTACTTTTAACAAATTTATTATAGTCTGGCGTCGCAAGCCACTAAGGTGTTCTTCTGGAAATACCATCAAAAAAGGCTATTCTTTTTAACTAAATCGCAGCTTAAAGCAAGCATCAAAACAAAACCTTTTGAAATAAACCGAAGTTACTATCTTGCTTCGGCGAAAAAGCGGTTTCATCGGCATAATATTGCTTTAAATACAATGGCACTAAAAGATGCAGCGCAGCCATGGCACATGAATATATCGTGGCCGACCCAATTTAGTTTTTTAACAGTTTCTACGATTCTTTAGCAAAAAAATATGAGCACGCTCATCGTTATCGGGAAAAAAGAGTAACCGTTTTCAATCCGTAAATGTAGCTTTCACGCTTAAAATATTCCTCGTTATCAATAAAATATAACTGAATTCTTTCCTTTTGGAAATGGGAAAGCAACTTTAATAATTAAGCGGCAATATCATATCGTTAATCACTAAAATTCATCCCGCGAAAGTCGAATCACCTTCAATGCAATTGGTGCCGTCTTTCGTTTAATATTGCAGTAAGCGCGCAATAAAGATTCGTATTTTGAACCTCCATTGCTATTAACCCATCTTAGGGGTTTCATAAGAATCAGGGAAAACTTCATTCTCTGGCAAATAGGGTACTAAAATTCTGAAGATACAAAACAATATCTTTTTTACCCATTATAAAAATTGTTTTTATTTATTTTATTGGCGTGATTGCAAATTACAAAATTATTGCAGATTACGAGTAATTATCTAAGTTTCGGGCTGTTAAATACGTCCTTAAATGCAATTATTACATACAAAACAAGAGTTAAAAAAGTATTTATTTCCATAATTTCAAAGTCTAAAACGCATTGGCTTAGTGCCTACAATGGGTGGCTTTACAACAAGGACATGTCTCTTTGGTTCAAAAAGCGTACCAGAAAAATGAACATGTTGTGTGAGTATTTTTGTTAACCCTATACGCAAATTTAATAATGCCGAGGAATTTAAAAAAATTACCCTAAAACATTAGACAATAGATATTGCCCTTATTAAAAAAAGTTTCTCCTGACAATCATTATTTTTACGCACCTGTTGTTAAAGATATATGAAGAGTCAAGTGAAAGCTGAAAATACAATTTTGATGTTTAGATGTCGTCATGGAAGGTGAATTTAAGACTAATCATTTGGATGGCGTTGGCACTATTGTCGAAGAATTAAATTAACCCTCCGTAAAGCCTAACAGGGCTTTATTTTGGTGAAAAGATTTTCCAACAAGCTCAAATCATTAAAAAAATTGGTAGCGGATAAAAAATATTCCAGTTAAAATCATAGGTTGTGCTATTGTAAGAGAAGAAAAGGACCTAGCCATGAGTTCTAAGAAATGAAAGCTCAACCACTAGAATGCGACAAAAAAGCTTCAATTCATCTATGTAAACATTAATATACTGCCAAAGAAAAGTTTGCCAAAAAGTGCTTAGAGGTAACAAATTGGGTGAAACGTCAATTGACAAAGAAGAGTAATTTTAAAATTAAGAGTAATTTTCAATTAACCGATATCGACAGTTTTAAAACCTTTAAAAAGAAATTAAAAAACAAAGCAATATAGGTGCGTTCATTTTGCCGTTTTTGCTGAATGATGTTCGGCTAATCCGATAAACATTGCCTTGTGAAATTACTATCTTTGTACCATGCACATAACAGTTGTAAAATCTAAAAATTTTCACTACGCGTAAAGTTACCGGGGCAGATCTAAATTATATTGGCAGTATTACCATTGATGAAGATTTTTGATGGATGCGGCTAATATTATTAGAGGTGAAAAAGTTCAAAATTGTCAATAATAAAATGGTGAACGTCTAGAGACTTATGCTATTTCCGGGCACAAGAAAAAGTGGGGAAATAACCTTAACGGAGCTGGCAGCAAGAAAAGTAGCGGTTGGCGAATGTGCTTATTTAATTACCTATGGCAGTAATGGATATTGAAAAGCCAATAAAGTTTTTAATCCGGCTTTAGTATTTCCTAAACGAACAAGAATAAACTTACAACTCGATAAAGTTGAAAACAACCATACAAAAAAAACGCGCTTAAAACAATGCTCCCAATAACTTTGGGAGTTTTTTTTAGTTTGGTAATTCTTATTATGATTACCAAGTCCTGAAGATAGAAACGCAAATCCTTTTTTTACATCAAGGAAGCTGATTTATTTTTGGGTGGTATTTCTGTGGGCTTGAATGGGTATTTTAAGCCATGTTCTAGAGCTAAATTCGATGAACTACCTATTAGAGCCCTTAGGCTGACAAACCTAAAGATAGCGAAAACAACATTCTTCTTTAATTATTTTAACGGCTTATTTTGCCCAATTTAGTGGAAAATTTAATTTTTTCCAAGATCTGGTGAAATTTTACGTGCTACGCTTTATCTCCTAATGAAAAAAGTTCCTTTTGAAAAAGGGTTTGGGGACTATTGTGACTGAAGAGTCCATCGATTTAAATTATGCTTTGCTGTGGTAAGTTATCACACGTTTTTTTTGGCAGACGGATATTAATTCTTGGAAGTTTTTTAAAAAAATAGAGGTTTCAATCTCAACTCAATTCATTGCTTTTACTAAGTGTAGGTCGTGGTTTGGTTCAGTTTTTAACTTTCCTTTTATTAAAAAAAAAATCGAAACATCTTTTATTCATAAAAATTAAAAACTTTTTAACTGGTTAACTAACAAGGGTTTTTAAAGCATTTTTAGAAATGAAGCATCATGGGCGTTCCTTGCCACATACCTTTTTTAATTTGGGCAGTGTTATATTGGTAGTTCTGGGTGATAAAATATACCGTTCCAGAAACCATCGGTCCCTTAACCAACTAGTCAGACTTTTGGTAAGCTTTCGTTTTGGTGCTTTGCTATGACCGCAACAAACGGCGGTATAGGCCTATAATCCTAATAGGCGGTAAGCAAGTGGCTTTAGCAATTTTTGGGGCATCAGCAGCAACTTCTGGGGATGCTTTTGCTGGATCAATGTGGGGATTTCACAAAACACTAATGATTGTTGTATTTGGTGCAATAATCTTTCTTTGTTTAAACCGTTATGGAAGCAGGAATAATTAAGAACTAATTACAATTGTTTTCTCTACCAAATTTAACAGATGAAACTTACTCTAGTACTTTTTGTGCTCTTTTTGTGCTTTGGAGCTAACGCTCAAGTAACTCAAGAAAAATATTTGAAATCGTTTAAACTTCAAGAACAGGCGCAATGTTAGTTAATTATTTCCCCGAAGATTATACGAAAGAAAAAAAATAACCCCACTTAATTTTCTCGATGCCGATTATTGTTTGATAATGTGGTGGCTAATGCCAAGTTTTTGCAGCAACTTTTCATGGCAATGCCTCAAGGCGATAATCGCAAGTGTGCATCAAAGTAAAAATCAACTAACGGCCTTGAAGATTGTGCTTTTGATGAGAGTACTGGTTTTCCGGCAGCGAAAAAGCAAAAAATTATTTTTTGAATTTTTGGGAAAGGAACTCATCCCCCTATTTAGAAACAAGCTACAACACGCCCTTTAAAATGATTGTAGGTTATGATATCACCGCAAATTTTGCGAATTATTATCTGTTTAAGAATGAACACTTTTCAACTCTTATGTGGCTATTTTCACGCAACCTTAGCTCCAGGATGGAAACTAGAGTTCCTGCATCGATTAACTGGGTCGATGCAAACTATTTTCTATCAATTTAATTACCGATGGAGAATTGTCTAAAATGAAATAAAATTCCAATTTTAAACAGCGGCTCTAAAAGCAATAGACAAAGAAATTTGGCGTCTATTTTAATGAACGAATTACACCCAACGCCGACCATAATTTCTGTAAGGCGATACCTTACGGCAATCGAAAAGGCATTTGATAATGTGTTTACAGTGTTTCAAACCCATTAGCCCAACGGAATACAAGACTCAAAATTTTAACCTCTGAAGAACCTTTTTTTTTGACTACTTAACGAATAAGTATGATATGATTGAAAAGCTTTTTGGTTTTTAGAAAAACTGTGGGCTTAAATGATATTATGGCTATCTACGCAAAGGCGTCTCGAAAAAAAAGAAGATTGTTGAATCGCTTAAATCACTTGCCGATTTATGCAAAAAAGAGTATCCTAGCACCATGCTCGGATTTACTTTTGAAGGTGAGTACTACGAAACAAATAAGGCGAAACCTAAAAAAGCAGCTAAGAAACTTTTTGAAAAAGCATTTGGTAATGGAAGAAATCGACTTTCTTAAGCAAAAGATATGGCCTTAGAGAAAATGATGCTTTGAAGCCGATTTTTGGTTACTAACGACTTTGATGAGGAATGACGTATGTTTTTTTTTGAAACAAAACGCTTAGATGAAGAACTAAATTTACAAAAGCTACAGAACTTGTATTGAATGAAACGGTTGATTTTTTGGCAGTTTTTGGCCAAGAGAATGCAACCGAAAAATCATTATCGCTATGGAAATTATTATTTTTTCACTTTTGTGGCTCAGTCTTCCGACAATTGGTGCCTATGCGTTTTTAAAACCCTTGTTTAGTGGAGAGATGTACACTTTGAAGTTAATGATGTAACCTAACGACAGCAAAATTGGGATAAATTTAGAGGCTATGATAATTCCCTTCTGCACCTCTCATCTAATTTTTAGTCATAGGTAATTTCGCTTTATTTGGGGACTCATAACACTTTTAAAAAAAGGAGGGTTTATGTTTGGAACAGAAAATAGAATTATCCAACTATTTAAATGAAAATATAATACTTTGAATTGGGAGGCAATTTAGCACGAAATGTTGAGTTAAAATTTTAAGAGAAAAAATATTTCTCTCGAAACGTGCGTAGAGGAAAAATCAAAAAAAGAGATTAACGGCGCAGATGATTTGTCCCCAGAATTCTGCATTTATCTGGCATTTGAAAAATTTAATTGGAAATTGAAAGATTTGGTCGTCAGCGAATTAAAGAAAATGACCCGACTCCAGTTTTACAAAAATAAGTAATCCTGAAAAAAGTGTGGTATTCTAATTATAACCCATTACATAAAGGGTATTGAATAAAGCATTGTATCATTTTCCTCTAAAGAAGTATGAGCATATACACTTCACAGCTCAATCAATTTCACACTTGTTTCAATTGATACATTACTACATTATTTATTACCTTTGATTTTATACTAAAAAAACAGTAATGGCCCAAAACAAAAAACAGCTTTTTTTTGTAAAGGCATTGTGGTACGAATATGCAAATGGGTAGGACAATGTTTCCGCTTGTAAAGGATGGAAACAGTCGTAGAAGAGCTGGTTTCAAAAAGAAGAAAAACATCGAGTTGGAAAACGGCTTCGGAACACGCAAACAGTGGCAAAAACCACTACTGGTAAACGAAATAAGCAACGAAAAGAAATCCGTTTAAAACACTTTCGATTAGAATTTTAATCGCGTTTTGGAGTGGCCTCGTACCTGGGTCTCTAACCCTTTTAGGCGGAGAGCTGGAAATTGAAAAAAGTACGCTTTTACTCCAAATTGCCTTAAACTTCCTTACAAAAACCTTATATGTCTCCGGTGAAGAAAAGTCAGAAAAACGAATAAAAATGAAGGGCCGATCGATTCCATCCTGATAGTGAAACCTTGTTTAATTTTAACGGAAACCAAAAAACGCAAAACATTTTTTCAAAACAAATTGAAGCAACAGCAGCAAGATATTGTGGTCATAACGATCTATCAACAACGCTTTCAATCCGATTATATAGAATCTCCGCCGAAGTATTTTCCCAAATTTAGAAGAATGACGGGAACTAATTTAAATTTGGCTAAAGAAAACCAATACTCCCAGTACTAATTAATTGGTCATATTACTCAAAGATGGTTCTATTGGCAGGTCCTAAATTTTAAGAGCACTGGTCGGATTGGGTGTGCTTCAAATTTGAAGGGGATCGCAATTACGTATATTCGCCATTTTAAACGTTCCTAAAAACAGGTTGGCTCGACTTCCGATTGGGTATTTATGAAATGAGGGCACAGTGGATTCGAGAAGTAAACAATCCGTCTGAAATATTAATTTCAAAAAATGACGAAGGCTTAAGCGGGACACTTATCGCCTCACGGTAGAAGGTATGCGTCCCTTAATGATTGAGATTCAGGCTTTTGGTAAGCTCCGCTGTTTACGGTACACCACAACGCTCTACTACTTGGTTAACAATGCAGCGCTTAATATGTTATTGGCGTTTAGAAAAAAGAGCGGGTTTTTAAACTAGCAACTAAAGATGTATTTTTTAAATATACAGGGAGGCAAATCTCGTAGATGGAATCCTGGCATTGATTTCAGCAGTGTTGCCGCCAATAATTATCTAGGCAATGAAAGATATTGCCCATTTGACAAAGGTAATTTGTTTTGCCGCGAAATAGAGTCTTGCCGGAGAAATAAGGCTGGTTCACGTGTCGAGCAACGTATATTGAAGCCGAAAAAATTTTTTTTTGTTGGGGGCTTTCAATACCATCTTTGTGTCTAAAAACAATAAAATTACCTGAAAAACGCAAAGATTAAAATTCAATTAGGCGGGAAAAATTGAAGATTGTTGCTGAATACTTGTTTGGCTAAGACCTCATCTTACTTGCTACGATTGTAAAACGTAATAAATAAAATTTAAAAACCATGAAAAAAACTACACAATTTTATGCTCATATTTTAGTCGCCGTATGGCTGCAAAGACATGCGAAAGAAACGAGTACTACTAATGCTAAGGGTGCCACTGATTATTTAAGCTTTCCAGAAAACGCGAGACGACCGCAATTTACGGGCGGCATTACAATGATTCTATTTACCACTGATAAGAATACCTTCAAGGTTTTTGGAACCAAAACCGTAGGAAACACCCAACCAAAAAAGTGCTTCTATTACACGGTGGACCGGAATGACGGCATGAAAATTTACGAATGTGCAAGATGGTTATTTCCTAAGAAAGTATTGAAATACATTTATTATGACCAACTGGGGTCTTATACAGTGACAAACCAGAACGATTTAAAGTTTGTGGAAAACAGCCCGTTTTTTGTTGAAAGAAGTTGAAACAAGTTCGAAAAAGCTTTAGATTTAGATCATACCAATTTTTAATCTTTTAGACAGTCTTGGGGGGAAATTTTTAGCCCATGGAATATGGCTTTAAAATATCAGAAAAATTTAAAAGGCTTAATTATTTCAAAATATGATGTCTAGCAATTCCTGAAATATAATACCTAATGCTCAAGAAGTTTTAGGCCCACAATTTAGATCCTAATAGTTAACGAAGAAATTAAGCTTTTAAGAAGCGAATAATGATTTTGCCAATCCGAGTATTTCCGAACTTTTATTTGAGATTATTAATACTCAACACGTGCTGCGAATGCCTGTTGCTGAGTTGGCCAAGAAACATATTAAGAACCTTTAAATCACGCAAAATAATCAAGTTATGTGCACATGCATAGCTATAGTGAAATTGGAATCACCCGGGAGAGCAATTTTAAAGGAATTGGGATATAAAAATCGATTAAAAGAATTAAAGTCCCTACCTTGGTTTATTGGCGCAAAGTATGACACGATGACCCTGAACATATGGAATGGATGTCAAAAATAAAGAAGTGCAAAACGGAAACTTACTTAATTTTTGCCCCTAACGGAAGCCACCTTCCGCAATATGACGACCAGAAAAACTTTTTAGCGGCATTATCTCATTTATTAATACAACTAACGCTAAACAGTAAAGCCAAGTGATTATCTAGAAATTTTACATACGTTTTTAAGAACAACATGAATTTTTGTTACTAGCGGTTAAATAGCACATTGCCTTATGGGGCTGGATTGGGTATTTCGTTATGAATAGAATCTTCAATTTTATCTAAATTTCATCCGTCAAACGAATATCAAACGCTAATATTTTCTTCTATTGGCGCATATTGGTTGCACCGATAATATTAACTAGTGATAAAAGGACGCGAATTAACAAGGCCAGGGCCATTTGGTGTTAAAGTCAAATCGTAGTCTTTGTGGGCTAGTTTATAATACTTATGAGTCGCCTGGCAACGGCCGTTTTCTCCACTATAGGGCGTTTGTAATTTGGAAATAGTTAAGGCGTGAATTATCAAGGTAAGCCTCTCCCCTAAATAATTTTCCATTAACACACCAAAAGCTAAAGGAGAATAGGCTAATATCCTATATTTCTCGATGTGAAATTTCGGCATTCCCTGTCGTATTCTCTAGTCTGCTTATTGAGTAAAAAGTTAAATAAGAATTTTTGAAACCGTAATCATTCGTGGTAGCCCTGCGTGCACTTTACTTTCTTTCCAAAAAACGCTGGTACCGCCAAGGTGTTTCATTAGATAAGCCTACAATGCCTAATTTTTCCTTCCTGAACTAAATCTCTTAAGGTTTCTACACTTGATGTAATAATTATCTTCCAAAAGTCTGGACGCGTCATACACAACGCCGCGTTGCCCAAAAAATTAGTTTTACGCTCTGGCCAAATGCAATTGAAATATAGGTCGATATAATCTGTTTTGTAGACCTCTAGACTACCTTCAACCGCTGATATTAAAGCGGTCTTTGCGGAATCCTGTGGTTTTCTGATAAATTTTGTTTATATCAGCCTTGCCTGCAATTTGAACTAAGATAACTTTAGCTCTATTTTTGGGTTTTTTCTGAAAACCAAAGACCATAATTTTTTCGCGTATTAGGAATGTCTTAATCGACTTGCGGGAATTGAAATATAACTCCGCTGGTATCAAAGAAAATTTACGCTTGGTCTAAGGCATAATTCATTTGCTCATAGGCCTTTCTGCTTCCCGTGTTTTTGGTTTCCCCAAGTCATGGTGCCTAAACAAAATTTTACTTACTTTAAATATCCGTATGTGGTTAAGGTGGTCCATTCCATAAAATGTGTCAAAAAATTAAAGTACAAAATTTAAGAAATATTCTCATCTGTACTTTCTCTAAGTGGCATTATTTATTAATGCAATTCAATTAAAATGGGACAGTGATCGCTATGTTTTGGCTTCTGATAAAATCACAGAGCGTTTAAGCCTGTTTTTCTAAGGCTTCGGCTTAAACCAAAAGCCAATAATCTAACGCCATCCTTTATTATTTAATTTTCGGGCATTAGCCTCGGTAGCTCCAGCCAAGTATAAATGATCGGGTTTCTTGATTACACTCGACAAACTATCATAAAACCATTGTCCATAAAATTGCCTATCCATGCTTCGTTCTGCAAGGTAACAAACCCTGAGTATTTTTTGAGTCCGACTGGGTTATAATTATCAATCGCTCATGACAAATATTATAATCGGCCTAAAATTACTAAATTAGGGTGCGTTTTCCTTTTAATTGATAAAATGTAGTCTTGAAAATCGGCCATATATTGAAAACTTAAAATCTAGGCCGATCTAAATTTGTTTCCTGAGGGTAGATACAAGCTCATGATCGAAAAACGCCATAAAATCCGCTCGAATATTTCTCCTTCAAAAATCACATGTAATCAATACGCAGTTCCAAACTCCACATGATCCCGGTTTTTCTTTGGATAAATCGCTACAACCACCGCTGTACCCTTTTTTTGTGCAGCTATATCACATAATGGTATTTATAGCCTGCATCTTCAAACAAAGTAAGTTCTAGTTGATCTTCTTTGTGCCTTTATTTCTGAAGACAAATCACATCAGGAAATTAAACCGTTGCAGCCAGTCCCAAAGCCCTTTTTTTAAAGCCGCCCTAATTCCGTTGACATTATACGAAACATTTTCATTCTAATTTTTTTTTCGAAATTCAGGAATGTTTGGCAATACAAGGCAAACCACCATTAAATTTATATCGCCCTGTTTTTTTAAAAGTCATATCGACAATTATCTTATTAAACTTTTGCAAGCTTAATATATCATATGACAAGATCGTATCTTACTATCTCTTTTGTATTAGGGTATGCATCACTTTTGGTTTTAGGGCCAAAATCCAAATTAAAGAAAAGACAAGCATCACCAATCTCCGAAGAGGTAAATTGTCTTAGAACGTTACTCACGAAAAAAAAGGCGGAAGGAATCACACCCTAGATCTTATCGGCGCAAAAATATTTGAACAAATTATAGCCCTATTGAACGCCTGTTTTCAGCCATCAAATCAAATTCCTGAGTCTATGTGCTTTCTGGTGCCTTAACACCAATCGAATTAGCAATTACGTGGTAATTGGCGCTCGACCTTGTTTGGCACCGATAAAATTGCGCTTATACTATAACGAAAATCGCCATTACACGGCTCTGGTTCTCCCTCTATTGAAGCTTTTGAATCTAAGAAAGTTACATCAGATTGAAGTTGTAAAAGGCCCCAAAGCTCAAGTTTTGGTAGTATTTGGGTGGTGCAATTTTTTGCTGCAATCGAAAGAAGCCTTAGCATATCAAACGAACTTTACGAACAATTCACTTGTTGGATCCTACAATTTATTGAAGAATAAGTTTTTCTTTTCTCTCAATACGCGAATAAAAATCTCAATCCTTAAGTTAAAATTACGATCCACATCGCTACAGATGGCTATCGAGAAAATACAGCTTTGAGGTACGCTTTACTCTTAAACGCTTCTTCTCGTTTTAAGCCAAAAAAGTACCTTAAAGGTTTATTGGTTAATTATGTGGATTACACGGCTCCAATGTCCCCAATTCTTTAGGAATCACAGCTTTTACGAAAATCCGAAGGGCAGGCGGCTTACTTGGAAAGCTCACAAGTTTTGAAGCAAATAAATATAATTTAGTTGGCGTTTTCCACAACTCCGTTTAAATGAAAAATGAAAAAACTCAAACCAGTATTTTTTAAATACCTATTTTAGAGAACCATTAATGAACCAAGACCCTTCGGTAATTTAGGGATGAATTTACAAATGGTTTCGGATTTAGAACTCGTTTTTATGGGGAATGTTACCCTTTTTTCCTAAAACAAGCTCGTACTCCTTCGGGACAAGAAACTTTAATAAAGAAACGAATACAGATTGGAGTGAATTGAAAACCTTTACCAAGAAAATAACGGTATGGTAGTCTACAAGGTGCTCTTTTTGCTAAAAAATAAAGAGTTAGAACTCATTAAACAAGCTTTGCTTCACTATTGATTCCTTTCGATAGCCATTTTAAGTGCGCAGTTTTTTGTGTAAATATGAAACAACATCAAGCTATAATTATAAGGGGACTATTTAATGAGGCTAAACAACAAAAGTGCGCGTCGTGATTTTAAAGCTAATGTATTACCTGGTTTTACCTGAAAATATTCCAATCTTTTGGAAATCAAGTGGTATTGCCAATATAAGCGAGGTTACTCTAACGCCAACTTTAGAAAGAAACCTAACCGCCAAGTGGCGTTATTAATTCCGGATATTGAAGCAAGAAACTGGGATGAATTACGAAAAGTAGGTACTACGCTCTAATCAAGCGAATAAAAAGTTAATTGTAAAGTGCTGCCATCTATCAAATGAATATTAAAAATTTATTGGGGACACAGCGGGGTGGGTGATGATCAATTTGTGGGAAAAAAATGCAGGTAAAAACCAAACATCAAGGACTTGAAGTTGCCGCAAATTACAAACTCGAATATTTCCATCAAAGCCTAAGCCTAAGCCCTTTTTGTAAACTATAACTTTTTTAACCATCAATAATTTGTTGTTAATATAAGATGATGGTAACGAATTTTTTCGGGTAACGAATTAACAGGGGGTTAGGGGGTTTCCCAAGCACCGGATTAACCTCTGGATTTACAACTTAGTTTTTTAGGCGGATTTTTACTGGGAATACCGTAACATCAAGTTTTGTGGGCGGCTATTCCACCCTTAGCAGATGCCAATACCTTGGTAATAGTGAAGATTTTTTCTATTTTTAATACAAAAAGGGGTAACCAAAAAAAAATTAAGGCAGTAATTTTTTCAATCCATGCCCCAAGTAGGTGTTAATAACCTTTTTGACCTGCGTTAATGCACAATCGGTTTTTAATCAACACTCAAGCATTTGGAGGTGCAAAGAGCCGCGTTTACTATTACCCAGGTAATGATCGTAAATTATTAAGCAAGCTTGGGCAGCTGAGGTAATACCCTGTAAGAAATTTAACCCATGTTTAGTCCCCATGTAAAGGCATAGGTTAACATCTAAACATCGCAAAGGACGATTAAAAAAGAGGGTTCTGCCTTAATTGTATAAAAAAAAGGCTTGGTGGAGTAAACTTCACAAGCCTTTTTTAATCCGATACTATTTGAAATTTACATTTTCAATCAGCCACATGCTTCATATCCTACTTCCTTGCCAATAAATAAGTTTTTAAATCCGCTAATGGCTACACGCTGTTGTTCCATCGTATCTCGATGACGAATCGTCACTGTTTTTATCTTCTAAAGATTGATGATCACGGTAATACAAAAAGGAGTTCGTTGGCGTCTTGTCTTCTAATAGCGGCGGCCCTAACTGCAAATCTTTTTCATCAAATAAGCTACGCTAAAATCGCCACTTTAAATTTCTACAATTTCAGAAAGCTAGTTCTGGTAGTCCATTCTTTTTTAACTAAGGTAAAACAGCAGCTTTTGTTGGGGCTAATACCGATGGGTAATTTAAAACTGTTCTTGTGGTAACCGATTTTTCTAATTCCTCTTCTTGTAAGTGAATTTGAAAAAACGGCCTAAAAACATGCGGTCTAAAACTATTGAGGTTTCTAGCAACATACGGTACGATAATTATTTTTGCAAAGTCCTATCGAAATCTGTAATTTTTTCCAGAATGTTTTACACATCGACTGTGTACATCCATCAGTTCTAGAATGTAAATGCTTCTAGTTCTTTCATGGAAATTTTAAACTCTATCCCAGCAAGCAGCATCGCATGTGTGCTAAATTTTTTTCATGATCGTGAAAACGATAGTTTTTCTGCGCCCATTCCTAATGACAAATGCATTTCATCGGGATCTTATATTCTCACATTCTCGTACCACTCTTGTTGGGTTGCCGGGCTGAATAAAAAATTGCATTTCCATCTGTTCAAACATTCGCGTTGGCGGAAGAATAAACTGTCCTGGCCACAATCTCGTTTCGAAAGGCTTTACCCACTTGGGCAATTCAAACCGATTTCATTCGACCTGTTTTCTGAACGTTTAAGAAGTTTAACAAAACAATACCTTGTGCAGTTTTCAGGGCGCAGGTAAATAAATCCATTGGCACTATCTGCAGAAGCCCCTATTTTGGTGCCAAAACATTAGATTAAACTGCTTTCATCCTCCAGTTTTTTGAGCCTGAAATAGGGCACACATGTCTAATTCGTCGATTAAATACGGCACGTCTTGTAAAGATTCCTCACGTTCTAAGATTTTCCTAAGCGTTGTAAGGCTGTAATCAATTTTTTCTTGGATAGGCTAGCAACTCTGATTAGTAGCTAGACCATTGAAAGCCTTATCAAAAGCATCAGCAAAACGTTTTTTCAGCTTAGTCACTTCTTCTCTATTTTAGCTTCTGATTTTAGGCTGCGTATCTTCCACCAATAACATCGGCACGGGTAATCTTTTTTTTAGAATCTTTATTATCGATAAAGGGGATCGTTAAAAGCATCCACGTGGCGCAGAAGCTTTCCGCAAACGGTAGGGTGCATAAAATTTGCCGAATCAATTCCTACAATATTATCAGTTTCATTTTGAACAGGCTTTCCACGCAGTATTCTCTTATATTTTTTTTGAGTTCTGCACCAAATTTTTGTGCATAGTCCATCACAACGGCACTTAATCCGTCGTAAGAATTTCGCTGATTGAAAAACATTAACTCCAATACTCCTTCGCATGAATATACTTTTTTAAATGATCTGCTTGATTTACCAATGGGGCAAAAATAGAATATTCCCTAAAATTGAAATAATTT
>Ga0163217_1067925_pt1 | contig 18652 bp, 27 predicted proteins | sample SynspAceP_FD_185933 | JGI IMG/M metagenome (GOLD analysis project Ga0163217, IMG submission 185933) | Saline lake microbial communities from Ace Lake in Antarctica - Synechococcus sp. Ace-P (PacBio error correction) | ecosystem: Environmental > Aquatic > Non-marine Saline and Alkaline > Saline ...
CAGAGGGAAATTTTAATTCCAGACCAGGTTTCCCAAAACAGGCCTGCCCGACCCAAGTCCCCCGTCGAGGAATTTCGGTGGCCCACTTTTCCCATGGGAGAATGCTTGCGATTCGCGGCCAAAAAGCTGTTTCCACCATACAGCTCAAGCGCCTTGGAAGCTCAATGCACGCGGGGACCGGCTGGTAAGGTTCCAGCCGTTAACACCCGCAAAGTCCGGGATACCCCGAAAAAAGGCAGAGGCAGGTGAATTCAAGGTAAGTTTTCGATCGCACGTCGTAGGGGCGACCGATCCGGGGGTTTTCCTCGAAACAGAAATCAAATTTTCGGTTCGCTTGCGGCCAATCTGCCCGAAGCGCCGTAATGGGCGTCCTGGGTGTCCCTGTCATCGAGGAGGGGGGGCGAGGAGGCCCCCGTGACTCTGCAGCCCGTTGCTGGCAAGCCGTGATGCTGGAACAACTTGATGGTATGGAAACGGCCCTGAAATGTTAAAGAAAAGCAGGCTATGCGGCGGTTTTGTTCCGGCAATGAACGGTTTTTGGCTGGGCTACAAATGTACTGAAGGCAAAACGTTGAGCATGCTCCAGTCTCTGGCCATCTGTTTTTTGGAAGTAGCCCCAACCGCGAGGCGAAGCAACGCTTCCTTTCCGCGGAAGCGGCGCCGGCCTCGGGCCCGTGGAAATTCCCAACCCTTCGAGGCCCTTTCAGCCATGACTACTCCATCCACAACGCGTTTACAGGGGCGTTGCTACCCCGCCGACCATCAAGCTCGCCCCCAGCCCCCAAGCTTGTTTGAGCATGTTTACCGCCGGGGGTTCAACTTCGCCGAATTCCCTGCGCACGAATCCAGCTCCTGCCAACGATCCGTTGTTCTGCCACCGGGACAGCGTTCTACCAACCAACGCCGCCAAGATCTGCCCCCACGCTGCAGAGTCGCTGATCCCAAAAAAAGCCAAAACCAGCCTGATCCAGTTGTAGCAACTGAGAACACCCGTGAACCCTGCAATGCTCGGCCTAAATGGCTCCTTCGCAGGGTCTTGTCATGGATCCGCTCTTGCCCCACAACCTGTGGTTATCGCCTGCAACAGCTTCGCTGTGGGCCATGCTTTGGCTGCAAACCCACTTCGAAGACAAAGCACTGGCACCAATCTCGCTGACAAGGTATGTCAGCGTGGAGCAACGCTCTGCCTGACTTGATCTGCGACGACGCCACGCAAGCGGGTCTCTGCGTCAGCGCACGGGCCTCCCCGACGATCCCGCAGCCGGACAGGGCCCAAGTCCGTCGCAACCAAGGTCTTGCTATGGACCTGAACTCCTTCAACCTGCACATTCAGTGAGTGCCATGAAAAAGTCCGAAGCCATCATTCGTCCCTTAAAGCTTGAGGATGTCAAGGTGAGCTTGGGTCCAATGCCCCGCATTGTCCGGGATACCGTCAGCCGAAGTGCCGCGGGTTCGGCAGGCCCAGAAGGGACAGTTGAGGCGTTATCGGGATGCGGAATTCACCGTTGATTTCTGCAGAAACCTCAAACTTGACGTTGCGTTGATGACGACCGGCGTGAAACGGTGGTCAACGCCAATTCAGGAAAGCCCGCCGCCACCGGTGAGTCGGCGATGCAGATCTTCATCAGCACCATTGAGAACGTATTCCGCATCCGCACCGGCGACCTCGACAGCAACGCCATCTAAGCTGGCGTGATCGGGCTACGGGCTTCGCTACTTGAGTGGTGGCCCTCACCAAGGAATCGAATCGCTGTTGCGGATCGAGTCTTCGAAACTCTGTTGCGATCCAGGCCCTGAGCCAGAGCAAGTATTCACATGGTTGCCAGCCGGACCAGTGAATCGGTGAGGCCACCAGCCCTGCAGCCAGCCAGTCCCTGTGCCTGCGGCGGCTGTGATCACCGCTTCGAGGCATCGCATGGCCACGGGATCACGCACACACGCCGCCTCTTGCCGACCCCGGGCCTTGCCCACCTCGAACTGGGGTTTGACCAGCACCACCGCCTCGGCCTGCTCCGCAACCAGCCACTTCCTCAGGGCAGGTAGTACCAAGGGCCAAGGATAATGAACCGACAGATCGGCCACGGCCAGATCTGCCCAGAGATGCCAGGACCAATAGAGCTGGTCGAGTGGAGATGGCGGAGGTTGGTGCCGGTTTCTTTCAGGACCACACCGTTCGTCCTGATGCCGCAGGCTCCAGGCCGTCTGGCCGTGGACCACATCCCACCCCGTACAACCTTGCTGGCTCACGTGTTGGAGCAGGCAGGGTGAAAGCCACCGTGGAATGAATCCCGCAATCCAGCAGATCCGGCCTTTCGACCTGCAGCGGGAAGGCCTCCAGGGCCGCGATCAGTTTCTGGCCTACCCCTGGAGACAAAACGCGGCCCTGGTCAACGGGTCCTGGCAACCAGCTCCGCTCGCACCTCCAAATGCCCGGCTTGCGAAAATCTGGCCGCCCAGACGCAACCCGGCCGCCCGGACAGCTGCTGAGCCTGCTGGCGACTGGCGACCAGCCGAGGGCCAACAAGATGGAGATCAAGGGCGCTGCTTTCGGGGCCATGGCCAGGGTTTGTGCCGACCGGCTTGTCGGGCCGCTGGAGATTCAGTGGGTAATCGAACCACGGCCCAGGGCAAGAGAAGGCTCACAAGCGACCCAAGATTTGGGAACAACATTGGAGCTTTGCTATCCTTGATCGAGCGTTTATTCCTGCCTGAGATGGCCCAAGGATCTGGAGTGAGCAGGCCAAATTCCCAAGACCTGGTTAGAGGTGGAAGCTGGCAAGCCTGTGCAGCCCAGTGTGAGCTGGCCGCCCGGCTGAAGCGCTGGCGGAGATCCAGGCAAGGCACGTTTCCGAGCTGAGGGATTGCCGTGATTGAAAGCGAGGTGCGCCACGACGTGATTGCCTTCGCTCACCAATGTCAATAGCACTCCGGAGACTCTGGCCGCTATCATCCACGTCGGCATGACCAGCTCCGATGTGCTCGACACTGGCTGGCCCTGCAGCCTGAAAGGCCTCGGTTCCAGGCCCCTGCGCAATGAACTTGAAACGGTTTGGTGGGTCGCTCTGCGTGAAGCTGGGCCGGGGCCCACAAGGAACAAACGGTGAATGTTTTGGTCGCTTCCTGCATCCATGGGAGCCGATCACCTTCGGCTTCAAGGTGGCTGGCTGCTTGGCTGAAACCCTGCGCAACACCAGGAAACGGCCTGGGCGGTTTTGGAGACGGTGGTGGCCGTAGGGCAGATCAAGCGAGCGATGGGCACGTATGCCAACACCGTATCCTGAGGTGGAAGCCTCACCTGCCAACGGCTTGGTCTGGTCCCCGACACCAGTCAGCACCCAAGGTGGATCGGCCGCGATCGGCAATGCCGACCTACGTCCAGACCCTGGCTTGGTTGGCACCTCCCTGAAGCGTAAATCTCCACTGAATCCGCAACCTGCAACGCACCGACGTGCTGGAGGTGGAGGAAAGCTTTGGCCCAAAGGGCCAGAAAGGCAAGCTCGGCGATGCCAAAAACACAAGCGCAACCCCATTCGCAGCGAGCGGATCAGCGGACTGGCGCGCGTGCTGCGAGCTACAACCGTGGCCGCCCTGGAGAACGTGGCCCTCTGGCATGAGCGGGACATCAAGCCACACTCGGTGGAGCGAATGATGCTGCCGGATTGTTCCGTCACCCCCACTTCCATGCTGCGCGAGATGACCGCAGTGATCCGGGGACTGGGCGTCCTAATCCCGGCCAACATGCAGCGCACTGAAGCGTTATGGCGGCTGGTGTTCAGTCAGCGGGTGCTGCTAGCCCTTGTCGAAGCCTGGGCATGGCCCGCCCGAGCAGGCCTACGCCATGCGTTCAGCGGCATGTCCCAATAGCGCCTGGACACCGAGGCGGGATTTTTCGCGCCAAAACCTCAACGTGATGCTGAAGTCCTGCGGCCCGTCTCAAATACCGCCCAGCGCGAAAGCCTGCTCAGCACGGCCTTGCATCAGGCCCAGCTGGGCGTGATCTGGAGCGGCTGGGCCTCTGAACCCGCCCCCAGCCCCTCGGAATGGCTGCCGGACGTCGCTCTTTGTGGGAAAAGGGGGTGGCGTTTGAGAAAGCCGCCTCCAAGGGCCTAGGGCAAATCATCCACAGCTTTGCGGGCTTGGGCCAGCAAGGTCTCCAGCTCGCCGATCAGACGTCCCTGCTCCAGCTTGGATCTGGCTCCGGCGGTGGAAGTGGCGCATTGGATCGGCGACCATGGCACGGGGTCGCGGTCCCCGCGGGCTCTTGCCGCTTCGCTCTGCCAGCCAGAGAATCACGAGAACCACCACGCGACATCCAACCGGTGGGTCCAGCCACAAACAGGGCTGCACCAGGAGAAGGCATCAGCAGGCAGCCTCCGCAGGCTTGAGGCACAGCCATCGCTTGGGGCGGTGCTCAAGGGAAACATGCGCTTTTGCTGGGGACGTGCAGGGATTTCTATGGAGAGCCAGCTGGTTGCTTCCGCGTAAGAATAAATTTGTTTTTCCGATTAATCAAAAGAACTAATCCTATTCCATTGGTTGAAAAAAGGGGCTTTGGTTTTCGTACCTATTATGCAGAATGGGTTCAGGACAATTCAGAAGAAAGACTAAGCAAGCCACCGTGATAACAATTCTGATTAAGGGCAATTGGGTTTCGAGCTCTGGGTTCTCTTGCAGATGGCAAAGAGCAGATTTGTTGTCCAGTGACAGTTTAAATTTATGTTTATCAAGTTTTTGATCTTACGCCCTTGATTGGAACCCGATCTTGGACGGGCTATGTCCTAAATAGGCAAATGACTTTCTTGTTAATGTTGGCAATGCTCAACAGGCTAGTCTACGTGAGATCGGGAGATCCTTGAAATAAACCGGGGCATGGCGTAAAGAGCGAAGCATGGCCTAAATCTCAAGGTCCACTCTGAAAGAAGTGCGGAACTTTGCAAGCAGTAAAATAAAGTAGTTTTGCCAGAAAGGTTCCTGTTTTTGATTTAATTAATCGCCCAATCCTCAGCGCAGGCTTGTAATATGGCTTCTGCCGTCATTGTTGCTGTCTCTGGTACTGGTGAGCTTGGTGTAGTAAGTTCCTGGCTGCGTGAGGGATAAGAGTTGATCAGCGTTTCGGCTATATCAAAGTCCTCTTGGAAGCGATCCAGAAAAAGCTGCCTCCTGTTCGAGACTGCGTACTGCTAAGATGAGATCTAAGGCTAGAGTGATTCTGGCTGTTTGCCATAACTGCAGCTTTTTGGCGCTTGACTGGACCCAAAATATGGTAATTCAGATAGGCTCTTTCTTTTCACTTGCTTGGGCATATCTTTCTGCATGAAGGTCATCTCGTTTCTAGTAAACATCTATTGCAGATTTTCCGCCCTGATGCACTTCTTCCGCCGTCTAACCGTAAAATCAAACGAACGGCCTGAGAATCCCCTGCCGCAACCGTGCTCTGATTCGCATTCGGCTCTGGAGATATCTGAAGACAAAAAAGGTGCATCTGCTGGCTACTAGGATAAGCTCCGGCTCTATCCGGGGTGAAGAAATGCAGGCGTAAGCGCATCAGTGATCCTTCTTGGTTCAATTCATCATCCGGACTATGTCTCTGTCACCGATGGAGAAATGGTGATGAGTGTTTTGGGCTGTGAAGGCGGGAATCCATTGGTGGACGAATAAGTAGAAGACAGCAAACAGTAAAATTAGTCTTTATATATTCAAGTCCTGAAGGCTGTAAAGCTGCTGCAAATCTATTCATAAATTGATCAATTCCCCTCTAGAAAGGTGAACGCTGCCTAGGCTGCTTACTAGCTCCACTCCCTCTGGGGTGCTCGTGAATTGACCTGCTTCACGATCAAGGCGCTTGCCTGGCCAATCCTTGCTGATAGATCTCTACCATGCCATGGGTCCAAAATACGTAATCTGGCTGCTTAGCCATCTTTTCCCACTGAACATGTGTAAACAGTAAATGAGCCATTGATGTTTGTCGAGATGCTAGTTAAGGCAAAGAAAGTGATTTCGATTCGAGTCGCGTAGCTGGCTCGGAACGTACAGGAGCTCATGCCTGGTTCACTTGGGGTTAACTATCGAGGCTTGTTTGCTGTTGTTTCTTCTTTTGGTTGGATTGGTTTCCTCAACGGGCGAGATGCTTCATTGATTTGAGTTTCGGCAACAGCGGGTGGCGGTCGGATTTTTGTATTGAGATTGCCGGTTTAAGGCTTAGGCGCCGGTTTCTTGATGGCGATTGATAAATCCAGCTTCTCAGGAAAGAAGAATTGTTGATGACTTTTTTCGTTGTTTGATTCAGAGAGGACAGCCCAAGTGCAATAACTGAACAAAACGCTGCCAGAGCCCAAGAAAAACAAAGCGGGGATACCCGACTTGACCGATGGTTGTTAGTGGAACTGAGACTTGCCGGATAGTTCTGGATTGGAGGAGTGCCTTGCAGCTTTTGTCTTTGGACTTTTTTTATTCCGGATTTCGGACGTCTTAAAGGTTAAAGACGGTGGTAGGAGGTAGACTCGTTTGAGCTCATGGAGCAGTTCTTCGGCCGAGCAGCAAATGTCCTTCGGCTCCTCCCGGTGCCGCCCCTTTGGCTCATGGCTGGCTGCTCCGAAAGTCTCAACAGGCGGTTGAGTAGATCCTGCTGGATCCGCAATTGTGAAGCGACGTTCGTTTGATCTCACTGCCCTGTCTGGTGCTTGCTGCTGGCTGACACGACGCTCAAGGCTCTCCAGTCGTCGCACAAGCATCGGTCTGCTTCTCCTGCTCGGGAAGTGGACGATTGCGGGGCACCATCCTCACCTGGGCCTGAACAATGTCCAGCTTTTGGCCGCGCCAGCGCAACCGGCTTGAAGTTGGAAGCACTGCAAGACCAGTAATCTTGTTTGCCCCTCAGACTCAGGGCGGTGGGGAGAGATGCGCTGAAAAGTCTCGGCTGTCCCACACCAGGCGGGGAATCAGCTTGCCACGCAGAGACGGCAATCACCACCGATAAGCTCAACAAGAACTGGAACACGAAAGCGGACTCGGCCCCACGCTGAGGGCCGAAGCCACGCCTGTTGTGGCGGTGAGTTCTGCTGGATGCCTGCGTAAGCCGCCAGGGCCTCGGGAGAAGCGGCGCAGCAGACGGGTGAGCAGCAAGCTCATCGACCGGGCCACGGCGGCGTGAGGGGGAGAAGCACTGGGGCGGTGTTTGGGGCGGAGCCGGCCTGGCAGTGTGAACCTGCAGCTGCTCGGACGTCTCGCTCCAGTGCAGGCAGGCGATCGAGGCCGGTGAAGGTGTGGCAGCCATCTCAGCGGTTTTCTCCTGACGCGTGAAGCGCAGCTCGATGCGGCGCCGTTCGCACGATTCTTCGTGTCGCGGGGGCATACCGACCATCTTACCTCGATCAGGCTACCGGCGGAATAGGGGCGACCATGATCAAACCCTTCCGCTGCCATCCGGGGGAAAAAAAAAAAAAAAAATTTCCAGCCCTGCCACTGAGCTCAATGGGCTCACAGCCAGGGCGCGCAGCAGCCCAGATCGGGTGTTTGAGCCTGCAGGAAACCGTTTGAGCGTTTGATGAAACGGTTTGGCCTTGGGCAATCAGCAAGATCGAGGTTTACTTCATCCCTGTGAAAGGTTGACCATCGTGTGGCCAATCACTTCGTACGCGCTGTCGATGCCGGTACTTCTTGATGATCTCCAGGAATGTCCGAAGCGTCGATCCAGGGCTTGTTTGAAGTCTGGGCTCACACAATAGCTTCCGGTGCTGAAGCGGAAGGATTCCGCTCCGTTAAAGGAACCAGGGGTGGTTTCCTCGTTACTGGGCTCGCCGCCAGGGCTGCGATTTGGCCACGGTAATCAGCAAGGATCTAGCAAGGCTAGTGCTGAGCATGGTCGGTATAATGCCCGATCCAGTAATTGGTGTCGCTGGGGTTCCTGGGGAGCGTCGCCTGGAGCGAGCCATGATCAGCGCCCCCTCCCGTCAAGATCTCGGCCCATCGGGCCCTGCCAAGTTGAGCTCAAGACTGAGTCAGCGCGGTCCTGAGAATCCATCACTAACATCGATCAGCCCCTGGCTGAGGCCTGGCAATTCCGGTCGGTTGATCAAGCTCATGAGTGGCGGCTCGCTGGGTGTTGATGGCCGCACCAAGATCTGCTGCAATTGAATGACGTAGTTGCTCGATGGTCGCCTCTCGGGCTTTGCTGCTGCGTCGGCCACAGGGGCCATCATCCTCGAATTTGGCATGCCTGCACCGAACTTCACGAAAGAGCGCTGGTGAGCTCATCGAGGCGCACCACATTTGAGATTTCCAGTTGGTGAGTGCACGCTCGAGTGCAAGCGGCTGAGACACCTGGCGCTTTTCGGCCACTGTACGGCATCGGTAGCCCAGGCGAGCGCGGACTGATTCGGGGACACCCTCCAAGGCCAGCTTGGCGTCGCGCATGAAACCTCCAGACGGGCTTCTCGCACTGCTTGCGGTTCCGTCGACGATTGGTGCCTCTGCTCCACGACAAGGTGCCTGCCTGGCAACCGATTTGAATCTCCCTGTTGCATCTGGTGGCTGGCGAGTCGGCAGGTCTGCCAATTCTGTTTCGGCCTGTTTTTTGGCGAGCAACTTCCATTCCGATTGGCTGAGCATCAGCGCCATCTCGCACATCGATCAAGCCGGGAGCTAGGCCATCGGAACTGGCTGTTGATCTGCTCCTGGGATTCCTGTAGCACCTCGTACCGATTGCTGCAAGGTCGAGGCGAAGTCAGTGTCACGAAAGCCTGTGCCGCCTGCACGAAATCCTGCCCGCTTTCGTTGAAGGCATTGCAAAGCTGCCGAGCTGGCCGAACGGCAATACTGTGCCTGGAGGTGAGTGTGGTGTTGACACTGAAATATCTCCTTGGAGCTTGGGCGGCAGAAAGCCCTCGTTCATGGCTGATTCGGACTGCTGCATGGATGGCGACCAGGCAGTTCAAGGCTTGGTTGCATTCCAGAATCCTGAATGCGATTGGCGTAAGGGAGCCATCACCTGCTGTCGAGCTGCTTGGGAAGCACCGTCTCCAGCCAGCTGCTCAACAGGGCCTTGCACAGCGGCTCCAGAGCAATTCCTGGTGCCGACGATCTGCGTCCAGATCAGCACGAGCCAAACTCAGAAAGAGACGCGGACCAGGCTAGTCTGAAAGCGGCTCCATGGGGGCCACAATTCCCGAGAGGGCTGTCAATGTTTTCTTCGGTGCTGGCATTCTTGCCCCAGGGCTCCAGCGATCTCACTCAGACCAACGGTCAGGCCGGCAAGGTACCCAGAAGGCCCCATCGAGATCAGGATCCCCGGGCTTGCTGCAGCAGCTCTTGCTGATGCGCGTGATCTGACGCAGAAAAAAAGGGCAGGGAGATGGTTTCGAATCTCACCAAGCAACTGAATTCGGCGGTATCGACCTGATCGACAATGGTCAAGAGCAGCGCGATGTAAGCGAGTCTTGATGCGCTCCGAGTCGATCACCCAGCCCGAATCACCGCAGTGTCCTGGTGGAGCTGGGCCAGCCTGGTCGCCAATGGGCTGGTCCCAGGCGTGCCAGCCCTGCGCGAAGAGGTTCATCGCCAAGAAAGGCCACCACACACCATCATCAATCAGGATGACCGACCTTTTGAGAGATGAAATCAGGTGGCGCCATCAGGCGAACGGTGCGTGAACATCTGGTGATGATGAGTATCTTCTCATGCTAGTCAACCGGTCCTTAGGGGATGGCCTCCATCCAGTTGGCTTGCAACCAGCCGCGCTGAATCCTCGAATCACACCAGAGAACAAATGGTTATATGCTGAATCAGCAAGGCAAAAGCAAGGGCAAAGGACGCCGACCGTTGGAGGACAAGCAAAAAATGGGTTTCCGTATCTCTCAGTTTCTGCTGAGCAGCGTCAAGAAACTCAGTGACACCTTCATCGCCAGCGAAGGAAAAAGCTGCACGCTGAGCTTGAAGGGTGTTGCCACTGAATGGCTGGATGATCTTGCAGGAGCGAATGAGTGGCTGGAGGAAGCAGCTTGAGTGGATCTCAGTGAATAGCGCCCTGTGGCTGCTCGGCCCGCCTGATGACACCAACATTGCCCGTGCACTCCGACAGCGAAGAGCGTGTGTGCCCGGCCACTCAATCTTTCCTTGGAAGGCCATTCTTGATGCCTTGCGATGCACTGCCAGTTCTGCTGGAGCCCTTCGCCTCGGCCATGTAAGCGCAATGGTCGCACCTCAGCGGTGGAGATCGATGGCGTGGAGCTCGAGCTGTTTTGTGCAGGGAACCACCTGGGCCATGGCAGGCCTCGATTGGGAGTGGTTGCTGTGGCCCCCGGCCGGGAACCCGGACGCCGGACTCAATTGGACTCCACTTGACGGCTTTATAGCATCGAAGGTGTGAAGCAGTTTCCAGCCCTCCTGCATCTGGATCCGACCCGGCAGAGCTGAAGCGGGTGGTGCAATGGCCCGTAGATGGCAACTCAAGGAGAAAAAGGAAGTGTTTGAGGCATGACTCCCCACCCCCTCGAAAGGCGAACTCTCCGGGCGCCTGGCTGAGCTTGAGCTTTCGTTTGGCCAGCTGAAGCGTCTTCCAACTGATTTCAGATGGGGCGCAAGCACGATTTCCTTTGGGATAGAACTCCCAGATTCCTCGTCAATTGCAATTCACTTCAGCGGCTTCTTTAATTCAAGCGAACGAGATCGAGGTCTGCTCTTCATAGTCATGAGATCCCCCTTCTGGGGCTTGTTTGTCGTGAACTCTTCCCAGGGTCTGGGCGGTTGGACAGAGCCAGTGTCTGCCGCCACGCTGAATCAGCAAATAGCTCCACCTCCAGTGACAACCTGCAATGGGTTCTGCTTGTTTGAGGTGCCCCGCGTCATTGCCTCTTGAATTTCCTGGGTAAGTATTCCGCCCTGCCCGTTAACTCACAATCGTGGGCCCTGTCGTTGCGTTGCAACAGCAGCTGAGTATCGGCCGTTGACCTCGTCGGCAGGGGATACGCGGTGGCGTTGGATGGAGGCCCGAGTGCGGACGGCTCGGCGGATAAGCTTTGCCCGGTGACAGTAGAGATTAAGTTGTCGCTGTTTTGATAATTGCTCCCGGAATCCAGCTTGGCTGCGGCAAGTTGCTTGTTTTGATCGACAGTAGTTTTTGAAGTTGTGCCTTGCTTCGCGCTCACACGAGGCGCGCTTTAATCGTATTGAATTTCAGCTGGTATTTTCTCCATATCCTTTAATTGGCTCCTCGGTGCTCTCTGAGGCGCTTGGCGTGCATCCAGCCCTGTGTGGGCGGCGAAGCCACCATAGATGATCGCCAGGGAGCTCCCCCTGATAAAAAATCCAAGCCCAGCCATGGCGGCCACCCGATCGCCCAGGGATCAACAGAAGAATCAGTTCGCTGTGCCCTATCGCTTAATAAAGGATCAAGGTGGTATCTCTGTGGTTTGCCGTTGCAAGCGCGAGCCGATGTTATTTTGGGTGCTTGCTTGAAAAACTTTCGGGCTGTATTAGGGCTTGGCAGAGTGACCACAAGCGATAAGGCCGTTGCCCCAGCAGAATGAAAGGCAGGGGCGATCGCGAGCTTTGACTCTTCAGAAACTGCATGATGACTAAGCAGGTGCACAGGGGAAAGAATCAAGAAACGCTCGCCCCACTCACGGGCAAGGATCGTGGATCAGGGGCGCGAAGGCCCATCACAAACGCTGTTCGGGCCTCAAGGTCGCCGATTCCTTGCCAACTTCGCCTTGGGCAAAGGCTTGACTGCGTCCCGCTACATCATCCCAAAAGGCTGTCCGAGAGGAAATTCAAGCTTGCAATCGGCAGAAGATGCTGATCTTTGCAGAGCCCAGAGCTTCGTCCGTAGTTGCTGACAAACTTGCGCAACTCTGTGAGACCTCCAAGCTCGTAACTGTCTAGAAGATTTGATGTTTTTAGGAATCCTCGAATGCGATCCAACCGGCCCAAAGGTAATGCCGGTTGATCAACAAGCTGTCTTCCGCCGGAGAACATCAGGTCTTTGCGGGGATCAAAATTTCCCTGGAGATTGACGCCCTTGCTGATCAAGCCGCATGCTGTCTCATCCTTAAAAGCATTGGAGAGAGTTGTGGGGCAGCTCCCTGCGGCTCTCTAAAAATCCAGAAGCATCCTGCGTCTGGCAAGCTCTTCATCAGGATGTCGGCGAATCGTCAGCCTTTGGAGAAAGCCCACTCTCGTCGAGGCCAGTTGATGAAAACGGGCAACCGTTGCCGCCCAGATAACCGGATGCAGCCTGCTTGCGAAAGGCGCCCCTCCCTGCCAAGGCTTTGAGAACCAGGCCGAGGTAGTGGTAAATCCGCCAAAGCTCACCGCCATCAAGGCTGATAAAGCCCCATAGTTGATTGTCCCTGCTTCGCTCGATGAATGGGCATGCGAATCGCTGCAGCAAGTTGCATCGGAGGCATAAGCGCAAGACAATTATCCAGCCAGCTGTTGAAGTTTGGATCCTGTCTGAACTTTGGCATCATCTTCGCGATCTCTCCAGTTGACCCCAGGTGCAACAGAAATTGAATGACGAGGGTTTTTTGAAATTGAAAATTGCTGGTGAGATGTTGCGCCCAGCAAAGGGGATAGAAACCTGGTGCAGAAGCCCATTGTCTGCCAGATGCTGATGTCGTAAGTGCGCCACCTACATCCAGGCAGGCAGTATGAATCATCTGCCGCCAAGATAGGTTGCCGAAATAGCTGGCAAAAGCATCGGCTTCGTCTGCAAGACCTCCTTCCCCGCCAATCCTCCACGAGCTGATGGCTCAGGCCTGTCAGAGCAGTGAGCTCCCTGCAAGAGATCTCCCCACTGGCGCCTGTAGTTACGTGCTTCAATTAGGCGAAAGGCATTGGATAAGAAAACAAGCCCATGCAAACTTCTGCAAGCACCACAGCTGCAGCATTGCTGCTTGATCAACAGGGCAACTCTTTGAGGAATGGGCTTCTGATAATTAGTTGCGCCACTTGAACGACTGTATGAACGCGTTACGCGCATCGCCAGGGATTGGTGCTGGCCACTGGACCCGAGCCTGATGATAGAGATCTGGAACTTCCCTTTGACCTCCTGCCAGCCATAGGTGTTCAGGGCAGTGGACGTTGCGAATTGAAAATCTTGGGAACGTAACAGCTCTGGAATGAAGAATTTAATAAGAGATTTTAGCTGGTTTTCCTTTTGGGCCGCGTCAAAGGAACGACGCGTGTTCCAGAGGCTTACGAGCTGGACCGGTCCCGTCTTGGATGAAGAAATTGGTGAAGGAGGTGCCGAAAATCAAACCCCACTCGCCAGGGTGCAGACATGTTTTCCAGGCGGCGGTTGGTGGATTAACCTGGAATCAGCCCACACACCTCTCCCTCTTCAATCAACTTTGATCAGGTCTGGAAAATCGCTCAGAGGTGATACTTGGAACGTTTTCCTGGCCGTCTCGACCCGTGTGCAGTTTCCATAATCGCTGAAAAGCCATTCAACCGTCAGGCTGTGCGCTGTCCCATCACAGAAAATATAGTAGTTCTTCCACTTTTTGATCGGAAATGTTGGTCCAGAAGTGTGATCACGCAGGCCTTCATCGATCAGGTTTCTGCTCCCTTGATCGGAAATACTCTGGTGATCGATAAGGATCCCTCTGCCCTTTTTAATCTCAGCAATCAGGGTCAGCTCATCGCCATGCCGCCACCGGTCCCTGCACAAGCCTGAGGGAGCAGCTTTTGGCGAGTTCGGCGCTGCTGACAGCTCACGCATCGTGCTGAAGTGGCAGCCAGAGGCGTGACGGGATTGCTCTTCAACACATCGTTTGGCCCCTCTAAGCCGATTTGGCAACCAGGAAATTCACCATGCCGCTTGGCCCCTGCAGCAGGAAAATAGCTCTGCAAAGGAAGAATTACGTCCGGGGTCAGAAATTCAATCGTGTCCGCCATATGAGCCGCAGCAGCTGGTTCTTGTCATACCCCACTGAATTCCAGGGTTGCTGCTGCTGCAGGTTGATCTCGTTGGCGGGAAACCAAGCGATTGGCATACTCCCGAAATCACAAACCAGAAATCACCGCGGCCGATTTTCGGCTGCAGTCTTCGCCAAGGGCGTTGGCGGCGATCCTCCAGCCACGGTTCTGCGTTGCTCGGCTGGTGCCACCCTTGGCATGCCCTCGCGAGGGAGTGCACTGCTGTTGGTCGTGGTGGAGGCTGACAATGCGGTTGTCGGAGAAGAAATGGGATCGAGAGATCGGGCTATCGCTCAACTCGTGAAATGAAAAACGCGCTTAACACCTGGGCCATCGGTTGGCATCAACTGAATTGTTGCGATCGGAGCCGTGAGAATGCCTCGGCTGATATGACTGAGCCAAGCTGCGAGTGAACTGCCGATGCTGGCTCCCAGGCAGCTGGTTCGGAGCACTCGAACAGCCTTCAGCCGTCACTTTCATCCCCTGGATCGCAGCAGGCAGATGGCACCGCTGGGCAGAGCACCGTGACCGGTGATGTGAAGCCTCAACCACCACCCCCGTCAACTTCAGCACATGCAGGGTTGCCCAGGGGTTGCTGCCATCGTCAGGGTGTAAAGCGCTTTGCAAATCCGCTTGGTTTTGATCCGAACAGGCCTGCGGGCAAAGGGGCCAACGGCTTCATCTCATCCTGCTGTTCGATGTACTCCGGCCAGACTGACCCTGCTCTGCTTCTCTAGTTTCAAGCCGTAGATTCCCACAGGCAACGGTGGCGAAACAGCCCGAAGAGTTCCCTGCGGCAGGGCTTTGCCCTGTGGGAATACCGAGGATTGAAATCACGAGCGGCCTGCTCAAACTGCATGCCCCCTCGACCACAGGAGAGGGCAGGTGAAATTTCACCCCGTGCTTGCTGGCAACTTCGTACACGAGGCTGTCGGCAATGTGCCTAAAGTTCTGCTGGTCAACGGCTTTGCATTCGCCCGAGCGCGAACCTTCCCGCCAGGGGGATCTGTTTTTTTCGGGAACCAGGGATATTGAAAGGATGGTCCTCGGCGGTGTTGTCAGGCCATGGCGTCAGTGATGGTGGTGCGAGTCAGAAACTGAGTGTCAGAAGGGTGGTCGGCCAGACCTGCCACACCGGGGTTATGGGGGATGTCTTCGGGCAGTGGAGCTTGTCCATCTGGACCTTGATGTCTTCCACCATGTCTGGCGCTCTTCCCACTGGTTTGGGCGCGCTGACCTTTCACGAACGCGATCCAGGGCAATTGTCATAGTTGGGATTGGCCGCTGCAGCAAACTCTGGTGAACAGCTTCCGGTTTGAGCCGAACGGTGTTGCTGCTGAACTGGTTGGAGCCACGCAGCAGGGTTTCGACATAGGCGTCGATGGCCTGACTTGAGGTTCAGTTTCTTCCGTACCTGCGGAATGCTGGGATCGGCCTCCCTGGGTTCCTGTGGCCTTACCGCTGGGCTGAAAGAACTGCCGCGCCCAGGGGGCACCGCCTGGGAAGAACCATCGAGAGTTTCTGGCTGCATCGAGGTTCCAAGAACTGAAGTTTGTTCAGCCAGGCCCAACGCAAACCGGGGCTCCGCGGGAGAGGCCCTCTCAACCAACGAATCTCAATGATCGGGAATGTCGTTCTCAGCTGATCTGATTTCCCGCTGTGGGCACGGCTGAGCAACATAGGCGTAGCCAGGCCTGGGAGCTGGTTGGAGACTATGACCGTAATCCCAGCCCCGCCAGCAACTCCAACAGATGGGCAGCGGTTGCTTTTGGGAGCGGCCGCCGAATGCTGAAGCCATAGCGGGCTTGGATTGTCGCTGCCGATCAGTAGCATGATCGAAGCAGCTGGTTTCCGCTACTGCGCACACAGGTACTGCAAGGGCGGCATCTGTATTGAGCTGAAGTTGGCGGGCTTCGCATGGACGCCGCCGTGCCCTCCTGTCCCCTGGCCGCTCGAAGTCGAATAGGGCAGCAGCAGTTGAGGCATTGACGCGGACTCTGGTCAAGCCAAGCTTCAGCGAGCCATGTCTTGAGCATCTGCCCGAGGGGTGGGCACTCCTGAGGCTCCAGTCCCTCCGAAAACGCTGCGAAGAGGTGGATGATTGAGTGTCGCCAGCACCAGGCTGCCGCCTGGATATCACTGAGCATCTTGTTGCACTGCCCCGTCCTGGGTTCGCTCGCCAAGGCTGATCCGGCTCATGACCGCTTGAACCGATTTGGCGGCCGTCCCGGAAGCCCACATCGAGCTCAGCGCTTTGCTCCTCCGGTGGGAACAGGCAGTCCGAAACAGGGCGGGCCAGGCCACTGGCCTGGGTTCCGCGCACGGCTTTTGGGGGAACACCTGATCCAAGCTGATGGGCTTCCCGATGCAATTGCTCAGCGGGCTCCAGGTGCCGTAGTTGCGCAGTCTCTCCGCGAGCGAAGTGTTTCAGCCTTGTTTCCCAGCAAGGAGCGCAACTTGGTCGTAGCGATCCATGCGGTCTGAGCAACGGGCCCGCAGGGTGCTCTGCTGATCGGTTTCCACCAGGAAGGTGCCGAGCCGCGAGGCTTGATCGCGCCGTTTTTTGGAGCAGACCGGCAAGCAAGTGGAGATGGCAGAGGACTTCGATGGCCACTTGGCCCCGCTGCGCCCACACCGATGGCGAAAGAACTCATCTTCAGCGCCCTCCCAGCAACGACGGCAACCTGGGACCACGAACCTGTAGTGCGCGGAGAGGCCAGCGTGTGGGCAACCAGAACAGAAGCAGAACGTTGAAGCACCACGAACACCATCACACCAACACAACTCCGCCGGTAAGGGTAGTAATTCACCCCGCTCGCCCTTCGACAGGAGAAGCGGATTGAATCTTGCCAATCAGCAGCAAGTAAAGAAACAGCTGAGGAGCCCAACCCAGAACACCAGCAGAAATAGTGGAGAATCCACCACCTTGCCTGCATGCTCTCAACTTTCTGCAGTCATGCGGGGCTTGCCATTTCACGTCGTGAAAATCCAGAAAGCAAGGCAATAGTGCAGCTGATCCAGAGTAATTGTGAAAGATGGGCTACGATCTGAGGTAAGAATACATTTCAGATTTGGCCCAACAGAGCTGAAAAAAAGGTTGAGAAAATCCGTTCTGAATGATGAAAACCCAGAGAAATGCCGATCAAGAAGCGGTGAGCCCCAAGCCATTGTACTGAGTTGGAATTGCAGTCGAAGGGCAGATTCAGGTTGTAGTTGGTAGGTCAACGCATAGCGCAGCACAGGGGTGTTGGCTGCATTCATGCCAATACTGTTGTCCAGGGTTGGTCATGAGCAGGGCGGCCTTCAGTCTGCTCCCTGGCGCCGCAGCTTTCGGGTCCTGCGCGATGCCCACTCGAGCCACCCACTGCTCTGGTAGGCTGCCGCGGGAAGTCGTGGCCCGCAGCAGACCGTGCGGGGCCGGACTGGGAATGTCGAATTCCATGGCGCAGGTTTCCGAGCCCGCCGAACGGGGGGGGGCCCCCCTTCCCCCCAAAAAAAAAATGCCCCCGGCTCTTGGGCGAACCCCCCCCAGGTTATTGGAACTGTTTTTGGCGAGGTAGGAATCCGCTCAAAGGCGGACCGGCCCAGATCAGGGCGGGTGGTGCCTCCACTCCCAGGGCGTGGTGGTGGCCAGCAACAAGGCCGGTGGCTGCCTGGATTCAGCCGAACGATCATAGTTACCGTTATTACTTGGCGAGTAAGTGATGTTCTGTAGGCGGCACAGGACTGCCTTGACGCTCCCTTGTTGGTTTGGGATTGCCCGCTGCTGACTTGACTGTCAATGTTTGGCAGTCCTGTATTGCCGTCGAGCATCGGAAGTTCCTGGGTCGTGAACACCTTTTTTTGGCCATATTTCTCTGGATGTCCTGAAAGCAGGGAGCTCGCACGTTGATCGGGTTGCCTGTGGCCAGAAGATATGAGAGGGCCGATTGAGTTTTCCGGTATGGATATTGACACCTTGCGCATCGAAGACCTGCCCCTGGATGGCAGCTTAGGGCCAGAACCCTGCGGAAGCCCCCCTTGAGTAGATTCTTCGGACAGCGCCCGATCAGGCTGGAGATGTCACTCTGATTGACCTCAAGGTCACTCACCAGAAGCACGCAAAGCGGCGTGCTCCTCCCTGGGGGCTTGCACGTCCAGAGGGTCTGTAAGGCTGGAAGCCACTGCGGAGTAACCGCCGCAGCCCCTTGAAAAGCAGGGATCACTGCCACGTCCCCCGCTTCGCCCGCTTGAGCTCCTGGGCCGTGCCGGCCGCCGATACGGAAAGCTTTGCTGGAGGCCCCTAGGTTGGGCCCGAAAGATTCACGGCCTGGATGCACGGTTGGCGACACCGGGAGGCATCGGCTGCCTTTGAGCATGGCCGACGCAATTCGAGCCAAACTGCAATCGATGCCGATCAAACCCAGCCTGGTTGGCTTGTGTGCCAACGGTGGCTGAGTTGATTGGCCCGTGGCGTCGGCAGTTTTAATAAAGCAGTCAGGTAGTTTGGGTGTACAGCGCAGAAGCATCAACGATGACAGAACATCATGCTGAGCAGTGCTGTTGGAAATCTTCGACCTGGCATAAGGAGGCGCCTGTTTGGCGTTCCTGAGATTTTTGGGATATCATATTCTCAACCTATCGATTACTAGTAACAACTATTGGCGCAGTAGCTGCGAGTCTGGCGAGTTTGAGGGCGATTGAAATATCTCTTGATTGGTCTGACCAATCTGCCCCGGCATCCTCCATCTCCGGCTGG